>VTLG01015729.1_pt1 | contig 31054 bp, 45 predicted proteins | sample 4694571 | NCBI WGS metagenome assembly VTLG01 (sample SAMN12604809, study PRJNA352737) | marine metagenome | biome: ENVO:00000447; feature: ENVO:00000209|ENVO:00000569|ENVO:01000036; material: ENVO:00002151; isolation source: viral sequences binned using virsorter ...
CTAACTCATTATCCTGATAAAACTGAACTGAACCATCTGCATTACAGTTTATAGAATCTTCATTTCCGTTAACTCGTAAATAAAGACTGCCATCAGATTTTACTTGTAAGTTCCCTGTTCCTGAATTGTGAATATAACTATGACTTGCGTCATGGAAAATCTCTAAATCGTTGCCTGTACCCCAACGAGCTTTAACGTCATCGTTAAAATCTACACCTGTAGCACCACCTACCCCCGCAGGAATACTAATAGTTTCAAAAGCTGGCGGTGATCCCGCACCAGTAGACGTTAAAACCTGCCCATCAGTACCCGGCCCTACCGCAACTGGGTTACCTGAAGCGTCATAAGTAAGAACTTGTCCATCTGTTCCACTGGCCATTTTAGCCAAAGAAACAGCATCATCTTTAAGGCCGTCTGTGCCTGTTTGAGTAAGTCCCATTAATCAGCCTCCTCTGGCACGTTGCCATCAATTTTTAACCACTCTAGGTACTCTTTATAATGCCTATTATCTGGATCAGGTGGTATAGACATATTCTCATCTGGTTTTAGAATAATACCTGTAGGAAGATCGTATAATTTGTATTTTTTAGCCATAGTTAATGCTCCGAGTCTAAAGAAATGTATCCACTAGTTTGGCCATCTTTAAACCTAAGTATATAACCTTCACCAGTATCGTGGTTGCCATTTGATTCACCTCGCCAACTCATCATGTTATGTGGAAAAGAAGATCCATAAGGCATTGATACAGCAGAGCATGTTTGAGTATCACCGAATACTTGAGTCGTTTCAAAATCTCCACCTGCATTAACAGTAAAGGTTGGGCTTACCCTCATTGGTACAGGAACAGAAAAAGTACCGCCAGAACTATCACTATTCCAAGCAGTTCCAACACCTATAAAAGTTCCTGATTTATAAGGCATCCTGTAGTAATACCTCAAACAGCGGTTCAGCTCGTCACTATACGATCTGTGTTCATAGTCACTAGGTTTACCGCTATTAGTGCTATCTACTTCAAGTTGTATTCCTGTTATATAGAAGTCATTACTTGTTGAATCTGCAAAGTTTACATTATGTCCTGCAGCATATACTGGCGCACTATATGCAGCCCATGCAGTAGGCGAACTTCCGCTAGTAATATCTGTGCCAGCAGATAATAACCATAGTATTTCTAATGCACCATTGCCATTAACAGCAAAAGCTCCAGTAGTATCAGCAGGGACAGCTATTGAATATCTATTCCAATTAGTATCGGATACTGTGTAAGTATCACTAAAATGTCTTGTATTACTATTATCATAAAGATTTACTGCATATGTTCCTGTTTTATTAGTTTTAACATAGAAAGATAAAACACCCGCTTTAGCAGAAGAGGTTCCTTTTGCAAACCTTTGGACATCATATCCTTCAGCTTGATACCTAAATCCTATGAAATGGCCAGCAGCAATAGCAGCATCAGCAGTTGTGATATCTACATGATAAGACTTTGAAAAACCATCTGGACTTTCTGTTGATTGATTAATTGAAGATGTTGAATCGGCAGATTCTCTAAATTCAAATCTATCAGGACCACCCCAACTACTACCTGTAACACCTGTTACATTTCCGCGTTGACAAATCTGCATTTCGCCGTTGATTATAACATTTCTATTACTTAGATTATTAGTAATCTTGGCGGTTGCTGTTCCATCACTAGCCAATGTAATAGCATCGGAGGTAGCCGATGTGTTTCTGATTGCGTTGACTTTTAATGTGCTCATGGTTTAGTCGGCCAGGTAGGGTTTCCTGGGTCTGAAGTGTTAGCAGGTAGATCCCTTAAGTCCTGCCTATATTTTGTCTGAGCTGAAGTCATCGACCTATCTGAGACAGCCCACCAATCTGTTTCTATTAACAATCTATTTCTTTTATCTCTTAATGGACCCCATTCATCAAGTGCAGCTCTATTTGCTATTACTTGATTTTCTTCTTCGGTAGTAAAAGGAGTAATAGTTTCTTTTCCTGTAGCAACGTTAATAATACGATGATTTGTCATGGCCTATTCCTCCATAAAACTCTAACTTTTCCTGAACCATCAAATTCATAATCATTCTGTGCTCTAAGTCTTATATGTGACATAGTAGCTCCACCTGCATCAGCATATCCATTAACATATTCGATTAAACTAGCAGTTCCAGATTCTTGTTCTATACCGAAAACATCCCACCTATTACTAAGATTTTGTCTACGAAGATTTATATATCCCCATAACTCAGCAGAAGAAGAACCTGGACCATGAAATGTTATTTGTGTAGTCCAATCAGTAGAAGCAGTATTGTTTACCCACTGCCTAGGGTTAACTATTCTATATCCACTTTGTTGGAAAGTAGAAGCACCAGTTCCTAATTCAAATATAATTCTTACATTATTATGATTAACACTAAGGGCTGAATACTGAAGCCAAATCTCTTCCGTATCGGCTGGCCATCCTGTAAAAACTGCATTAGTACCACTTGTTACATCTGTCCAAGATCCTGTTTCATTCTGCCAACCATCATCAGGAATAGTAACAGTTGCGAAAGCTAAATTTTTCGAGCCATCAGTTTTTAAATATTGCCCTGCACTACCATCGGCTACAGGGAGAACAAAGGGAACATCTGCATTACTTGTTGTTGAGGCTGGACCCTTAAGGGAGACTGAACCTCCTCCTGAATCGGCGGGTAGTTTTAATTCACTCATGGTTTTGGATATTTATCTTTAGTGGTTTTAATGGTGGCCTTCCAGGCATCAATACCATTATGGTAGATGTCGTCAAGCTGATCGACCACAGAAGGGTATTCGGCTGCTCTATCTCTTTGATATTTAACAGCATCATAAGCTGTATTTAATTCTGATCTAGCTGTATCAATCTTTGATTGCTCAAGAGTAACTTTGTTTTCATCCTTATCAAAAGCCCCTTTATCATCATCAATCAATCGGACGTTTGGATAAGCCTTAAAAATTGCATCGTGATCTAAACTCATGCTGCCACCTCAATCAAAGTAAGACTAGAAGCACTACGAGTCTTGTCATAAGTGTCTCCATCACTATTGGCTTTATTGACATGAAGATATTTATCTGTACTAGAATCGCCTCTGTAATAAAGCCTTACATCATAAGTATGTGCGGCTGCAGAACCAGGAGAATCCAAATAACAACCAGTTAAAATCTCTTGCTGATAAATATTCCCAACAGCAGTTTGAGACGCAACTCTCATTCTGTTACTAGCAGCATCTCCCGTATAGCCTGAAACAACACTTCCTCCTCTATATAAAGCAAAACCCATATCATCGCCGCCTTCATAGCCTACATTTACATTGACAAAGACAAGAACTTTATTACTTGAACTTGAAGTTGTTATAGCTTTTGAAATAACTGCACCTGAGTATGTAGAGCCACCAACAATAGCTGACCAAGTATTTGTTTTAACTTCCTGTACTACTTGAAGAATTGCTCCAGCTCCTCTTTTCGCTGCTGTAACTGCATTTGCAGCCAACATATCTGTATCTACTATTCCATCAGGCAAGCCGCCTACGGCTAAACCTGTTATTACATTTGAAGATCCGTTGAGGACTAAAGCCATAATCTGATACTAGCTAATAACCCATACACCGTTATTAGTTACGGTTGCGCTTATTGTAATTGGTCCGACAGAGTGCGCTCCTTTATTAGCCCCTATCGTGTAATTATTAGAAATTGTCTGAGAATTTTCGTATATACATCCATCTGCTACCGCCCCAACAACATCAGCCCACTCTGGATCGTTCGCACCAATCTTTAAGAATTGTCCGCTTGTTCCTTTGGCAAGTCTTTGGTCAGCACTTGCTCCCCTATAAATAATGTCTCCCCTTGTTGTTGTAGGAGTTGCATCAACCGCAGCCCAAGCTGGATTAGCACCTGAACCCTGAGTTTTTAAATAATGTCCATTTGTTCCAGCGGCTAAACGAGCATAATCAGTTCCGTTGTAATAAAGAATGTCACCTTGAGCATCGCTTCCCATTGCTATTTTCGTTCCATCAACTGCGTTATTAACAATTTTCGCTGTTGAAACTGTGTTGTCTCCTGGGGTTCCAACAGCAATCGTTGTTCCCATATTGATAATGAAATAACTTGAGCCACTAGGAGGAGCAGAGTCAAAAATAATATCCGTTCCAGAAACTACATATCCCTCCGTCATGTCCCCTTGACCTGTTCCATCATTCGGTTGCTGTATTACACCGTTAATTGAAACTCTTAAAATTTCTGCATTTGTAGGAGTTACTGCATCACTAGTTCCTTTAGTGACAAGTTTGAAGCGATAACGAGAACCATCAAAAGTAGCTCCACCTCCACCCGTTCCAGATGACGAAGCAATATCTAAAAGGTCTGCTGAACCTGTAGCACCTCCTCCAATCTCTCCCCATGATCCACCTTGATATCCTTCAAATTTGCTATTAGTTGAGTTATACCTAAAGTCTCCATTGCTAGGCGATCCATCCCTTTGACCAGTAGTACCAACAGGGACTCTTAAAGATGAGGTGTAGTTATGAGTTACTTTTCCTGTGAATGTTCCTCCACTTGTAGGAATACCGCCTGAGTCAGTAGCCCAAGTTAAATTTGTAGGAGTAGAAGCATCAGCCTTAAGGATCTGATTAGCTGTTGGTGCGGCTGCGGGTAATGAAATTGTGTAACTAGATTCGGAACCTTTATCTGTCGCTCCTTTTATTCCTACATAAGCAGAACCATTTGAATCTGCTTCATATAATCTGATCTCTTTATCATTATCAATTAAAAGATTACCTGTTAGAGTTCCACCTGCTAAAGGTAATTTAGTGCTGTCAGTTGTACTATCTGCGACCCATCCTAAAGTTCCCGAACCGTCAGTTTTTAATAAATAGTTGGCCGAGCCATCAACTGCTGGAAGAGTCCAAACCAAGTTAGTACCAACGGTTCCAGCCGCTTTAAATCCAACATAGTGAGATGAATCTGTATCTGCTAATCGTAATTCTTTCGTTGCACTTAAAGTTATATGTTCTGAACTTGTCCAAGCGTCTGTTGAATCTACCCAGTTAAATGTTTTATCGGAACTGCCCTTTAAAGTTAAGCCTCCTCCATCTGCGGTTGTATCTGAAGGACTAGATACTTTGCCTAAAGTTATATTTTTATCTTCTACATCAAGGTTGGTTGTATTAATCGTTGTCGTAGTTCCGCTGACTGTTAAGTTCGCGCTCATTACTACGTTCTGAGAGCTATCAACAGAAATCGCAGCCGTTCCACCTGTACTTAAAACAAGGGTGTCTGAGCCTCCACTAATTCCTGTATTTGGATCTGAATTAAACGAAAAGGCAGGAGTACCAGCCGATCCATCAGGGGCTTTACTTAATACATCTGAATAAGCAATCTTTTTATTCTTATCTGCACCCGATTCACTCTGGTCAATTATTGCAAATACATCAGTAGCCGCTGGTGCGGTTAAAGCTGTAAATTCCGAAATCTTGCGGTTTGCCATGACGTTTTAATACTTGATGATATACATCATTGCGATGTTTCTAACTCTAACTTCAGTTCCACCATTACTATCTGTTCCATGAGTGTGCGTTGCATCTATAGTCGTTCTTCTTCCGCTGCTTCCCTGATCGGTATCTTCATTAAAACTGCTGCTACTTTCCGTGAAAATACCAGAAGTGTGCTGGTTCAAACTTCCATGAGGGCCATTAGGAAAATAACCCGTCAGAGTTTTACTTGTGCTGTTAGTTGTATGAGTATGTGCCTTGTTTTGATCTGATTGAGTCGTAGCAATACTCCTTCCTGAATCAACGCCTCTTGAATTATCCCAACCTCTTACCCATTCACCACGACAATCAGGTAATCCAAAGGTTGAACTACCATCACCTGTTCCCCAAGTCGTACCAATCGCTGCAAACAAAGTCGCATAAGTCGAACGGCTTACATTTGCTCCATTACATTCAAGCCATCCACTAGGAACGGAGGAATGAGCGAAACAAGTAACAGAACCAGCGGGGACACCACCAACACTTTCCCAAACTGAACCTGTATAAGTTTCAACTTTACTTAAAGTGCTATTAAAACGAATATCACCTGTTGCTCCTGTTGGTCTTTGAGCAGTCGTTCCAACAGGTAATTTAAGGCTTGTATTTCCTGTTAAATCTAACTCTGGAGCTGTTACTGTCCCAGTGAAAGTGGGTGAAGCTAATCCTGCTAATCCTAAATTAGTGGAGTTTATAGAACCTAGTGATATCCAGGCATTATTAGCTCCATTCCTTACTTTTAATAAATTATTAGTTGTATCTGCCCATAGCATATAAGCTACCTTCGTTGTGGGTTCAGACGATCCACTATTTGTAGTCTGGATAGCATCTAAAACATTATTTAAATCACTACGAAAATTCGCTCCATTTTGATTGCCTATGTCGTAGTCATGTTGTGCCATTAGGTCATCTCCTTACCAAAGCCAGAAGCAGCCCAAACAAATGGACGGGCAACAGCAGAACCTCCATTCTTGAATGTTACTTGGAAACCTGTTCTTGTGATACTTGCTACCTCATAAAAATCACCACCTTGTTGTGTCGTTGGAGTGACAACAACATTAGGAGCGTTTTTAAATGCTTTAGTAAAACTCACTGTGTAAGCAGAAGATCCAGTTGTAACAGGAGTCGAAATTGATTCTGTTCTTCCCTGCAATTCTAGTATGGCTCCAAGCTCTGTGACTTTTATATTTTGGTTCGTATCTGAACAGGTTAACTTCGCTTTAAATTGAACGTACCGAGCTTTAACAAGAACATTGCTAAATTCTCTCCATGTTGTCCAAGTTGAATTATCAAGGCTAGTTCTTAAGTAAACAGCACAATTCACTTTGTCGGCCTGAACTGCTCCAACATCATCAATATCACCCCAGGTATCAATTAAATCAGTTCTTGAATCCCATAAGCTACCTAGGAAAAATCCTTGAGCTTTTAAATTCCTTCTGATATTCACAGAATAAGGTTGAGATAAATCGACTGAATTTGCAAACGTATATTCACCACTAGCAGCCGTAGCATTACTGGTAACAGTTAGTTTTAAAGCATCTAAAGAAGCGTCATATTCAGTATTGGAATCTGTACCAGCAAAATTTGCTGAATGTTCATCAATAGTCGAAACAACAAGCCTTTCACTTGGAGCAGGTAGAGCAATAACAACTCTTGTAGCTTCCCAATCTGTATCTGAACTTCCTGGTGTTGGTGATTGACGACCACCATCATCTTCAAATTTCAAAAGGTACGATCCATCAAGAAGTGGGACTTGTTTTTGTGTCTGTGACCCTGTTGCTGCAACTACGATTTCTTGTGAATCTTGCCAAGTTGCATTACTTGTAAGTTGACTATGCCTAATAAGTGTTTTTCCACCAAGTAAAACGTCTAATTCTGTAGCACGAGTCCAGCTCAATATTGCGCTTGATTCATCAACTGGTAAAAGACTTACTCCTGTCACTTGTGCGGGTAAAGCAGTTTTACCCTGAGCAACAAAGGGGGTTATCGAAGCAGGAGAAACAGAGCGCAAGCCAGAAGCACTAACGCTATAAACTTCAATCGTATAATCACCCTCAACCGTATCTAAAATTTCAAAAGTTTTTGAACTCTCAACAGTTCTACTTACCCAGTTACCATCCTCGTATCTCCAACGGATAAATACATTATCTGTAGCAACTGTCCAGCTAAGAATAATTTTTACTCTTGCAATTCCAGTGTTTTCATAGATAGTTTCTTCTGCTACTAGACCAGACGGAGAAGCAGGAGGAACATCTAAATCAGTTATATCCCTTTCAGTAAGAGCAATTCCTGATTCAATATGGGCATATTTACCAGCGTTATATTCATTTGCTGTAACTGTGTAGTTAGAACGATCTTCTTCTGAAACTGTTAAAACTCTCCATGTAGAAGTTTGAATATTTGTTGTTTGATAAATCCAAATAGAGTTAGCATTTGGAGCAGAAGTGAAGGCATCACTAGCTACATTTATCACATCAGAAGAAACACCGCTGACTGATTTTTGTTCAACCGACCCATCGGATAAGATGCAAGTTAATGTTGCACTTGGAGCGTATGTAATTCCAGTAATATCATCAACTGTTACCGCTGTAGTTGTAGCGGATTTAATTCGACCACCTCTACGTTCACCACTCTTAACTGGGTCTGCTATTTCTATTATTTGTCCTGGTCTAACTATTACTCCCGCATCAATAGAGGTAGAGAATGTAACCACCTCACGCTCCACGTTTTCCATATATAAGAGCCATTTTGCAAGACGATTAGCTTGACCTCTTGAAGTACAAGCAAAAGCATTTATATTTTTAACAACACTTCCATATCTTGTTTGGTTAGCAGTATCAATTACCTGTTCATAATTTATATCCCTTAATTCCATATCTAAATATTTAGCTATTACGACTGTTGGTCTTGTCCTTTGAGATGTATTGGAATATGTAAAACCTGGAGGAGCTACATTTGCCAAAGTAAAGACATAACTTGCATCGGCTGGACTATCTTGTGTCATCGTTAAACTACCCGCCGCCCAGTAAGGCATAGCCCTAAAGACTGAACACATTTGATTAACAACGTTATAAGCTTCCTCTTGATTTTGAATATTTACATTACAAGAAAAACGAGGTTCAGTATTACCTGTTCCCGTTCCATCATCAATTAAAGCTGAACAATATTGAGAGGCTGCATAAAAAGAAAACTTATCTAACTCCGCTTCTACCAAGTGATTTCCAAGTCCGTATCTAGAAGAAGAAAGCAAATCATATAAACACCAAGCAGGATCATTCGTCCATTGTGCTGCACCTAATGTTCCATTAAATGTTCCAGAATAAGATAAACTTCCATCTGCTCTTACTGTTGCATTATGAGGAATTTTTACCTTAATTCCTTTGATTCTATATTTCCTGGATGGCACATTTGAGAACTGTTCAGCATCAACACGAAGCCCTACTAATGCACTATTTGGATATGTTCTTTGGTCATATTTTACTTCGACATAATTATTCCATTGGAACGCATTAGCTAATCTGGAAGTGGCACTATCCGCTGTTATCCGAGTTACTTTTATATTGACAGGGAAAGCTCCACTTAAATTTACTAAATATTCTCTTTGATATAAATCAGCGGTTCTACCTGATATTTGGCCTGAATTATCCTTGATTACATCCGTATAACTTCCGCCGCTATATTGAACTGATATTTTTAACTCAACTTTCGTTCCATAAATATCACCCTTATCTGAAATTTCTTGAAGTTGTGGAACAGAAATAATAATTTTTACAGCATCAACATCACTATCTGTTATTTGAACGACCCCCGGAGTTGCTTGAACAATGGTTGATAATCCTGTTGATTTTGTGCTTTCAGTATTAACAGTAATGGGAATATTTGTTTGACTAGAAGTTCCTGTTCTTACTTCATAAGAAACATCCTTAAAATTCCAATTACCTTGAGCATCTTGCAGAGGAGTGTTATTTAAAAATATTGATTTCGCTCCATCAGACAATCCTTCTATTTCTCCTTCAGAAATTAAATCAAGAACTTTTGCAAATTGTTTTGAATCCAGATTGTCTTTTTCTTCAGTAGGAGTCCTATTGCCTCCACCGCCGCCTTTTCCATCTCCACCAGAGCCAATAACAACAGTCATACCTGCACCTGCTCCGTATCTACACCTGCTGATATTGTGACAGATCCAGTAATAATTTCTCCATAAACAACAGGAACAGCCACACCAGCACGACTTGTATTTTGTATTCCACTAAAACTAAATGAACGTCTAGGGTCTTGTTCATTTTCAGGTAATGTTTCAACAGGACTAAGCATCCCTGCAATACCTGTTAAAGCTAAATACATTCCCATGTTTTTTACAAAAGAGATAGCACCTAAATTTTTTGCCAAGGAAGCACCAAAGACACCGCCACCTACAGCAAAACCAATACCAACTAGAGCTATTCCCATGATAAAACGACCTGTATTACCTCCAGCTCCACCAACTACAGGAATAATCTGAATATCATTAGAACCTGTTGGATAATGCAACTCCTCTTCTGAAATTTCCCAATTACCTGCTGAAACTTTGTAATAAGTTTCTGCCATATGTTTTTCTAACCCAGGGAAATTAACAACTAGAAAACGTACGGCCTGAGCTGCATTATTAACTTCCGCCTCTAAAGTTCTTTGACCAACGAATTTCGCTAGTTGTCCGTAGAGTTTGATTTTACGCAACATAACGAATCCTCCTTCCTGTACATTTTAATAGCCATTCATCCAAAAGATCACGACTACTCAAACGATCTTGTAAATGATGAAGTACAACTTGATCTCCTAAATAAACACCAATATGGTTTAACCCTGGACTTCTCATACTCATAAGTAATAAATCTCCTTTTTCTAAATCTTCCTCTGGTGTTAAATCTCTAAAACCAGTCTCTTCAAAACAGCCTTCAAACATAGGGTTTTTAATAAATTCCTCTGGATCAATTGGTCTATCCCAATCTTTTAAAGTAATTCCTAATTCTTCTTGATACCAATCTCTACATAAACTCCAGCAATCATTTACACCCCATACCCATTTCCTGCCAATCAAAGGAGCCTTATAACCACATGGATCGTATTTAACCCATTTCTCTAAATTAGGTTGAACAATATGCCACCGTAATCCTGATTTTTCGCAAGCAACTTTATCTGCTTCTGAAGGTTCAGGGCTAGTTGTTGGATGACTATGGATAACAGCAATAATTTCTCCACCATCATCTTCAGCCTTAGCCCAATCCGCTGGGTCAAGAATAAATTGATCTTTGGGTTTTGTTCCTAAGTTTTTACAGGGCCAGTATTTTTCTTTCCCTTTTATAACAACTAATAAACCACAAGATTCCCTTGGATCCTCTTGTTTTGCGTGTTTTAAAGCGTCAGTTTTCCAAGTCACGAATAGAACGTTCCAACTCCAGGGAAATCCGCAGGAAGCACTTGCCTTCGAGGAAGTCTTACACCATCCAAATCAAAACTAGCGGCTAATTCGAAAGCTACAACATCTCTATTTTCTGAAGTTTTTCGGTCAACAAAAAACACTTCGTTCGGGAAGGTCGCCGTTGGATCTGGTGTTCCATGCGGATTATTACCCATTTCTTGATCTATCGCTTCTCCATCTTCTTGGACAATTAAATCACTCGTACTATTTTCTAAAAGTATATCTCCTCCGTCAAAGTTGTCATGGTCAAGATACATCAATAATGTTCTAATTCTTGTTACCTTTGCACCCTCTAAACCCTGTGGTAATGTGAGAAGTAGCGTTGTTATGGTGCCTAAAATATTAGATATTCTTAAACTTGGTCTTGGTAATTGCTTGCCGTTATATTCAAAGCCATCAGCCTCAATCGGCATCCTTGTGTATTGATTATTATCAAAAATTACTTCAGCGTTATTATTACTTGAAACACCATTATGAAAATAATAAGTTGTATTAGCACCATGAATTGTACTGTCTAATTGTAGTTGAAATAATTCAACAATATTACTTGGATTACCTTTTTGTAGTTCAGATACAGGTACAGCCATTATGGTTCAAATACTTCTTCGAATGTGGCTCGAATGGAAGCCCTGTTTGCGTAGGGAATCACTTTAGACCAACTAGCACAAATCCATTTGCTTGCACTAGAGGCGCCTGGAGGAGTCCAATCAAAAGAAGCTCCGTCGTCGGCTCTGGCTTCTAAAAATGTTTCTATCGTATCTGAATCTGTTTCACTGATATTGTTCCAGTTCAGGTTCCATTTTTTGGGGTCAATATTTATTCCAAATTTTATTCTTTGAGAATAACCATCATTAAATTGAGTTGACCTTATTTGAGGTGCGCTAGTTTTAGACGCCCCATAAGAAGCAGTAACAGAGGGAAATGTTGCCATTATGCTAATAATCCTCCAGGACGTTTTTCTCTAATTAATTCTGATTGTATTGCGGCTGAAATCATCCGACCTAATTCCATTCCTTGTCCTTCGTCTCCTTCAACAGACGTTCCACTTGCATCTACAGAAATATTAATCGTTGTATTCGATCCCCCAAGTTGGTTATTAGGAATAATTGACCCAGCAGATCCAGGAACAAAAAGCTCTGGGCCTCTTTCACCAACAATTGAAGGTTGACCAACAGGAGGGCGGCCACCATTTGCGAAGCCTAGAAATTTTCCTATCTTCGTTGTCCCAGGAAATAGGCCACTTAAAAGAGAACTAATCCCAGCATCTAAAAGCTTATTTGCAATACTATTAAGAACATTGTTTAAGGCTTGTGCCATTGTTTGAGTACCTTGAATTATTCCTTTAATAGCTCCATGAACACCCTGACCAATTGTTATTCCTACATCTTGCCAAAGTGCTTTAATCCTTTTAGTTTGCTCAATAATTCGGTTGTTTAGATCAATTGTTTCTTTTTTCTTTTTGTTCGGCTTGTCTGATGGACTGCCTTCTGTGTTTTCTCCATTAGCAGTAGCAGCAATAGGCGCGTTAAATGATGCTGATATTTGACTAAGTTGATCTTGAGTAAAACCTATTAAATGTTTTATTCCTGGCAAATTCATCAAGGCATTAAGTCCTCTTAGTATTTGTCCAATAATTTTGTCCCATAAAGCTTTGATTGCTTTTAATGTTGCTAATAATGCGCCGCCAACTGCTTTTGCGATTGCATCTCCTACTTTTTTAAGTGGTGCAACAGCTTCACTAAATGAGGTAGTAAAGTTATCCCATCTTGTTTTAATTTTATCGAAATTCCTTACAACCTTTTCTCTAAGAAGATTGTAGACATTAGCAAGTCGTTGACCTGTTTCTTGACCTGACTTAATAAGATTTTTCTGAGCATCTACCATTGATCCAATATTTTTAAACCACCATTGAGTAAGTCTTTGAATAGGACCAGCCGCTCCTTCTGCATTTTCTTTTATTAATCCAATTCCTTTTGCAAAACTTTCAGCTACAGACCAAGCTCCTCGTAAAGCCATTCCTACTGCTTTTAAACCAGCAGCAAAAGCTTCGATTGTTCCAGCAAGTCCTGTGATTGTTAATTTTAAAAGCTCACCTAATTCTGAATTATCTGCAAATAAATTAGTAAAGGAAGTCGCCAACCGTTGAACTTGTCCATTAAGAGTGTCGCTTGCCTTAAAAGCTGCTTTTGCTGCAACCCCTTGAGATTCTCTTTGCTTTTCCACTAAAGCGTTGAACTTCTCCATGTCATTTATTAACGGAGAAATTACTTGTATTGCTTCTGTTCCGAAAATATCTGTTAAAGCTGTTTCGTCTACACCTTGCATTTTTTGCAAGGTTTTTAATAATCCTTCTGATTTAATTGTTGTTGCGTCAATGTTTAGCCCATACTTTTCCATCTTCTTCAAACCTTCTGGACTTGCCATTTTCAATATGGCTGTTTTTAATCCAGTGAAAGCAACTTCAGCTTTTACACCACCTGCTGTTGACTGAGCAATAACAGCATTAACTTCTGAAAGCGGGATTTTTAACATGGCCGCCACTGATGCGACCTTACCTATATTCGCTGCATATTCAGCAACAACAATTTTACCGTCATTTTGGGTCTGGATAAATTTATCCATGATTTGACTAGACTCGGAAGCTGACAAACCATAAGCATTAAGAACACTGGTCAAAGCATTTCCTGCTGTATTCAAATCAGCAAAGCCACCAGTCGCACCTAAACTTGCTGCTTTTAATACTTCTGTTGTGTCAGCCGCTTTTATAAAACCAGCAGAAGCTACGTCATAAGAAGCTGCCGTTAATTCGGTAATGCTGCGAGATCCCTGAAGTTCTGCACTTAATTTTGAAAGTCGTGTAACTAATAAATCCGCATTCCCTCCAAGTGTTTCAAATTTTCTTTCTGAGAAATCTTGTTTGCTAAGTGTTTGAAAAGCAGCAGTCAGACTTGCCATTGCAGCAAGAGGAGCTGCTAGTGTCATTAACTGTGCTTTCATTGTGGCACCAAAGCCAGCAACTCCAACAGTCGCAGCCTTAGCTCCTTTCCCTACTCCAAAGAAAGAGGCTGCCATCCCCTTTAGACCTTTGTTTGTCTTGCCTAAATTTTGCTGAGTCTGACCAACCGAATCTTTTAGTCTGCGTACCTTGTCGTCAACCTTCTTCAAGGTTGGGGTTGCATTATCTACAAACCGAACATCAATTAGGGTTGCGCCAGCCATTTTATTAATTCACATGCTTTTAGTTTAGTCGCTCCTTTGCCAAAATCATATCTACAAGCTTTCGCTTGGAATGATGGCTGGTTGTTGGAACTAATTCTCTTAGAACTCTATTCGATTTACCCATTAAAACAAACCTTTTTAACCTTTTGCCCGACATGGGTTTAGGCGATCTGTAAACGAAAAATGCACCGATAGCATTAAGAAGGTTCATCGAGAAGTTTGATTTTTTGTTCTCCCGTTCTCTTGTTCATTATGTATTGAATACGATTGTCTGACAGATATTCCTCCTTAGACTGAAGTGTGTACCAACGGGCATTACAAACAATACAGTTCCGCCTCCTAACAGTTCGACCATCAGTTGTGTGAACTGTCATTACTACTCTGACCGTATGGTTCAGACAATATGGACACGTTTTTAATCGCATGAATAAAGAACAACCCTTCTTGGATTTTTTGGTAATTGAACGAAGTCCAGAGCAAGAGTTTATGATCGAATGGGATACCCGACAGATATTGAGCTGCGAAGACCGTCAAGAATTAGCCTCGATGTGCGCTAATCTTTACCAACAAAATTGGGCCAAGGATCAGATCATAAAGAACTGTCTTGGCCGTATTGGAGAATTAGAAGGACAAGCAATTAAGATTGAGCTTGATAACGAACGTCCTTGGTGGAAAAAGCTTTTAAAAAGGTAGTTCTTCTTTAGGCTGATTCGGATTTATATTTCCAAAGTCTCCATATTGTCCTGACTTACCTTTCGCATTGATATAAACAACATCAACTTCGACTTCTTCATTGTTTTCAAAATCCCAGACTTTACCTTCTTTATGCTTTGAAGTGTCACCCTCAAGAGACATTAGATAATTACAAAGGCCAGGAATTGATTCAATTGGAATTGCTAAAGAAAGCTGTCTTGGGTTTTTGCCGTCTTCATCGAAACGGTTTTCCGAAACCTGCCACTTGATTGGGTGCTTGAGAGCTGGATTGAACTCGAACTTGTTTGGCATTGGATTGAATCCTGTTTTTTAGTTGGTTGATAATTAGTTGACCTGATTCGGTCGCTTGATCTTCAGACATTACTTTTGGATTTCGGCGGCTAAATAATCACCGTGTTCTTTGAGAGTAATGTTGTTCTCTGTGATTTGCTCGGCTTTGATGCCAAACTTTTCCTTGAAGCTTTTGATAATTTCTTCTTTTCTTGGATGCTTCCTTAGATCAGATGAAATCTGAGCACGATATGCAGGTGTGATGAATCCAGGTGAGTCTGTAGCAGGTCTTGAAACAGGCTGATTGGGTTTTGTAGGTGTCCTGCTAATACCCTTTTTAGACTCAGTTTTTGGAGTCAAAGTGTCAGCGTCATCGTCATCTCCTGCTAATCCGTAGATTGCTAAAAGTGCATAACGTCTTGCGTAGGTAATAGCTGAACCAAGAGCTTGCATGATGTTCCCTCTGTTAGGAACAAGATCAGGGAAAGGAAGTCGGCTGACTATTTCTTCTCCTGAAACATGCTTCAGAGTCGTCACTAGAATTGTGATGACTTGACCTGATTCTGTAACCGTTGAATCGAAGGTTTGCGTATGACACAGACCTAGATGAGTCGCTGGTTGAACAGCATTTAATCCACCTGCGAGAGTCGTATAAAAACCATAATTGGCTTTACCGTCCTTCCCTGCTGCGTGATGTTCTTGTTGAAATTGGACTAATGCTTCAGCTAAAGAAGCTGGAGCTTTTGATGCGGGCATGTGGTTTTTGAGGGGGGTCTCTTTTACTTTTTAATTTTAATAAGATTATTTCAGCTTGTACACCCTTGGAATTAAATCGTTGTGTTAAGTTGTTATAAAAACAGGTAAAATAGAAATAATCGCCCCGGGCAATTCTTCACCTTTTGAATATCTTTTATGAGCCGATAATAAAACAACTAAGCTATCATCTTTTAATACCGTCCCGCCTGATGTGACCGATAATCCATCAAGTGTGCTGCGACATAACTTGTCAATGTCTCCGCTTGCATGACTAGTTAGAAATTGCGGTGCGGAAGGTTTTAATTTATTTTTATTTTTTCCTGTCCCAAAATGTCCTCTAGGTCGAGGGAAAATAAATTCTATTGACACAGAAACTGCGCAATCAATGGGATCTTTTTGATAAGCATCCAAGGCAGCGTGTCGGATATCTTGTCGCCAAGGTTGTACTTTTTTAGAGGATTCAATTAATGATCCGTAACGAGTTAAGGTCTTGGAACCTTGCGCTCCCGGAAGTCCTATAACTCGTATAACAAGTTCGCTCAAAAGCTCTCCCTCTCGGAGCTGAATTTCTCCCATGCTTCTTTCCATGCCAATCTGCACGTTAGAGGATCTTGTTCATCTCCAATAAGACATTTATTAGGTCTTGACCAAACAGTCCTGCAACTATCAACCACAATTTTGTGCTGGTTAGCTAAGGCTTCGACATAACTCCCAAGTTGTGCATCTGTGTTATAAATTTTTCTATTTGATTTACTTTGAGTTTTTAAATCAATTAAAACTAATTTGTCTTCATTGTGGTCATAACCAAGAACATCAAATTGTCCTCCGACTGATTTCTCTAAATCGGGGATCATATATTCAACTGCCCATGTTTCAAAATTTTCCCAAAATGGATCTGACAAAAGTGGATGAACCCACTCTTCATAGTCTCCTGCATTGGGTTGTTTATCACCTAATAGAAATTGCTCCAGACAATAATGAACCTGAACTCCTCGAGGTTCCCAGATATGACGATACCGTTCAATATTGGCCCTCGCCTCTGGAGTTTTATTTGAGCCTGTTACTTGAGTTGTCGAGTAGGCAAGCCATTCGCCTGTCGGTTCCCAACAATACTGATGACGTTCTTCATCACGAAAAATAGGGAGCGGCTTAAGCTTCATAGAACTCCAAGGTGGATTGCGAATAAGACTCGGGTTGTTGCTTAGGCGTTGGTAATGACCAGAGATGTTCTCTTTTACCGTAATTCCCTTGGACATATTCGTTTGTTTTTTCGAGTTTTCCATCGTTAGATAAATTTGTCATCGCTCTTCGTATTGAAGTAATCGGACAGTTAAGTCCCGTTTGTGAAAGAACCATCGAAGGGCTAAGAGATTCTTCGCAGGAATAAAAGCACTCAAGAATTTTTTCTTCTTGTGTTTTTGCTTTTTCGTGAGACTGAGCAAGTTCCTCTGCTGTCTCTTCAATCGTGTTATAGAAACTCATGTTGGAAAGTCCTTTGGATCAATTACTTGAACTTCTTCTGGCTGGAATTGCGGATGGAGTTTTTCTCTGATTTCGTCCTGAGTCATCCCACGAAATTCTTCCAAGGGATTCTCATGTCTTCTCCCTGGATATCTAATTCCATAAAGAGCGGGTTTTGATTCCCAACATTCTCTGGCGTATTTAGCTCCCGGACTTTCCTTATCGAAATCTTCAACAGTCCACATCGGGATTGATGGGTTTGCAGGGTTTGGTTTAATCAATCCTTCTTTAAGAGTTTTCAGGAGTGAGCCTTTGCTGAAAAGTGGTTCCATCAAATAATCCCCTCAACTAATGGATTCCCAGAATCGTCAGCTCTAAAGACTCGACTCGCTGGATGATTGATAGGTTGTTCAGCTTGAAAGGATCCTTTGGTCTTAGTTCCAAAGGTTTCATAGTTTTTAAGAGTGATACCTGACCAAGGTCCTTTTGGACCACCTACGATGGCCAGCTCAAGTTGAGTCTTGACAACTTCAGAACCATATTTCTTTTTGATTTGAGAGAGGCCACTAATCAAAAGGTTGAAAGATTCTTCTGTTTTACGTCCTGTTTTAACTTTCCAAAAGGACTCGATTAAATCTGAAAAGGAACTGAGTTCAAAGGGAATTAAATCTCGATGAAATTTGAACCTAGTTTTTTTGAAAATTTCTTTCTCTTTATTTATAGTATTAGGTACTCTATTAGTATTAGATAAAGTACCTTCGCTCTTTTCTTCTTTCTTTTTTACCTTTGTGTCGGTGTCCGTACCGCTCGGTACTTTAAGGGTAACATGCTCCGCAACCCCCTTTAGACCGTCATAAACCATTTGATTTACAAAGGCAGTCGTAGACAACCATGGAAGCTTTTGCTCTTGGCATTTGGATAGTAAATCCACATCGATTGGAACGTTTCTAGTAGGCATTGATGTACTAAATGTGTGGTTTTAATGCGTGTTTCATGCTTAATTATGCTGTATGCAGGGGGTAGCTGCCACCCCTAGTTGAAACAATTCATAGTACGATTTGCAACAATGTGTATAATAAACTTGACCCTGAAGCTCGGAGGCCTTATGACCTCGACCACTAGGATCAAACAAATCAAAAAAGACTTGTTTGACTACGGAGCTGATCCGTATCAAATTGCAGCCGAAGCAATAGACCGAGGAGACCGTCTTTTAGAGCAAGTTAATCGTCTGCAAAAGGTTCTTTCCCAAGTCCCTGATTTATCAGCTCACGAACAACATTGCTCTGGCTCATGCCTGACTCATTAGCAATCTGAGTAATTTGATTTTTTACTTCTTCAGTAACACTGACTTGAATAATGCGGTTCCATCGATCAAGTCCTCTTTCTCGATTTGACATAAGCGAAGGAAATAGGCTGAGGGTAAACAAGGTTTAAATCTATTTTATCTTATTAAGATTAACAGTATTGTAAAAAAGTTCAAGTTCTGCATCTGTAATTTTGTGAAGAGCGTCTAAATCCTCTTTACTTATTTTCAACCCTTGCATTGTTTGAGGTTCTTTTGGCTCTGGAGTTTTAGGAGTCCAAGCATCAATTAACAGCTTAAGTTCTTTTATTCGAGCTTTTGCCATTGCGATTCTTGATTCTCTATCCAAGTCCGTCCTCCTTTTCTGCCTCCATTATGTCCTCAATATCGGCAAGGGCATCTTTTTGCTCCTGGGCGGTTCTTGAATAATCGATCTCATATCCAGCTGCTCTAAGTCGAGCGATCTTCCAGATCCGCATTACCTCGTCAGCAGTCAGTTTGTTCATTTTCTTCCTCTAGTTTCTTTTTGCAACTTTCGCAGATCATCGGTGGAATCGGTCTCTTTTTTACGATTGCGCTCAAAAATATAAGAGCGGCACTTTCGGGAGAGTTTCCGTCGGTTCCATCTAAACCAGCTATCGATTGAAGTGGAAGAACAGCAGCATCTTCTCTTGCTGGATAGCGGACCGCCTCCTCATCAACGGAAACAATAAGGTCGTCAAATTCTACGGAAAAATCATAATCTTCCCAGTTCTCAGCATCGATCTGGTTAAAGACAAGGCTCATCCCATGCTCTTTGTGCTGGCCTATGCGTGGGGCATAGTCTTGAAAATTAATTCCAAATAATTCAAGACCCGCTTCTAAGTGATCCGCAAACTTTTGAGCGTTCGGGCCCAAGGCTCGGTCTTCGGCTGGAAGTTGTTTTGCTTTGTTCATTTGTTCCAGTTGAGATAAAGAGCAGAATTTGGGCCATAGGTCATTTCTAAAACAGGCCAAGTTTTAAAAATCAATGCTTTATTAGCTGGATCGGCATGCAAAGCTGCTTCAGCTAATTTTTGAATAAAGCCACCTCCATAAGAGATGGCAACTTGTAGAGTTTTAAATTGTTCGTTGGAATCCATTAGTACCTTTCTCCTTCGATGTGTTTTGTACAGGAATACTTGAGGCCATCTTTTTTGGCATACCCAACTAATTCATTTTTTTCTTCTTCTGAATAGGCATAGTCTTCCCAGTCAGTAGTGACAACGAACCAATAGTATTTTGGATTTTGTTCTCTTTCTAGTTCTTCTCGGTAGAGTTGGTCTTGCTCTTCCTCATATCTTCGGAGAGCGGTTTCGTGAAAATCGGACATTGTGGTTTTTGTTTAACTGAATTAATCTTATTAAGAATAAAACCATCCGTATACCGTTGCATCTTTTTTGTTGCAGAGCACCCTTATAAGAATTATTCCTATTAAGATTAGTGCATGAGGAATTTATTCCTCATATCCAAAAACCACACGGAGTTATTCAATGGGTCAACTAGCTGATCTAATGCGTGACACTCTCAACGAGATGAAACGCCAAGACGACGAGCTTCAAGAGAAACTCAACAAAGTCGTTAAGACTGCAGACAACTTGGTTAAAGAGACCGACAAGCTCCTCGAAATGATTGAGGAGTAAAACAAGAGCCCCTTCGGGGGCCCTTTTTTTTACGAGTGTATTCACCTAAAACCTTCTACCCCCCCCGAGCAATCCGTTTCTAATGGAAGTCTTTGAAAATACCGTTGCTAACAACGCTGGAATTGCTAAAAGAGCAATCGAGAGAATATTGGAATGTCCGATCACAGAGGTCTATCGAGCTTTTAAAAAAGCAGGGCTAGACCGCTCGGATCTTGGACAAATAGAAGAAACCCTTGACTCGTTAATTGTATTGGCCTCTTTAAATGACGATCCATTGGAAGAGGAGTTAAGACCAAAAGGTTGGGAAGCAATTCGAGAAGGGGCTAACTCTGATGGATGGCTTTACAACGAATACAACGAATACGAGTTTTAGGGGTGTACGGATTCACTTAATCTTATTAAGATTAAAACATCTTCAAAAACCACAAAATGGATTTTAAAGCAACTCACATTATTAAACGCACAGGCGTTGAAGTAATGCTCTATGAACATCTTCCTAATGATAATGGGAGCATTTGTGTTGTAACTGAAAACGAACGTCATTGTTATTGCGAACCAAATGAGCTTGAGGTAATCAAATGAAACTTCTAACAAAAGATCTCGAGAAGAAACTTCCTCCTCTTAATTCTGCGACCAACAAAGCCTATGTGAAATGGTTTACACCAGACTCAAATTTCACTTGGTTCGTTATGGAATACGATCCAGAAACAGGCGATTGCTTTGGTTTAGTTGATGGACTTGAAAGAGAGTTCGGATACTTCAACATCAAAGAGATCGAAAAAATCAGAGGAAAATTTGGTCTTCCAGTTGAAAGAGACCAATGGTTCGACACAACAGAAGTTGTTGTCAAAAAAGGAAACGATGAGAAAATCAATGAGGATCTTTATTAATGAAGGGACTCACAATCATTCTTTCAGTCGGGGCAATTTTCTTTTTTGCCCTTGACTCAACTTTTGAAAAGATGACCCGTCACGACTGTGAGGTCAACAAAATCGAACTAGCTTGCGAGGATTTAAGAAAATGAAATTCGAACTAAACGAAACCGAGCATAAATTGCTTCGGGACATCCTGAATGATGTAATGAGGCAAGAAGGAACTGGAGGAGACGAGTACGAAGAAACGCTTAATGCGCTTCACGAAAAGATTTGTCTTTACTGGATAGATGAGGCAGACAAGAGTTCATACAAGAGTTCATACGTTGAAAAACTTGAAGAGCAAGCACGATTCTGGGGAGGAGTATTAAATCCGGGCTTAACTGATTAAATGAACAACCTACCTCAAAACGCTCAAGCTGGAGACATGTTCTTCGATCCAGTTACAGAAAAAGCCTTTTACTTCACAGGTGAAAAATGGGTTGATGTAACCCGCCATCAAGAAAAAGATTTTCCAAAAGAGGGGCATTGACTTTGCTCGTGAATAGGCAAATTTCAATCTTTAACGCTAGGGGTTGAGATTGGAAACTGGGAAGTTAGTGGTTTTTCTTCCTGTGTCATGTAAGCCCCCTGAAAAATAGGCAAAAAAAAAGGCCCCTTTTTGAGGGGCTTTTTCTTTGTTAGTTAACTGGGAATAACTCAACGACTTGTTTTTTAGCAGCTCCGAAAACAATAATCATGTCTTTTAAAGCAGCTGCAAATTCCTTGTCGTGAGTAGCCAAGCGGCGATTAAAGTCATTTCTGTAATCGCTTAAGCTGAGTTCCTTGTTATCCAACTTTGTTTCCAATTCTTCAATTCTTTGAAGACTGGCTTTGTAAGCGGCAAAGATTTCAGCTTTTTTGTTTGCTTGGGTGACCTTAGTCATTTGGAAAACTCCATGTGGTTTTTAGCGTGAGTGGTGACTCACTTCTTAATCTTATTGAGATTAGATAAGATCGTATGCCCCTTCCTTGAAAATCGATGCGGTTTGTTGCAATCTTAGTAAGATAAAATCGTTGCACTCCGTTGCTTATCCCTATGGCGTCTATAAAAGATTTAAAACCTGATCCTCAAAACGCTCGGAAAAGAACTGACCGATCCGCTTCCCTTATTCAAGAATCTATTAAACGATATGGGACTGCTCGATCCATAGTCATTGATGAAGACAACCGCATCCTTGCTGGGAATGGAACTGTTGAAGGTGCAAAAGCTCTTGGTCTTGAAAATATAAAAGTTATCGAAACCGATGGATCAGAAATAATTGCAGTCAAGAGAACAGGATTAACTGAAGAACAAAAAATTGGTTTAGCTTTAGCTGATAACAGAACAAGTGACTTATCAGATTGGGATCGGGAGATGCTCCATAACCTTTCTGAAACCCATGATGTTAGCCCTTGGTTTGACGAAGAAGACTTAGAAAATCTTTTAGGAAATGACACCATGAAGGAATATGAAGGATCAACAGAACACTCAGAAGAAGATTTTGATAACTTCCAACACACTTGCCCTAGATGTGGATTTGAATTTGATGGAAAGAAATAGAGGTCCGTGGCACCTGACCGATCTTAAAGGTGTGAAAAAGAATGGATTTAAAGTTTTTAGTTGCTTCCATTGTGGTGGTGGTTCCTCAATGGGATATAAATTGGCTGGTTTTCAAGTCTTAGGTGGTGTCGAAATAGATCCAGAAATGATGGCTTTGTATCGAGCAAACCATAATCCGAAACATAGTTTTTTAATGGGCGTTCAAGATTTTAATAAAATTCCCTTAGAAGAAATTCCAGAAGAATTAAAAAATTTAGACATTCTTGATGGCTCTCCACCTTGTTCAGTTTTTAGCATGGCTGGCAAGCGTGAAAAAAAATGGGGTAAAGAAAATTATTTCCGAGAAGGTCAGAAGAAGCAAAAACTAGACGACCTTTTTGGTCATTTTATTGAAGTAGGAAAAAGACTTCAGCCCAAAATAATTGTGGCTGAAAATGTTAAAGGCTTAATTGCGGGTAATGCCAAAGGATATGTCAAAGAAATTTTCACAGCATTTCGTGAGGCTGGATATTCAACTCAATTATTCCTTTTTAACTCAGCAAAAATGGGGGTTCCTCAAGCAAGAGAAAGAACTTTTTTCCTTGCTCGACGTAATGATTTAAACCTTTCACCTTTAAAACCATCTTTTAAAGAATCACCAATTTCAGTGAGAGAAGCCTTTAAAGATATAAAAAAACATGGCAAGCTAAAACAAATTAGTCCTAACCTTCAAAAATTCTGGAAAAAGGTTAAACCCGGAGATCCTTTATCTAAAGCTCATCCTAAAGGTCATTATTTTAATATGAGTGTTGTTAATCCAAATATTCCTGCTCGAACTGTTACTGCAACACAAGGATTAATAAAATGGGATGAGCCCAGATATTTGAGTGCAGGAGAAGTTCTTCGAATACAATCTTTCCCAGAAGACTACAATTTTCTTAAGTCTGATCCCTGTTATGTGATGGGGATGAGTGTTCCACCTTTTATGACTCAGCGAGTGGCTTTAGAAATTGCTGAGAAATGGCTTATTCCAGAGGCTTCAAATGGCAGCTAAAGGATCTAGTAAAGCTGAAACTTTAATCCGTGTTCAGAGATTTTCACGGATCATTGCTAATGGTGGAAGAAGATCTGATTGCGTTCGGTATGCTTCAGAAAACTGGGGGGTATCAGAAAGAACCGCAGATAACTATCTGGAGCAAGCTAGAGCAGCCCTCAAGGCTGATTGGGATATTGAACGACCACAGATGATCGCTGATTTATTGGCTCAATGCAGCACCTTACAAATGGAAGCTAGAAGGGCTGGCCAATATCACATTGCGCTCGGTGCAATTAATACAGCAGCAAAATTAGCTGATCTTTGCTCTTGACTATTCTCCAAGAATCAAAGACAGGTCATGTTTTACATCCTGAAGGATTTAAACTTTTTGCTGATTCACCTAAAATAAAAGAACAAGAATCTAAACTTATTCGAGAACGTATTTTTAACGGGTTATTAAATTACCAACAAAAAATTTGTAAAGACCACGATCATAGAATTGTTGGATTTTGTGCAGGTTATGGAGCAGGAAAAACAAGAACTTTATGCGCATGGACTACTTTATGTGCTCTTGATAACCCCAATACGGTTGGGGCTGTTTTCGCTCCTACTGGGGCTTTGGTTCGTGATGTTTTGCAGCGTTCCCTTGAGGATTTTTGGGAACACCATGAAATTAGTTATGAATACAGAGCCTCTCCGCTACCCGAATATAAATTAAATCTACCAGCAGGTGAAGTTACAGTTCTTTGTCGATCAATGGAATCTTGGGGTCGCATCGTAGGAGTTAACCTCTCTTTTATAGGTTCAGATGAGTTAGACACAACGAAAACGGACGTTGCACAAAAGGCTGTTGAAAAATTTCTAGGAAGACTTAGAGCTGGTAACCGTAGACAATTAGGTTTATTTTCTACACCAGAGGGTTTTGGAACCTTCTATAATTTATTTGTTCGTGAAGGATATAAGGAAGATCGAGCACTCTACAAAGCTCGAACTGCAGATAATCCTTATTTACCTGACGACTTCCTCCAAGCATTACTTGACAACTATCCAGCAGCTTTAGTTAAAGCCTATACAGAAGGAGAATTTTGTAATCTTCAAACGGGTGCTGTTTATGATCGTTTTGATCGAGAGAAACATGTCACAGAAGACATTCCAGATTATAAAAATGAGATTATTCGATTCGGTTGCGACTTCAACGTAGGTAATTGCAATGCTGCAATAGGAGTAATTCAAGGAGGACATTTATACATTTTTGACGAGGTAGGAGGTGCACATGACACCGATTCAATGGCCGATCAAATCAGAGAAAGATTTCCCCACAACACAATCTATGCGTATCCAGATGCTTCAGGTGGAAACAGATCGACGAACGCTGCGAAAACCGACATCGAATTATTACAACAAAGAAGAATTACAAACTTATCTGGGGGAAGTAATCCATATATCCGAGACAGAGTAGCTGCTGTTCAGGCTTTATTATGTAATGGCAAAGGGGAAGTGCGTCTTCATATTCATCCTCGATGCAAAAAAGTAATTGAGTCTTTAGAACTCCAAGCTTATGCTGAGGATGGTACTCCAGACAAAACTCAAAATTTAGATCATATGGCCGACAGCCTTGGCTACCTTATCTGGAGAGAGTTCAATCCATTACACATGAACTCAGGAAGAGGTACAGGCATTAGGCTTTATTGATATAACTGATTAAACTGTTCTTATTGTCGAGGACTTTGCTGTGTATAGCGGATTCAATCATTACAACAGAGAAAAAACAGGTGATTCAGCCGATGTAAATGATCCTTGCCAAGCATGGTACAACATGGAACCACACTGGGGTCTAATTGAAGACCTTCTAAGTGGAACTTATGAAATGCGTCGCCGTCATCGTAGATATCTTCCTCAAGAACCTAGAGAAATTGACGAATCATATGACAACAGATTATCTCGTTCAGTTTGTCCTCCTTTTTATCAACGATTAGAAAAAATGTTGGCAGGGATGCTGACAAGAAAGCCCGTTCGATTAAATGATGTAGCTGACATAATTCGAGAGCAATTATTCGATGTCGATTTACAAGGCAATGACCTAAACGTTTGGACATACGAAACCGCTCGAACCATGATCCGCTATGGACACGTTGGTGTTCTTGTTGATGCTCCGAGTGATGCGTTAGGTCGGCCTTATTGGGTTACATATAGTCCTAGAGAGATCCTTGGATGGCGAAGTGAGTTAATAGATGGTCAACAGAAATTTACTCAGTTAAGACTCTTAGAAAAAGTCTTTGAACCTGATGGATTATATGGAGAAAAACAAGTTGAGCAAGTACGTTTACTAACTCCCGGAGCATTTGAAATTCATCGAAAAGATGAAGACGGTAATTATTCAATCTTTGACGAAGGCACAACATCTTTAACTGAAATTCCTTTCTCTGTTGCTTATGCAAACCGAGTAAATTGGATGGAATCTCGTCCTCCGATGGAAGACATTGCGGAATTAAATTTAAAGACTTATCAAATTCAGTCAGATTTGGATAATCAATTACATATAAGCGCAGTTCCTATGTTAGCTTTCTATGGATTCCCTCAAAGTGCTGAAGAAGTTAGTGCTGGACCCGGAGAAGCAATAGCTTTCCCTGCTGAAGGTCGTGCTGAATATATAGAACCAAGTGGCAAAAGTTATGACGCACAATTTAAAAGACTTGAGCAAGTTGCTTCGCAGATTAATGAGCTGGGATTGGCAGCAGTCTTAGGTCAAAAGCTATCCGCAGAGACAGCAGAAGCAAAACGGATAGACCGCTCGCAAGGAGATTCAACAATGCAGGTAGTCGCACAGCAAATGCAAGACATGATTGATAATTCTCTTTTGTATCATGCGAAATTCTTAGGAACAAACGAATCTGGTAGTTCCTTTGTGAATCGTGACTTCTTAGCCTCTCGTCTTGACCCTCAGGAAATTGGAAGTTTGCTTCAACTTTATACTGCTGGAACGATTTCTCAGGAGACAATGCTTAAGCAACTTGTTGAAGGTGAGGTTCTTGGAGATGATTTTGACGTTGAGGAAGAACTTGAGGCAACTGAACAAGCTGGCTTAATAGAAATGGAACAACCAGAAGAGGAAGCAGAAGAGGATGAACCAGAGGAATCAGCCGAACCAGAGGACGAAAACGAGGCTAGTTAAAAATGGCTGTTGGTGATATTCCTGAAAGTATTTATAGGAATACTCTCGATCTAAATCGTTTCAGTACAGGAACGGCGAGAAAGCTTGTCAGGGCATATGACCGGATTATTAACGATGCGATAGATCAGTTGGCAAAAATTGAACGGATGCCAAGAGCAAAGCAGCCGAAATATAAAGCAGATCGGTTGCGTTCTCTTATTAAACAACTTCAACAAAGCTTGAATAGTTGGTCACATAAAAGTGCTGCTTCAATGATTAAGGATCTGGACGGAATTGCGAGATTACAAGGTGAATTTGCGGAGCTTCAGCTAGCAAAAGCTTTGCCTGTTGGGGTTGAGTCTGTAATTAATCCACTTAATATCACAAAAGGATATGCAGAGTCAGTTGTTAACAGTAATCCGATAGACCTAAATGCTTCTTTGTTAAGTGATGACTTAAAAGCCAAAGTTAAAGGCTTACCTGAAAAATTCTCTTTAACGTCAAAACAAGGATCTCTTGTTAATCTTCCGAATGGTCAAAGCTTGAGTCAGTCCTTTCGAGGATTAGCTGCAAAACAAGCAGAGCTTTTTGGACGGACTGTTCGAGATGGGATGTTAACAGGCGAACCCACTCCTCAAATAGCTCGAAGACTTAGAGATCAATTAATTTTTGAGGATGGAAAACCATATAAACCTAATCAGGTCACAAACTTAGTCAGAACAAGCGTCCAGCAGGTTAGTAATGACGCAGCTCAAGCTGTATATGCAAATAATCAGGACATCACAAAAGAATATCGTTGGGTTGCAACTCTTGATTCTCGGACTGCTCCTGAATGTCAGGTTTTAGATCAGCAGAAATTTAAATACGGGCAAGGTCCACAACCTCCACAGCATTTTGGTTGTCGCTGTCGGACTGTTGCTGTTATTGATTATGGTGATGATTGGCAACCAAAAATTGGAAAACGGGCTTCTGAATTTGGTTCTGTTCCTCGAGGCACTTCGTATGGAAAGTTCTTGAAGGATCAATCGGCGAGTTATAAAGCAAAAGTTTTAGGCAAGAATAAGGTCAAATATTTCAACGCTCTTACGAAGAAGTATGGCCCAGATCAAGCATTAAAGAAAATGGTTCGGACTGATGGACAATCAAAGACATTGAAGCAATTACAGAAGACTTATGGGAAACAACCAAATAAAACAATTAAAAAATCTGTTCCTAAAAAAACTAAATTAGTTACAGATAAAGATAAAAAACTTGCAGCAGAGATTGCTGAATTAGAGAAACAAAATGCTGCTCTTTTGAAAAAAATTGGTGTTGATCCAAAATCCGTTTCTACTTTGTCAAAACAAATAACTAAAGATCAGACAAAAGTTGATTGGGATGCTGTTTCTAAATCTAAAAAAACAAAAGAGGCTTTAGAGAAATCAAAGAAACTGTCAGAAGAAATCTCTCAGATGGGGAAAAAGCCAAAGCCAAAGCCAAAAATCAAAAAGCCATCAGCAGCGTTAATTAAAAAAGAAGGTCAATATATGACTGCTGCTCAAAAAGCTGGAAAGCAGAAATATGTTCCATTAACACCAGCTCAAAAGAAATTAATTGATGATTCTGTTGCGGAAAAATTAGGTATAGAGAAGAAATATGACTTGTTAACTAAAAAAGTTGCATCTATCAAAAATAGAGAAGAATATATTAAACAATCAAGAGAAAATGAAGCGAAGATAAGAAAATTAAAATCTGAATTTAAGAAAGCAACAGATAAGAAAATTTTAAATAATAATTATGCTTATGTAGGCGAAGATTTTGTTGGTGATAAATGGGTCAAAGTTGAAAATAAGAGAATTATAGATATGGGATATAAAATTGATAACAAAATGCTTGATGGAACCAAGAAAAAAGGTTGGTCTTCTCAGTTTGAACTGTTAGAAGATTATATTAGCAGTTGGAAAGGTGGCTCTGCTAGTACACAAATGGCTCAATGTTGGCAATTAGAACAATCTGGAGCCAAACTTTCTACTTTTGCGCAATATAAAGCTAAGTCATTTAAGAAAATAAGTTCGGCGACTCGTAATAGATTTCTTAATCAAGCTAATGGTTTAGAAGATTTTATAAAACGTTCGCCCGCTTATGATGGACAAATTCAAAGAGGGATGCAAATAAGAAAGGATCGTTTTGATGAATTTCTTCAAGATTTAGCAACAGGAAAGCCAACAGCAACAATAGAAAGTTGGTCAAGTGAAATAGATATTGCGGATGATTTTGCAGGAATTAAAAGAATAAAAGGAAAGATCGGACCTGATTCTGATTTCGATACTGAACGTATTCATACGATGTTGACTGTTAAAAAGAATAAATATGGATCTTCAATAACTAATTTAGCTAGTGATTATCAACATGAAATGGAAGTATTAGTTCCTTCAAAATTACGATATAAAATATCAGATATTGAACAGATTCCTATTGGTGATACTGGTGAAATGTTCTGGAATATAATTCTGGAACAAATTTAAATTTTCTCACCGTTAATAGTTAAATTAATTCCTAACTTGCCACATAAAGCTGCTGCAAATTCAGTATTGTCTCCATTTTTAGGAAGATCGCTTAGATCGATATCGGCTCCTTCACCAGCAAAGGCTGTTGGTTCTGAAAATCGTTCAGGATCGGATGGTTTAAATTTTCCAGGCATTGACTTTTTGTGGTTTGTCTTTATCTTAATAAGAATAACCCCATTTGTAAAGCATGAGGCCAAAACCTGAAACCATCTATCGGTACACCGATGGAAAGATGAAGTCAGAATTTGTTCAGACTGAAAAGGACGGAGAACCTATTGAAGCACGTTTTGTTGTTGCAGGGGAGGGCAAGGAATACTGGGAGACAAGAACTGGGCTAAAATGGGAGGAGTCGCCTGTTTGTGATGCCTTACGGAAAGAAAAAAAAGGGAAAAAAGGGGGGAAAGAAAAAGTGATAACAGGTAACGTTGACTTAAGCACGCCTTCTTATTAATTAATTCCCATGTCAAAATCATTTTTCCAAAAACTTGCTGAGTCAAAAGGCAAGACAACAAAAAAAGTCAAAGCAACTGCTCCTGACGTCAAAGCAACTGCTCCTGACGTCAAAAAAAACTCTAAAAAACCTTCCAAGTAAAAAACAAACCCTGTGGGTCTTATGGCTGAAGAAACTAATGCTCCTGTGGAGCAAGATCAATCTCCTGTGGAGACTAAAGCTCTTACTCAAGAACTTGAAGCAATGCGTAAGAAAAATGCTGAGCTTCTAGATGAATACAAAAAGGCAAAGGAACAAGCAAAAGCACTTCCTCCGAATGTAAACATTCAGGAGCTTATTGATTTTAAAAACAATGCCGAACAAGCTGAACTCGAGTCAAAAGGGAAGTACACCGAAGCTCGAACAAAGCTTGAAGATCAATACAGAGAAAAATCCGCTGAAGACAAAAAACGAATCGCCGAACTTGAATCAAAAGTCCGAGAACTTGAACTCATCTCTCCCGCAGTCTCGGCCTTGGCGGAAGTGGTACATGACCCAACTTTAGTCTTAAATAATTACATTCCAAAAGACAAGATCGAAGTTGATAACGGTGTTCCTGTCGTTGTTGATGGTTATGAACGAACCCCTATTGTTGACTGGACAAAGAAACAATTAAGCGAAAAAGCTAATTATCTGTTGAAACAAACTGCACCCCAAGGAGGTGGTGCTCCTGCTGGCAGAACGGGCGGATCTGAAGTTCCTGCGGGAATGAAAAATCCATTTGCCTCTGAAAGTTTCAATATTACGGAGCAGATGCGGTTATATAGAACAGACAAAGCTTTATACGATAAGTTGCAATCGCAGGCAAAACGCTAATATATTGTCAAAGACGAAGCTGTGCTGAGTCGAAGGCCTGTGGCCACATCGTAAAAACTAACTAGGAAACTTTTTATGGCGACTTTAAGGTCGGACATAATCGTTCCTGAGGTCTTTACGCCTTACGTTATTGAGCAAACAACTCAGCGTGATGCCTTTTTGCAGAGCGGTGTGGTTCAGCCTTTGGCGGAGCTTAATGC
>VTLG01002442.1_pt1 | contig 31043 bp, 31 predicted proteins | sample 4694571 | NCBI WGS metagenome assembly VTLG01 (sample SAMN12604809, study PRJNA352737) | marine metagenome | biome: ENVO:00000447; feature: ENVO:00000209|ENVO:00000569|ENVO:01000036; material: ENVO:00002151; isolation source: viral sequences binned using virsorter ...
GGAAAACATAATAATAATTGTTAGTGTTGAAGGAAATTATTGAATCCTTCATTATAACAAACTCAGCAACGATTTGACTGTGAATGTTATAAGGAAAGAATCAAATAGTTAGTGTAAAGAACTTACACAATTTCTATTAGATTCACATAATCATAATCAATAGAATAATGATCACATAGTTGTTCATCAGGATCAGTCAAAGAATGATTAGAATTATATTCAATGTGAGGTAATATCACATCTATTTCTTTATCTTTGATAGTATAATCATACCCTAATTCATTGATAGAATCTAAGTATGATGTATCAAGATGGAAAATAACTTTATTCATTGTCCAATAAACTCATCGAAAGTAACATGATCACATGATACATTCTTGAACTCGAAGTTATCATTTGCTGCATTTGTTAATACATTCATGATAGCTTCATCTTGAATTGCTTCTTTGTTCATTAACACTGAAGCGTTAAACATTTCTTGTAAGTTGTTCATAATTAAAAGAATAAATGGTGTGTGGTTGTTGTTAAGAATCAGAACCTAATTGGTTTACGTTTGATGTTAACAACTGATGGTAATTGAGTTAGTTTAACTTGCTTACCTTGTGCTTTTAACTGATCAATTTGTTTAACAAGTGATGAGTAATAATTCATAGTTTGATTAACTTTTGATTATGTATTCATCATAGCATGGATGAGAACGGAACACAAGCAATATCAGTGAACCGACACACTCTGTAACACTAGATAATTTCATTTAGGTTAGAGTTAACATAAGATTCTAATTCATCGAATCTTTTATTATCAATTGATTCAACATATTCAATCATGATATCATTTAATAAATCATAATCACCTTGAACTAATTGTAATAATGATTGTGTTAATTGTTCTTTGTTTAATAACATTGTACTCCTTTAATCTTTATATACATATCATACCATGGATCAACGGATAACGCAAGCAATATAAGCAAACCGACACACTTAGTTACAATGTTATTTAGTGTGTGTCTACTAAGTAATACATAGCGATACAGATGCTCACACATTATTACACATAAGCATAGCTAATCACTCCGCTCGTGCTTCGCACTCGCTCCGATTGCGTCACTGTATAACATATTGCACAGGAAATAACGACCCCTATGTGTTAATAAAGCGAGCGAAGCGAGCGGGAAGCTAACAATTAGTTAAATATAAAGAAATAAGCCGAGACCCCTTGGGGGGCAACGAGTCTCGCCCTTCTTAAGCATTGCCTTCAGAAATTTATGCCAAAATTTAAGCCATATAGTAAGCTGAGGCTATATAAGTCTTAGGAAAACACTCTCTTATGAGTTTCTTAACATCCATAACGATCTTACGATGCTCTGATTGCGTCCCCTGTGCCCCTCTAAGCTTACAGTAATGTATCCATGACCTCAAAGTACCATTCATGTACAAACGGCTCGCTGAAGCCATTGGAAGCACCTCTCTTGCACACTCTTTTGCTATACCTGCCTCTAACATATTAGAATACAGGTCCATACCTTGTTTAAAGTGTTTATCTACCATCTTCAACCACACTTGTTGATCATGATGGTCAATATCATCAATACTATTCTGTCTATTCGTATGATCTTGTCTTCTAAGCTCTGGAAGTATAGGTAAACCTAACTTATTAACATCAGAATACCGTTGAGAGAACTCTTGGAAGCTAAAAGACCTATGTCTAAGTATCTGAGCTGCTATAGAACGTGTAGTATCTATTTCCACACACATATTAACCATTTCAAAGGGTGACCAATGCCCATGTTTAATTAAGTAAGATATAAGTCCGCTCGCTTCGCTCGCTTTCTTTTGGCCAGCTGGGTTGGACACTCTAGCCATATGAGCTATTAACTCATCACCATCCTGTGTAAAATGGACTAAGGAAGCATTATGAGTCATCAAGGCATCCTATAATCAATACCATGTTTAGCTTCTTTTAAGGTATTATAGAAAGTACAATGCCCAAGGAAGCAAGCAAGATAACGTTGAAAGGTAGTTAAACCTCCAGTAAGTTCATAAGAGTGAATAGTAGCTCCTATAGGGTTAGTATATATTAGTTGAGGTTTATTCATTACAGTTAGATAGAGTTTGAACTTCCATTATATTAGCTAATCTGTTATAACCACTCCCCACATGTAATTGTCCAATAAGTACGGAGAGAGTTGCTGCACCCCAGAAGATGTAATACCAGGATGATTTAATTTGGTGTTTCTTCATTTACCAGTAAGTATAATAGGTATATCCAAAGATTCTTTAATAGTTGGTGGTAGAATTGGGGATATAAGTATTAAGAAAGGAGGAATTGATGTCTGAAAGACAGAGATTCCTCCCTTTGAGGGAAAGGTCCACCCTTCCTTCCCCTGTATAGACCCGTCATGTACCTAAACCCAGGTGGGTACTTGTTTTCCACCTTCTTTACCTCTAGCTTGGTCTCTTTGGTCTTTATTCATACCAAATACTAGGTGGTTAGCGGAGCTTTGAGGGTTGTCTATGAAGTCTTCCAGCATAGAGTTCCATTCTTCTCTTTTACGTGTCTTAATAGCCTCGTCAGCGCTAATAGAGAGTGCATCTGTGTAATACTTTACACCTTGTGCTAAACAGTCTAATCTGTCATCATGTTTAACAGCACCTTTTTCTCTACACATACGGGACATTTGATAGAAAAGCATATAGAGAAGACGAAGTTCTGGAGCCTCGTCCGAATTAGATTTGTAATCCCAATCAACGACAGAGCGATCGACCACAAGGCGATGTTGATTAAGAACTGGCTCCAAGCTATCAATGATCCTATCTTCTTTTCTAACGTTAGCACGTGTTTCTTCTATAAATATGTTTTGTTTTGTCTGTTGGATATGTTTTTTAAACAGTTCAGCTACTATTCCATCACCGAAGTTTGATTCGATGAGGAGAGTTGTTGCTTTGTATTTGTTACATCCTCGAAGTATATCCAACAAGGTGCGGTCTGAGTATCCATCTCTGTAAGCTCGCATTTCATGCAGATATAGGAACCCGTTACGTTGGGAGATATAGGCTGCTGTAGTTTCATCGGATCCTCTACCAGAGGGATCAACGGAACAAATTGTTTCGGTGTAGGCATCCCAGTCTCCAACCATTTGCATTGGAGAGTAAAAATAATCCCCTGGGAGTCCAACTGTTGGTAAGTCTTTGATAACGTTTGAGGGATCGGAGCACCATACAATGGATTCGGGAGCTTTAGTGGGATTAACACTAGTAACGACCAAATCAGCCATCTTAAGTGGGAATTTCTCTGCATCACTTAAACTCGTATCAAGTTGGAATTGAAGCATAAAGTTACTTCGACCCATAGATGCTTCACGTTCTATTAGGTCTTCATCATCAAATCTATCATCTGTACATTCCCATTCTAGCACACCAGAATCGAGGTCGGCCTGGATCTGAGGTGCTAGTAATCCTTCATATTGAGAGAGCTTTGACTTACGGGGATATCTTGCTGGCCAAACGAACGGACGGTAGTTACGCTCTGCCAACTTACGATAAACAGTAAAAGTAGTCTGAGGAGTCCCGAGATACATAATACGGCTATCACTTTTGGGTGTAAGAATTGACTCTGCTTCCGTGCAGAGTTGAAGTAATTTTTCACGCATTAACTCCGTCATGGAGTTTCCAGGTACCTCTATGTCGTCCAAGATCATCAAATCTGCGCGACTTCCTGTTAGCTGACCAGTTATGCCCACCGACTTTACGCTTGGGGCTTGGTGTGGAGAACAAGCTACGTCGAAGCTGATGCGACTCCAACGAGAGTCGTCCGATTTCGGTTGAAGATGAGTGAGCCATGGAGTTTCAATAATTAGTTTTTGTAGGAAGATTGACATGTTATCTGCTCTTTCTTTAGAAGCAGATATAATCATTATTTTTCTTTCTGGATCATTAAAGAGTGTCCAAAGGACAAAAGCGCCAGTAATCCAAGATTTACCAACACCTCTAAAGGCTTGGATCTGTAATCTCTTTGGTCCATTCTGTAAGTAGTCAGCGATAGCGTACTGTGCTCTGGTAGGAGAAGGTAGATCTAATTCTGTCCATAGAGCTTGTAAGAATAGTTTGAAGTCCTCTTGTAAGGCGGTTAAGGTATCGGTCATTTACCTGTTGCTGTTTTAAATGAATGAGATTCGATTATCTCTTTTACACCAGGAATATCACTGAATTTTTTAGCACCATATTTTGTGAATAATTCTTTTGATAATTCATCTTGGAATAATTTGTATTTTTCTAATAGAGTGAATAATTCATTAACATCTGTTGTACCTGCTTTAACTGCAGCAGCAATATCATTACCATATTCAGCTAGGCTTAATTCAGCTCGTTTCCAACGTTTTAAATCTTTTATAAATCCAGCAGGTTCAACCCCAGTATCCTTCATTAATTTATGCCATTTACCGTGCGGTACTTTACGCATTAATGCTAAGTTACTTGCAATTCCTGATGAATCTAATTTTAATTTCTTCATATGTTGGAATAAATTAGCAGCAATTAAAGGGTCTTGTGCTACTTCAGTTAACATATACTCTCCAGCATCTTTACTGTTGAATATATGATGCCATTCATCACCACCAGAAAATTCTGTTAATTCTTTCTTTAATTTAGTTCTTACAGCATCAGTCATATAAATACGTTTGTCAGTACCAAATATATTATAAGCTGCTGTATCTTGTATATCCTTAGCTGTTTCTTTTATGTACTTTTTATTAAGTTTAATCTTTCTATATAAATTATAGTCTAATTTTTTCAATTCTGTTAAACTTAATTTTTCTGATAAGCCTTTTAACTCTACTTTTTCAGCTTCTAATTTCTGTAATTTAGTCCATAGAGTATCAATAGTCTCTTCACGACCACGTAATGTACCTAAAAGAGCCTCATCTTTAGATAATTTACCTTTTGTAATATATCTATATTTAGGTTTTAATTGATTATAATATTTAGATGGTAATTGTTTTGAAACATCTTTTGCAGAACTACCTATTGGTATATTCTTTAAAGTTTGACTAGGAACTAAATCTTTTTGTAACATTAAAGGTTTAGCTACATCATCAACTTTACTAGCAGCTCCAGCATAAGCAGGTTGTAATTGTTGACTTATCTTAATAGCATCTGCAACTTCATCAGAGTATTGTAAACCTTTTTGGATTCCTTTCTTAGCAAGGTTTTTAGCACCACCAACAAAGGGTAGAGCAGTTTCAGCTACTCGTAGAGGTGCTTCACCTATACCACGTTTAGTAGGATCTACTTGCTTAGATGTCCAAGCTATAGCTTTAACAGGAGCATCTAGAATATTCATAGTTTGATTAACCTGTCTTTGTAGTCCAGAGATTTCCCAGACTTTACCTGCTATCTGCCCTGCTGTGTTAATAGCATTTTTAACTTCAGGAGACATCTCAGGTAAATCAAAGTCAGGTATAACTTCACCGACTTTATTATAGATATTCTTACCATGATCGAAGATTTGCTGCCCAGTTAATTCAACTGCTTGTTGTCCTCGTCCTAATGCACCAGATTGAAGTAATTTATTATACTCTTCTCTGGTTTTCATTCCATATTTAGGACCAGCGTATACTTGTTTAGTATCAAAATCCTCGTCACCTATATTCCAGCCTGGCCTATCGACATCCGTATCTAATGGGTTTTTAAAAGCTAACACTATTTCCTTTTCGCACCTCCTCTACCACGGTTAATCTTCAAAGATTCACACCGCCATTTACCTTTACGTTTAGAAACATCTTGATTCTTTTTACATTTTAGTTTAGCACGAAGTTTAGCATGTTTCCTTTTATACTTTTTGGAATGGGCGTATTTACCATTACATCCGCTGCTATTATCGCAACTATGCTTCTCTCTAGATTTCTTATTCTTAGCGTAGAACTTAGATGTTTTGGATTTGGCCATACATTCTCCGTTGGACTAATTCAGGGTCTACTTTAGGCATAATACCAGCAAGCTTCTCTAAAGGACTCCCTTCGTAAGCTATACCGCTGATATCGTTTGTTTTTAACCAGTCACAAGCTGCCTTTAAATCTTGTGTAGAAGCAGTACCACTTCGGACCCGTGCTAGGAATTCTTCTGTGACAAGGCTATGTAATTCATTGAACTGGTCTTCTGTGGCTTTCTTCATTATGTTATTTTTAATTTACTTTTGTTAGATCTAGAAGCTCTTTTAAGCTTAAGAAGCACTCCCATCATATCTTCAGCTTGTTTCATTTTACCTGCTTCTTTGGCTGCGTTTATTCTACGCTCCATTGCTGCAATTTCATTTGCTTTTGACATAATTGATTAAGAAAATAGTTTATCTTTTACAATTTTTAGTGCTTGGTCATCAAGTTTATTATCAGTTCTCTTTACATAAGCTTCTAGTACATCGACTATCAATTGCTTAACAGAGTCTGATTTAATAAAGGTGAGAAGGATGGGCTTGATAAATAGTAACATTATTCTTTAGTGGTAGTTTTTTCTTCAGATTTAGTTTCTTGAGTTTTAGCTTTAGCAGCTTCTGCTTTTGCTCTAGCTTCTCTTTGGTCAGATAGTGTACTCATTTTACATGTTTCTTTAGGTTTCTGCCAAGGTTTATACCAAGGCTTAGGTGGGGATTTACATTTAAGAACTTTAGCTTCAGCTTTCTTCCATGTAGATATAGGTATGACATCACTACATAGGTGATAGACCCGTGAACCTGGAAGTAACATGAAACCTTTTTGTTGAAGTTTAGCGCAGTTATCAATTCTAACTAGCTCATAATTTAACTTCATCTTTTCATGTTGCTGTGCTGCTATAGCTCTACAACGTTTTAAACCTTCTCTATCCAAAGGTATCATGAAGTTGATTTGACCACCCCAATTCTCAGCCATAGTATAGCTAGAGGGTGTCATACCATCTTCATCAATATCCCAAGGTTTCGTATGATTCCCCATATAGAATGGAGAGAAGGTCATAGTACTACCATTACAGCTTATGTTTGGACCATAAACTTGTCTAGATGGAGCACCATTATTTTGAAATTGTACCGCCTGGTTGGTCACATTGCCCGTTGCAGCGGCTACTGGATTAGATGTATTATTTGTCTCACCTTCATTAGCACGAACTGGCGCTACTGAGAGAAGACTGATAAGGAGACCGTAGTAGAAGTAGTGTCTATTTCTCTTTCTATTACTTGTGTTTCTAACACTTGGGTGGCTGCTCTTGATATTATTTCTAGAGTAAAGTCCGAACCAGCTGTTGTTATAGTGAAGACAGAATCTGAATCCGCTATACCTCCAGAACTTGCTGAAGTATGTGTTATATTGTCTCCTGACCATTGATTTAACACCGACCCATATTTGGTGATAGTTATATCCTCCACGATCTCTTGGGTCGTTGTTGTGGTTGAGTTCATAGACCCCTGGGTGAATTGTGGGGTTACGAGCTCGGCTCTTACTACCGTGGGTGATGCTAGTAGGAAGAGGAAAAGCCATTTCTTCATTCTTCCTTTTTCTTTGCCATAGGACAGTTTACTGGTTTACTCTTATCTTTGCTACCAGTGGTCAAACCAAATGTCGCAAGTGCTCCCGTAAACACTGAAGCAACGAACGTGATATCTGAGTTACCAGACTTCTTAACCATAGGTAGTTCTACATAATTCAAAGTAATTATAAATCCAGACCAAACAACTACGCCAAGTCTGACGAATGTTCCGAGAATCTGAATTTGGGCTTCTTGGTCCTCTATTCCGTCTTTGAGTTTTTTGAGGAGTCCTTTTTTGTCTTCTGATTTTCCTTCCATTTATTAACTTTAGCTTGAAGTTGTTTTTGAACTTTCTTTTTAATTGGTTCAAATAATGATTGAGTAACAGAAGTTGTTGCGACTGCCACTACAGCTGTTGTTACAGCCGTTACCACTACCGCTGTTTCAGGTATTGGCATCTGTATATCAATTACAGGAATCTTCAGAGAGGGTGGCTCTGGTTGTTCTGTTGTTTCTTCTGCCTCTACCTCTTCAGGCCGCTCTAAATCAGCTGGGGGTACGATCATAGGTTTATAAGCCGGAACGTCTGCTGTAGGCGGTTTGAAGTAGATCTGAGGGATATCTAGAGGTTTAGGTAGCCTCGCCTTCGGTAGGTTGATCGACATCTAATTCTTTCAACGCTTTCAAAGCACCTTGTAATTCTGTAGCTTGATTAAATAATTGTTGTTTCTTTTCTCCAAGTAAATTATGTTCTGCTATTACTTGCTTTAACTGATTTTCAGTTAGGATGATTTTTTCGGTGATTGTCATGGGGTAGATGATTTATCTGCAATTAACTTTGCCTTAAAGTCTGCTTTGACTTGAGTAGTCCACGCAGCTTCAGCGATAGCTTTTACATCAGCGTCCTCTCCACTGAGGTCTGTATCTACTAGGTTATCACTAGCATCTAGTGTTCCAGGTGTGAGTACTTTTCTATGAAATGAACGGTTAAGTTCCACACCATCTTCTTTTATCACGGTAGCAGTTCGCACTTGGATGTTCCACTTATTAACGACTTCTATTTTGTCGTTTTCTATTGTCTTTGTTAATGCCATTTAAGGAAGCTCTCCGAGCTAAATAGGTTTATGGCTTAGTTTAGAGACTTAGCTACGGTCTAATTGTTATGTTTGGTATGTCACTGTAAAATAAATTGCGTCTCCTGATGCCCAACCTGATTCTGACCAAGTCCAATGGCTCATTGCTCCATTATTTTGGAAGTGCTTTAGATTCATTCTTGCTTGTGATTCATCCACTGATGCACAAATTTGATAACTATCACCACCCCAATGCGGTCCATAAGTAGTAATAGAAGCATGACCAGGAATATTGTTACCACTAATGTTTGCGGCACCATACGGTAAACCAAATATGTATAAACTACCATCACCATTACTATTTACAGGGTTTGTATCTATATAACCTGAACACGTTACCTGCCTACCTACTTTTGTATAAACCCCAGCTGCACTTCCTCCATAAGATGGATTAGTTGCTGAACATTGTAGTGTTGGTGTCCATGTACCTTCTTCATAGTCGTCGAGCAGTTCTGAAGTATCTGTACCAGCTCCGTCACTTGTAGCACTAAAGTCAATACCGTGACCATCGGCAACTTTTAGATTACCATCAGTTATTGATACATCACCACCAGATTCTATCCTCATACTTTCAGTACCAGCAGTAGCGAAGTACATGAAGTCACCATCATGGTAATAACTAAGTTGACCTCTATTTCTTCCGGCATCACTACCAGTATTATCACCAAAATATATTCTTCCTGCTCCAGTGGTGCTGTTTACTATTGAAATACCACCATTACCCATTGAAGTATTACCAATAACCAAACCACAGTGAGTAGAACCTTCCGTAATTTCGTTTACGCTTGCTGTGCCGCCTAATAATAAATGTGATCCACCTGCTGCAATTCGTACTCTTTCTGCATTATTTGTTGCTATCCGTAAGTCTGTATTTTCTCTATTCCAAATGTAAGGGGATTCTGCATCATTTATTCCTAAACCAAACCCATTACTAGTGCCTGTTCCAGTATCACTATTAGTAAAATTAATTCCTGGTTCTCCAGTTGCACTAGCTACGTTTACATCTAATCTCCCTGTAACCTCAGCTCCTGTTGAAGTTGTCTCAAATTTCTTTACTCCGTTATTGTAGAGTTCAACATTTCCATCCCCATTACATTCGATGTTAGTTTCCCAAGATCCACTATTAAGGTTTTGTATTTGGAAAGTAGAGCCACTGGCTAATGCAATATTCCGCCATTTATCTGCATCTTCATCACCTTCGTCAGCATACATATATAATATTCCATCTCCACTTTCAGGTCCTTGAACAACTATTCCGCTACCTGTAGTATTGAAAGTTTTTATATCATTATAGTAGAGTTCAACGGCTCCATTTGCAACTGCTTGTATAGCATACTCAGAACCCATTAATATTTTTAAAGCTCCACTAACATTTTTTATATAATTATCGGTCCCATTATGGTAGATTTGTAAATCTGTGCCTGTTCCAAGTTCTATATAAGCATTATCTTTAAATACTAGGGAATCTCTTGATTTATCCCATAGCATATCTCTACCAGACGTATTTCCTTCGAACGTTACGTCATTAGTAAAGGTACCTCCTGCTAGAGGCATCTTTGTAGAGTCTGTAGCAGAAACGGACTGCCAAGAACTTGTGCCATCACCATCTTCCCGTAGGAATTTAGTACCACCAGATTCACCTGTAGATAAAACTGCTGTTCCTTCTGTAGTTGTACTAATTGTTTGCCAGCTATTATCTCCTCTTAAAAAGGTGGTATTGGATGCTGTACCAGTGGCTGATAAAGCAGCAACACCAATAGCATCATCTTGTACTGTATCTGCTCCAACTGCTCTATTTGCTTGGTTTGTAGAGCTAGTTAGTTTAGCATTAGATACAGCATCATCTTCTAATTTAGATGTTGTTACAGCTCCAGTAGCTATACCTTCTGCTTTTACTTGTGTTAATGCCATTAATTATGCTCCTGCTAATAGCTGAATTTGACCAATTATTCTGCCAGCGGTGTCATATCCTGTAGCAGTCCAACTAGAATTATCTGTTGTAGCAAAGAATTCACCATAAGTAGAATTATTCCATGAGTGAAAAGCTATAGTCTTTGCATTACCATCAACATCTACATCAGTCATCATGATTGGACCTACGTATTGAGTTTTCCAATCATCATTATTACTTGTGGTATAAGGAAATCCATTTACTATTAAATTTCCGCTAGAAGAACCTGCACCTGCACCTGAGTTCCATGCGACATCAAAGAAAAGATGAACTACTCTTCCACTTTTTACATACCAACCTTTTTGTGTAGTATAGGTACATGTAGTAGAACCTCCAGTACTTTGTATAAGAGGTGTCCATAGACCTTCTTCATAATCGTCAAAAAGCTCATTATCTTTACCAGTTGCATCTGAGGTAGCACTAAAGTCAATACCTTTACCACTAGTTCCTATAACTATGTTTCCAACATCTGCTTCTATATTCCCATTACTATCAATCGAGAGTGCTGTAGTGTTAGCAGTCCCAAGACTCAAAGCATCACCAGAATGATTATATGATACAAAACCACGGTATAAATCAACTCCAGAAGTTCCATCAGCAAAGTAAATATTCCCTGCTGAACTTGTACCTGATTGTATAGAAATACCAGTATTACCTGTTGTTTTTATATTTAAATCATCCGCATTAGATCCTAGTGCAGTAGTGGTTCCTATAAGTACTTTTCCATCAACTGTCAGATTAGCTTCTGCTGTGACATTCTGTGAGTTATCTAAGGTAATGTTGTCAGCACTACCTCCTGTGTGGCGGATTGTGTTTGTTATTAGTTTACTCATAATTAAGTAGTTGAAGCGTAGCAGCCACCAAGTCGTACGTTCCATGCACTGCCAATGTGTCCATCATTTAACCAAGTAGCAGTACCCGAACCATCAACAGCTAGTAACTGTATTGAATTATTACTGGTAATAGTTGCAACCATATTATATAAATTCGATCCACCGTGACTCCTCAGACTACAGGTAATAGCTCCATATTCAGCGTTCTGGCTTAAGTCAGCAACAGCAAAAGGTAATGATATATAAACATCACCACTTGGACTGCTTTCACTAGAAATGTTTAAATAACCTCCTATATGAACTAGCCTGCCTATTTTTGTATAAGATAAATATGTATAACTTGTTACATTCCAGCTACCACTAGTATGCCCTGTAACCGTAGGCTGGTAAACTCCTTCTTCATAATCGTCGAGAAGTTCACTTGACTTTCCTGCGTTATCGCTAGTAGCACTAAAGTCAATACCTTTGCCAGATGGAAAGGCTAGCCCGTTGGCTGATGTCTCACATTGAAGGGTATTGTTATGATATAGCGAAACTTCTGCATCATTATGACAACGAATCATCCACTTAGCATTTGATCCGTTAGAATCCGTGCTTCGGAGATTAATGTATTCTACAGCTCCTATATTAGTAGATCCATTTAAACCTTCTATATGATTATTAGTTCCGTCATGTCTGATTTTTAAATCATTACCTGTCCCAGCAATTAAATTCTGGCCATCTAATAAATTTATATTTCCACTTGTATCTACTAAGTCTCGATCACTACCGAGAGTTGATGGTCCCTTTAAAGAGATTGAGCCGCCTCCGCTGGCAGCTTTTAGTTTAATGTCACTCATGCTGCCTCCAGTGCTGCGACTTTAGTTTTCAATGTTTCGACCTCTGCTGATAGTTCTTGTACTGCTTTAACTAATGGACTTATAAATTCTGCATAGCGTAATCCATATCTAGTACCGGCAGCATATCTGACATCACCTACCGATTTACCTTCTGGTAAAGCTTCTTTATCTCTCCATTTAATTTCAGGTGTATCTGACTTAATAAATCCAGCAAAATCAGTTGTTGTTTTACTTATATCAGATAGAGTTGTCTCAACATCTTGCGCTATAAGGCCATAATGAGTTCTAGTTTTACCGTTAAACTTATATGAAACTGGTTTTAATTTATTAACAAAAGATAGACCTAAATCAGAGTCAACAATAGTATTCTTCTCATTTCTATCAGAAGTTTGGATACTACCATTTGTAGCGTATATGTTATCCCACCTTTTACTAGATGATCCTACGTTATAAGAATCATCAGCATCAGATACAATGTTAGTTGCATGAAATTCAGTTTCGGTATCTCTTTGAGCTTGAATTACCCAGTTACCCGAATGATCTAAGAATCCAATATAATCACTGGTGTTAGCATAAACAGAACCTCTGTAAGTAGTATCCGTATAATACTGAGTCTGAACATAGGAATTCGGACCCCGATGCATAGCCCCATCAGATTTTGTCTCAATTACCTTTACATTATCATAGTATAATTTAGCAGCCCCATTACCTTCAACAATTAAACTATTTTCCCATGAACCACTAGCTTTATTTTGTATAGCTAGTTGAGAAACAGAAGGGGAAGTAACAAACTTCCATAAGTCAGCATTATCGTCGCCTTCATCGGCATACATATATAATTCGCAATCACCTCCTTCACCAGCACGAAGTTCCATCCCCGTTGAACATGTGTTGAAAGTTTTTACATTATCATGGTAGAGTTCAACAGCTCCATTTGCTTCAAACCTAGCAGATTCCTCACCGCCAGTTCTAATTAATACAGGATAAGCATTTTCTGTACGAATCTGTATCCCGTTATTAGCTGAATGTCTTATTTGAAACTCTGTATTAGTAGTCTGGACAATATCTGAAATAGATCCCGTATGTGATATTTGAAGATCATCATCTGCCCCAACCTTTATCTTCCCTGTATCGGTATTTGTTTCAATACCTGTTGTTCCATTAATTGTTAATGCCATAATTAAACTACTGTGTATGTTGCTCCACTAGGGATTGTCAATGTAATACCGCTATTAACGGTTACAGGTCCAGCACTCATACCATTAGTATTAGCTGTAAGGGTGTGGGTTGTACTGATTGTTTGGGAGTTTTCATAGATTGCTCCACCAGCTTTTGTAGATTCAACATTACCCCAACTAGCTACGCCAGCTGTGGTTGCTGTTAAAGCTTGACCATTAGCAGTCGGAGCTGCTGAAGGTAGAGTAATTACATAACTAGCATCACTACCTTTATCATCTGGACAAGCAAGACCTACATAAGCACTACCATTTGTAGTACCTTCTAGTAAATGTATTTCTGCTCCTTCTGATGTAGCTTTAACTAGCTTTACACCGTCTCCCGTTGTTAGTAATCTATCAGCTTGACCATATCTAAGAGTGACATAATCACTATTTGATCCAACAGTATGAACTTCTACTTGTGTACCATTTGGACTTTTTATCTGTAAATTACCAGCACCGTCATTGTTAATAACACTATGATGACCAGTAGCCGTATGGTAAATTTCCAGGTCATTACCTGTACCCCAACGTGATTTTATTTCATCGTTAAAGTCAACACCATTAGCACCACCTACTCCAGCTGGAACAGAATCCCAGGTAAGGCCACCACCTGCACTAGAGTTTTTCTTCAGGAATTGTCCATCAGATCCAGCATTACTAATTTTAAGATTAGCTTCATCTACTACATCATCTGCAATTGTTAAAGCTGTAGCACCTGTTACTTCACCTGTATGTGTAGCGTTGGTGACTTTAGCTGTATTAGCTGCTATCTCTGTATTAATGGAGTTAGCTAGTTTATCTGCATTTACAGCATCATCTTTTATCTTAGCTGTTTCTACTGAATTACTTTGTAGAATAGCAGCAGTAACTGTATTATTACTTGGCGTACCAATATCTACAGTTGCACCAATCTTTGCAATAAATACAGAAGTATTAGATGGTAAGTTATTAGAGAACTTAATTGTAGTACCAGTTACAGCAAAACCATTAGTAGGAGTTGATGTACCAGTATTAGGTTCTTGTATAACACCATTTACACTAACTATAAGTTGAGCAGCATGATCAGGTGTAACACCATTAGATGTACCTTTAGTTACTAGTTTAAAGTCTTTTACACTACCATCTAATGTTGGTGAACTTCCATCAGTATCTTTAATTTCTAATATACTATAGTTACCTGTCGATGATATTACTTCCCATGCACTAGTTGTAGAATTATAAACCTTCATTGCTTCATCACCTGAAGTAGTGTTAAACCAAAGGTCTCCATTATCTAGTGATGAACTAGGTGCGGAACTTGCTACTCGATATCTATTATTAAAGTCAGATACAGCTGTAGCAGCATTTAAGGCATCCGCTTCTTTTGATAATAACTTATGATATGTATATGTATGTAATGTTGTTGTTGTCTGTACTTGTAAACCTAAGTTATCAGCTAAGGTTGTACTATATACAGAACTAGGGAATCCAGTTATTGTAACAGTATTTCCACTACCTGCTCCATTAGCAATTGTTGCTGTTCCACTTCCATTTACAACTACACCACCAGCGTCTGTAATAGACACAATGGTACCAGCATTATCACTAGGATCTGGGTTAGTAGCAGGGAATGAAGTTTCATTAGCAATTGCAACGAAACCACCTAAAGCGTTGGTAACGGCAAGAATTTGATCGTTAACGGCTTTTGCAGTTGGAAACTGATTGTCATTAGAACTACCGCTAACTGACGTGACGACGCTCTTACCATCCAACAAGTTAAGTTCATCAATATCAGCTGCAAGAGTTTTAGAGCCGTCCCCAATAATTGAAGCTGTTCCACTAGTTGCTCCAGCCAACGTTGTAAGTTGTGCATCTAAAGGTTGGTGTGTAGATGTACCATATGAAGCTATATAAGCTTTAGTCGATTGTTGTGTAGGTACTTTAGTAGCTGAGTTTGTAGAGAAATCATCTTCATCTATAACAAACTGTATATCAGCTGTAGTTGAATCAGTATTCATTACAGCTCCTGCAGCGTTGACGTTTGTTGCGTCAGTTACATCTGCACTAGCTTCTATACCATTTAATTTAGAGTGATCAGCATCTGTAAAGACGTTTGAATCACTAGCTGCTTCTACAGCTGCTCTTATTTCTGCATTCGTTTGATCTGCTGTAGCTCCAGTCTCGATACCATCTAGTTTAGATCCATCGGCTGCTACGTCTCTACCGTCTACAGTACCTCCAACAGTAACATTACCAGTTAATGTGGAGACTCCATCGACAGTTAAAGTTCCATCTACATTCAGATTACTATCAAAATCTACAACTCCTGTAACATCTAAAGTCCCAGGAATATCTATATTACTTGACCATTCAACTCCTGTTCCTGCAGCATCAGTTTGTAGCAACTGTCTTGCAGTACCATCCTTAAGTTTACTTACTTGGATTTCAGCTGCAGGGTTGATGTCAGCATCAGTTAAAGTCTCAGGTTGGTTTTGTTCTTCTTGTAGTGCATATAAAACTTGGTCTTGGTTATCATTCAAGTTCTGAGCACGTATAGATGAACCAGCTGCAAACACAGCTTTAGCTGCATCTACATCTGTATCTCTATAGACACGTACAGTTACACCAGTCTTAGGAGATCCATCAGACTCTTGTACAGTACTATCTACACTATTATTATTAAATTCAATTCGAGTGGGTGAAACGCCTACATTGACGGTATATTTAGTTGTAGCTTGGGTTACTCCATTTAAAGCAACCTTTACATCTTCAGTTTTTAAATATGGGAAAGTAAACGTAAAGTTCTTTACAGAGCCGTTCGGTGTAGCTCCCCCATTATCGTTATAAGTTGTTGCCATGTTTTAGTATTTAATACAGGCTAAAAGAGCCACGTTTCTTGGTCTTGTCTCACCACTAGCCACACCAGCATTTGATACTGTTGTTGTAGTAGTTGCAGTTACACCTACTCCAGTAGTATTTGATTTAATCATATCACCAGGAGCAGTAGATGATGCACTATTATCTACTCTAAAAACTTGTGCTCCTGAGCTTCCACCAAATGAACCTCCCCAGTATCCTATTTGGTGGATATGTCCAGGGTCAGATACCTGAGTAGCTGTTGTTGATGTAGCTGTGTGGCTATGTTCTTTTTGTTGCTCAACCTGAGCTGTTCTAATACCTCTACCATTATCTACCGTTCTACCATCATCAAGTGCTCTTATAAATTCCCCACGTAAGTCAGGTACATTCGCACCGACTACTGCATATAATTCAGCAAAGTTAGTTGTTATACCTTGACAAGTTCCAGTACCATTAGTAATACTATCACCATTACATTTGATATAACCAGTTGGAGCAGTACTACCTGCATACCAGATAACTGTACCTACGGGTACAAAACCAAACCCTGAATTAGTTGATGTTGATAACTTATCAGGTGTAACAGCACCAGCTTGTATCTTAGCAGTACTGATAGCATTGTCTTGTATCTTTACAGTTGTTACAGCATCTGTTGCTATCTTAATATTTGTAACAGAGTTTGTAGCTAACTCAGAATCTGTTATAGAAAAGTTAGCTAATTTATCAGCTGTTACACATTCATCTACCAACTCATTAGTATCAACACTATCATTAGTCATCATTGATAGTTCAATAGAGTTTGGATTGATCACCCAGTCAGATGAACTATTAATTGTTACATCACCTTTATCCCCTAGGGAAAAAGACACAGAGTTATCACTCTTAAGTGTTCCAAACTCTTGAGCTGCATAGAGTAGCTGAGTATTATTATTATTTAAATCCGTAGATCTAATAGAACTACCAGCTGCAAATGTAGCTTCCATATCATCTATATCAGTATCTCTGAATAGACGTATGACATCATTATTAGAAGGGGCAGTGTTGAAATTAACAACGGTGCTACCCCCTGATTTAACAATAGTGTAATCAGTAGTTAGAGTTTTAGTAACTCCATTTAGTTGTACTCTAATATCAGTTGTAGCTAAAAAGGGAAAGGTAACAGTAAAGTCTTTATTAGTGTTACCATTTTGAGTCCAATTCTTTTCCGTTGTGTATGCCATTTAGTTTCGTTGTAAGTCTAGGATTTGTTCAATATCCCCTTCTCTTGTAGAGTCTTTGATTTGTTGATTAGTCCACTGTTTTTGAACTATATCATCATAACTTTGAAGTTGAGTCTCAGCCCATGATTGTGCATCTTCTAAAGCAGAGCTTAATTCTACTTGTATGTTAAACATTAATTCACGATCTAGATAAACACCTTGATCAGCAGCTAATTTCCATTGTCTTCTAAACTCTTTACCATCTGTAGAATTCATAATACGACGAACTTCATCTCTAAAGTGTTTAGATTCACCCATCAATCTAGTAACTTCAGAGCGCTGTGGTGGTGAATATTCTACACCAGCTCCATTAGTTCTTAAAGAAGGTCTACCATCGAATTCAATATCCATAAGGAATTGCTTCTCAGGTGTTCTAGCTTCACTAACTTTCCATAGAGGTGAATAAGTATTCCAAACTCTAGCAAAGAATCCTAATGGTTCTCCTACTTTAGATCCATCCATCCAATCATAAAGATCAGGTAGTTGTCCTTTAGTTCCAGGGTTTCTATTAGCAATAATTTGGCTAAGTTCTTGGTCTACTTCTTTAAGTTGTGGTGTTATAAGTCTAGCAAATTCATTTCTAAATCCACTTCCAGGTACAAGAGCACTACCAAAGGAACCAGCCCATCTAGCAGCTGCAGCGGGGTTACCAGATAATACATCCCCTAAAGGTTCTAAACCTGCAGTAAATGATTTATCTGTTAAGTTAGCACTAAGAATGAATCCCATCTTATTAAACATAAGTTCTGCAGTAGGTGCATCTAATGTACCATCTACAAAGTTATCCATTACATCAGCTGTTAAAGCTAACCAATCAGTGAATGGTCCTAAGTTTTCATAACTATACCATTTACCATCTAAACCTTTATAAGATTTAGGCTTCCATCCTAATTCTCTTCTAGCTCTTTGTCTAGTTTTATCAAATATACCATTACCTGTTATTCTATCTTGAGTGAATAACATACCAGCACCCATTACTGAAAGAGCGCCGATAGCTTTTCTACCTTTTAATTCAGCTCTAATAGTATTATAAGCAGCAGGTATATCACTATTCATACTGACACCTCTAGAGCTAAGTAATTCTCTTACTTTAGCTTCAGGCATTTCATCAATAGGAAGTTTAAATGCATTCCAATCATTAACAAATAAAGCTAATGGGTTATGAGAACCAGCAAACCTCATCATGTTAGTAGAGGTTTTAGGGAACATCATGAATGGTTTAACAGCAGGTACTTGTTTGATTAACTCATTAATAGCACTTATAGCAGTATTATCTAAGTTCATAGCAATCTCTCTACTTGCGTATTCAACTGCTTTATCAGTAATCATACCTGTTTCATCAAACATTTCATTATAGACATTACGAGCCATAGCACGTACTCTATTTTCACTTAACTGTCCACCACTTTGCATTAGTTTATCATATGCTCTACCTCTAGCTTCTATATTACCAACAAAAGCTCTAGTAAATCCATCAAAACCTGACATAGCATTAGCACTGAACCTTAGTACAGGATGCTCAGCTAAATCATTCATAGCTTCAATTTGATTAGTAACTATAGAAGGTCCAAAGTTACCTTCAACTTCTGCAGCATCTGAGAAAGATCTAAGTAAACTCATTTGGCTTTCATTCTTTCTAGCAATATCATCTCTCATGATATAACCAACAGAATTAGGATCAACTGAAGCACGTTTAAAGATCTGATTCATATGAGCAAATGATCTTTGTAACGTTTCACCGATACCTATATTATACATATAATGAGCACGTCTTAAAGTAGCTACATCTCCCTGCATTATAGCACCTGCAAAGGTAGCTAAAGGTCTTTCGATCATTAATACAGTGTTAGATAAAGCAGCTTTTAATGGAGTACCTACAGCAGATAGAACTGAGTTATAGATATTTGCCCATACACCCTGAGTCCATGCAGATGGCATATCAGAACGTGCATCAAAGAAAGCTTTAGATACAGTACCAGTAGTGTTCCGTATATAAGTATTTAAAGCTGCCATTGAAGATACCTTACCATCTGTAACTTCATAAGCTAACATTAATGGTCCCAACATTTGAGGACGTTCAGCTTTTATATTACGTAATGTTTCTATAGTTTGCTTAGATTCTCTAGCGATATTATCCATAGCACGTAAAGTTTCATTAGTTTCTCCAGCAACAGTTTTAGCAACTTTATTTGGATCACCTAAATCTCTAATACGTTTGATTATATCTGCCATACCAACCGCTTTCTTTCTAGTATAAGAAGTCTGGCCTTGTAGATTCATTAAGAATTCTAAACGATCTAAGACTTGCTCCATAGCTCTTTCATTATTTAAAGATCCAGACATTAGTCTAGCGCCTTCAGCTATGTCAGATACTTGTCCTGCTACAGACGTCCCTACGACTCCCTGAGCACGAGTTATATCCATGCTTATGAAATCATTACTATACCTTTTTATAGCATTCATGACGCCTTTATAGCCTGCAGTAGAAAGCTTCCTGCCTCCTGTCTGAGGATCTAATTGAGATAGAGGGCGTAAGAGTTTCTTCATCCCATCTAAATCAGTATTATGTAATTCAGCTCCTAACTTTTCAGCAGCGGCTAATGCATCAGAATGTTTAATTACCCTACCTTTGCTTGCTAAATAATCAACATCTGTTTCTTTTAATACTGTTCCTAATTCTTTGAAAATACTTAAAGGATTCTTTTTACCTGTTAAAGCTTCTCTTAAATTCTTAGGACTTAAGACTGAACCTACTCGTCCATATCTAGTATCTATTTGTCTATTAATTTTTACTTGATCAAAGGCAGCCCCAACTACACCACCATCATCAGCAGTTCTTATACCGTTCTCAGTATAATCATAGAAGTCATGTACTCCTAATTGTGGTTTAGTTAGATCTACTCCATCATCAACTTTAGATTGACCAAGTTCTTTTAATTGATCATCACGTCGTTTAGCAGATTGTAACAAATCATTTTCAACAGGGTCATCTGATAGAAGTGGTTTATTATTCTTTTTCTTTAACCAGTTAGTACCTTTTTCATTTTTAGGTACCCACTTAGTAGCTTGTTTTAACTTCTGCCTACCTCTAAATAATTTACCTATAGCTGGTAGTAAGTCAGAGAAGAAGCCAACACTAGCTCCTTCATTTCTATTTTTTAATCTTTTAGTATCTGCATCATCACTATCTAATGTAGCGAAATTATCAGGTATCCATCCCCAAGTTTTAGGCCAGGCAGATTTTAACCATCCAGAAGCGTTATGATCACGTTCTTGTACAGGTGCTACTTCATCTACAATCACACCTGCACCAACATTAATACCTGTTCTACTTATCCACTGTACAAATTTATCATTACCTAAACTCCAACCAACTTTAGAATGAGCAGCTGAACCACTTTTTAATCCAAATCTTGATAAGTATAAAGTAGGTACTATTAGTGATGATATATCTCTAACAGCTTGTAAGCCTTCATGTTCATATTGTGGAAGAGTAGGTATTTTAACTCCAGGTATTTTATTTAATAATCCTGTACCAAAGTCTATCAAACCTGCTCCAGCCGCAGCTGGGAAGGCACCAGGGTTATCAAATCCAGGTGCTTGTTGAGACCAAGTTTCAGCTGTACCTTCTAAAAAACTTTTATCAGATTTAGCAGCTCGTTCTTTTAATATATTGAAGTCGTTTGTAGGTAGAGTATTATCTGCGGTGGGTATTCCATCTCCCGTAGAAGATTCTGTTTGTTGAGGTTTACTTGTTTCTTCTGATGGAGCTTGCTCCTGTGTACCTTCATAATTAGATAAATCTTGTTCAAATTGATCAAGAGTATCCTTTTTTAAATACGGGTCACCATGGTAAACCTCATTTAAAGGGTCTGTCATTTTTCAATTGTTTGAGGTAAAATTATTCCAGTTAATAATAATGGTCCATTTAATATTCTATATTGTTCGAAGGGATCTTTTGTAGTTGAAGCACGGAACTGATTGATAGTTGCCATTTCATACTGACTGAATGAATTATTATTCAAGTCTAAATCAAAATTCATTTTATTTGCAAACATGCCAATTTGAATCTCATGATCAGATATACCAGATATCTCTGAACCTTTTGATATATCGCCTTCCTTACCTCCAGAGATCTCTTCTATTAATTGGTTATACTCTTTACCATTAACAGTTATAGTCCTGAATTTTGCTCTGATACCAGCTGCATTTTCTTTTTCATTACTTGCATCTCTATTCTCTTTAGCAGTTCTAGAATTATAAGCTGCTACTTCAGCTTGATTTTCAGGGAGTAGTTCCAGATCTAAAGCTTCTCTAGATCTATTGATAATAGTTAGAGGATGTACATTATACTTGTCTGATAACCATTTAACTTTAGGTGGCATGTTCCAACCAATTGTACCATAACCTTCATCCATTTCAAGAAGTTCTGCTCTGGTGAAGAATGCAGTTTCTCCTGTTGGATTGTTCTCACCATCTAACATTTCATTATCTAAAGCACTTGCCCTTAAATCACGTATTTTCTGTTTATAATCATTAACAGCTTTTGTTTGATTATCATTAATAGGTGCTATAGCATTATCTTTATTATTTAAATAATTTAAGTCATAACCATGTACACTTCTGAATTTCCTATCCTTTGAAGCTTCAATAAACCAATCTCTTACTTGTTGATATGCAGCTTCATTAGGATTCTCTACACCAGCAATATCTAATTCTCTTGATAGTTCTCTATATCTAGATTTCAAGATATCTCCTAAATCAATCACGCTTTGATCTTTTTTACCACCTAAAGTATTTTTAACATATTTAGGAAGTCCAGGTAAGTTTTCTAAAGCTTGTGTATGTCTACTTGTAATAGGTCTATTTTTATCCATTTTCTGAGCAATAGGTAAATACTCTTCTCTTAACTGACCATCAACATTATCTAACATTGATACAGTCAAGCTATTCATCCTTACAGCATTATCTAATATTGCTTTTTGTCTCTTTTGAGTAACATTTTCAATAGCATTATCAGCTTTCATTTTAGCAATTATGTCACTTTCTACACCCCATTCCCTTTTATATTGTTCTTGGAAATTATCAAACCAAGCTACATTCATTTTCTCTGGGTCCATACCCTTCATTTCTTCTTTAATATCTTCAATAAATGCAGATTGCGCCATTGCGACTTTACCTTTCCTTATCTTCTCATTTTGTTGTAAGAAGTTAAATCTTGCAATCTTTACTTTACGGAAGTCAGCTGCATAATAATCACCAAACTTTTGTTTTGAACCATCCTTAGCATCGAATTCCTGTGTCTTTAACTTCTCAATAACATTGCGTTTAACCAAACCTGATTCTGTTAAAGATACAATTCGATCTATAGCAGCTCGTCTAGCTTGACCAATTGATCCGCCAAATATACCTGCATTCGATTCAGCAAAGAACAGTACAGCTTCAGCTGGGTTGTCTCCTTCAAGATCTGTTCTTAATAAATCATATGCATCTTCAAGTCTCTGCTCTTTGATTTCTTTAGTTCTTGTGGCATTCCAAGCTTTATTACTAGCTGCTTCAATTGCTTCTATTTTGGGAGATACTTCAAGATGAACCATCTTTTCATCAAAACCTTCGAATTGTTTCCAAAAGTTTTGACGATATCTAGTTGTAGCTGCTACTCTTTCAGTAGGATCTGTTGCACCTAAAACTGCTGGATCATTTGCAGAATCATAAGTAGTAGCTACTTTAGCCATATGAGCTCGTACAGCTGCTACTTGTCTATGAGGACTTAAGCTACGGAACTTCTCTGAAGTCCATATATCACCACCATCTAGTTCCCATTTATCAGCCATTTTATTGGCATCAATTTGGGAATGACCTATATCTTTTAATTCCTGTATATATGCTTCTTTCTCTTCTTTGGTAACACCGTTTTGATGGTACCATTCTCTACCTTTAGCATCTTGAGTTATAGCCCAATCCTTATGTTTTTCACCTAAGAACTTATTAACACTAGGGGCAAACTGTTCTAGTTGACCCCATAATTTACCAGCGTTACGTATTTTAGCCTCATTATTCATTTGAATCATCTGACCTGTACGCTGCCATCCTCTATTTTGTTGGGTAAATGTTCCTGCTAAAGTAGAAGCAACATCACCACTCTCTATTGGGTTAAAGGAACCACCCTGAAATGCAGTTTGTGTATTCATAGTTTATATATAATAACTTGATTGTTGGCGATATAAGAAATCTCCTAACATAGGTTTACCCATATAACCACGACCAACATTATTACCCCACCAATTGCTAAATCTAGAACCTAAACCTCGATTAGGTATTCCAGTAGGCATGTCAGTATTCCACTCTACAAACCCACCTTGAGCAATAGTGTCTGCATTAGCTTGAGTACCACCCATGCCTACATAATCTCCAGAAGAGAATCCACTTCCTTGAGCTCCTCCTCCTCCAGGTACTTTAGCTCCTTTACCGAACTTACCACCTGCCATACCATAAGACATAAGACCACTTGCAGCAGCCATTAACATACCTGGCATTGCTGATTCATTCTCCATCTGTGGAGGTGGTGGTGCAAGATCAGGCATTGGTGCAAAGGTTACTCTAGCTTGTAGTTTATTTCTATGACTTAGTTGTTGATTTCTAATATTTTCTACATTCTCTGTGAAGCTATGCTTAGCTCTAGTCATAGCAAATAACTGTTTACCAGCATGACGTTCTAACTGACCTATTTCTAATGTACCTAGTCGGTCAATAGATCTACCAGTTCTACCTGCTGCGGTATACTTACCATGGTTTTGAAGGTACTTAATCAAAGCTTGTTCATTGCTTTGCATCGCACCTTCCCATACTCTATTTAGACCTACCTGTGCTTGGGCATAACCACGTTGAGCAGCTAGATCATTTTCATTTATATCTTGGAAGTACTGGTTACGTTTAGCACCCCAGACACTTAGTTGTTGATACCACTCATGTTTACGAACTCTTAATGCGTGTTCGTAACTTTGAATTGCAGCTCTATTTCTTGCTCTCGCTTGAGAAGCCCCTTGGAGCGCTCCGAACGCTCCTTGAGCGAACGACCCCAGCCCCAGCGCTAATGGATTGCACACGGCAAAATTCTATAAAGGATAAGTTGTTAGGTCCGTAAGAAATTTCTCTTATAAATTTGAACCCTAGGAATCGAAGTAACTTAAGATGGAGTGCGTTGCGTTTATCAACAACATTCCACAGCAACTTTTCTTTTCTGTTCTCAACATAACGTTTAGATTCCCTTGCAAACGTATGTGGATATTTAAGTATAGCGGGTGTACAAAGCATCCAGATCTGCCCGTCTTCATGTACTCCAGCTGCACCTGCTATTTCACCATTAGGTACTTTGAAGTATACAGAGTCACCTATAGTAGAAGCTAAAGGTATTACTTTCTTAGGATCATGTCCATGACCCTCTTCAACTTCTTTTAGATCTTCTGGTAGTAGGTTGGAGGCTACTGTCATAGCAGCCTCTGCCGTTAGTTTATATATGTATTTAGACACGTTGGTAATAGTTGGTGGTAAAGTCTCCTTCCCATGTCATTGAATACAATGTAGCGGGTGTAGGGTGTGTCGATTTAAGTGTTACTGATAAATTTTTATTCTTTTCATATACTGGTATAGTTTGAGATCTAAGTTCATTTACTTGTACTCTGTTAGCTCCATAACTATCAGCTATAGGAGGTTCCCATATTTCAGTGTAAGCAGGTTTACCAGTTCTATTGATAGTTGTAGAGTATAAACCAGATGGACCGAAGTTCATCTTAAGTCTATGTATAACTAATGTCCCACCAGTAAATGCTTTAGCTTGATCACCACTAACTTGTGTATTATATATAGTAGGTAAAGTTACCTCCATATCAAATTGATAACCAAGTATTAAATTATTAGCTGGTGTTTTAGTAGTATCATCTGTAGGATCACCTGGAGTTTTAGGATCATTTTCATCTTCTAAGTATGTTTTCCAGTTACCTTTTAATTGTACTGTAGATCCTGAAAGTGTAGCATCAATAGAATAACCTTGGAAGGTTGTATCTGAAGTTGTAGGTACAACAAAAACTGCCAACTGTCCTGAGCTATTATTAAATCCTGTAGGTAATGTAAATGTAGTTCTATCATTAGCAGCATCATAAGCTGACAAAGAGGACGAAGCTACAATAGTACTATTATCTAAGTGAATTCTATATGCAATATCATCTGTTGTATCAGATGTAGTACCTTTATCATCATTGATAAAATGACCTTCATCATCTAATTTCAATGAGAATTTTTGCATCACATCCTTACTACCATTCCTAACTACTACATATAAAGCATCATCTAATACTGTATGGTGTTGTATATTACCTGACAATTCCCATTGGAACCATGCTTGTTGCATACGTCTTTGGTTAGTAGTAAAATATCTGAAACCATATAGAGTAGAGCTATCTTTTTTACTAAAGAATATAACAGAGTTCTCTCTTGAATTAGATATTAAAGATAAGTCTTTATCAAATAATTTACTTACAACTTTAGTTTGATCTATAACATCAGGCTCACCTTCTCTAGCTATCTTTGATACTTCCCAGAATCTAGAGTACTTACCAGCATTATCTAAGAATGCTATAGTAGTACCTAAGTTTACAGGACTAGTTTTATAGTTAAAGTTATAGTTAGATAAGGCATTAATTTTAGCAGTCATAGGACTCAAGACATCAGAGTCAGTAGTTAACATGAATTGCTGTGTCTTAGTAAATAGAACTAAACCAGAGTTAACTTGTATACCATCATATACTATAGCAGGATGTTCAGAACTACACGATAGATCTATAACATCATTTGTAGTAAATGTAATAGCAGACTTAGGCCAGAAGTTTGTAAACTCTCCAGGTTGAGACATGATAACATTCTCATCACTGAGTAGTACCATTCTATTCCTAAAGAATAACATTCTGTTTATCTTGTTACCAATGAAAGAAGGTTCTGGTGCTGTTACATCTGTACCTACTAATACAGGTTCCCAACCTACTTGACTAACTGTAAAGGTAGTAGCATTGGTACGTACCATTTTAATAGGCATAGTACTAGGATCTATAGTAGTAGTTCTACCAGGAGCAGGACACTCTTCCCAAGTACCAGGACCATCTTTATCATTCTTACCAAAGAATTTTACATAGTAATCATCTTCATCTGCAGCACCGTTTCTAACTTTAACTACATAACCATGCTTACATTGCTTAGGTAAGTCAGCAACGTCTTGTACTGAATCAGTTAAAACATTAAGTAATTCAGATGAAGCTGTAGACACATTGAATAGAGCATCAGTCCGTGTTATATATAAACCAGTACCTATCTGTTCTACAGTGAAACCACTGTTAGTTAAAATCTCTTCTCTTATAGCTCCTACAATTGACTCAGCTGTTACTACAGTATCACCATCAAATGAAGTAGGTGTAGGACGTACTAGAGCTAAGTTAGCGCTAACTTTTGATTCACTAGATTCCTCTACTTTTATTGTATATTTACTATCATGTACAGGAGTAGTCATAGTGACTTCTTTAGTATGATTCTGTTCCCAACCTTCTCCACCATATAGTAAATCTACTTTAACCATATATCTACATTTATAAATAGGAGATGTACTATTACCTTCTGTAGTAGGTTGACCGTTAGTTGTAATTCTAAATGCTAAATTAGTTCTGCCTGCTGGATCACTTCCTGATGAATTTGTTTGGCCTGGTCCAAATATTTGAGTACCTACACTATCACATGTACCACTAGTTTTTAGGTCACCACTACCTCCACCATCAGATTGTCCATACGTAACACTTAATCTTGTAGCGGTATGTATAGTGCTTAGGTCAGAAGTTGCTGTACTATTATATATTTCCAAACCATACTGACTGGAATATTTAACTTGTTTTAATTCTACAAAAGCTTCGAAAGGTCTAGCAGGTTCAATGGTTGATGCCATTGCTGCAGTCTTAGTTCGATTAAGAAGATAAGTATAATCATTAAGGGTTAAAGATTGTATATCTTCATCAGCAGTATGAGTTAAATAAGAAGTAAGTGCAGATGATGTACTTGAGTCATAGTTAACGGTCATCGCATAACCATCACTACATCTCCACATATTAATATCACCTGACCTATTAACTTGTCCTATGTATTGCTCAGCTTCATCTCTATAGTAATGAAACCATTTACCATTGGTATTTGAGTTCAATGCAGCTGTACTGTTATCACTTAAAGAAGCTATAAGTTTACCACCTGGACGTTTCAAGAGACCTTGAGTTACATCAGGTAATACGTTCTTAGCTTCTACTACTTGACCTGGAAGTTTCTTCTCATCAGGCTGTTGAGATATACCTCCTGTGTAATGAGGTATTGTTTGAGTAATACTTGTCATTATCTACTTAAAGCTCTCCATGGTGTGTACGATTGATATACACTATTATGAGGCATACCTAAGAATGTGTGATCACCTTTGTCACATTCGTATTCTAAGCAAGCAGCTCTAGCACGGTTCTCATCGTTCTGTAATAGTGTTGTGAGCTGTGGGTTTGATACAAGCTGGGTAGCAGCCCTTACAGCAGCCCTGTAAGTTATGTAACGTTGAAATACATTAGGAAGATCTTCGAAGGCATACAGCGTCACTAAGTCAAGGTACAGAGTGCCTGTAAATTCATTAGTATGATCTACTAAATCATAAAGTTTCCCATCACGCATCACAACATCTTTTGTTCTATCTTTTAATCCATCATTTATATCATATCTTAATGCATTAGAAGGTACAGTTATATGCTTGTTAGCATCAGGTTCTGTTTTTATATGGTATTCAGTATTGAAATGCCATCCTTCATTCTGTACATCTTTATTTACTTCTGTTAATATATTATATATGAACCCTACTTCAGGGTTTTCATAGTTTAAAGAACTAACAGGTGATTGACCAATGCTACCCAGAATTGAGTTCACTGCGGATAGTTCGGTATCGGTGTCAATTGTCGAGGTAGCCATAGTTAAAAAAAAGGGGAGCCCGAAGACTCCCTGTATGTTGGTTGAAAATTAAGCTTAACCGAATGCAGCTGGAGCGGTTGCTGTACCTGCGTACAGTTCCACAGAAGCAGCTGGGTTAAGATAGTCGGCCCCCATTGCGAGCCTTCCTAATATTACATCTCCTTGGTAGATGACTGAAACATCACCTGATGTAACTTGGACTTGAGGTCCGATTGCTTCAACAACACCTGCGGCTTCTTTCTGGAAGATAAGACCACATGAGTTATTGAATTTAGCAGCTTGACCATAATCATTCTCAGTGATGTTATGCTCGTCTGCCATTGCAGCTCCAACGAATGAACCAGAATTACCAGGATCGGTAACACCAGGATTAGTTGCAGATGCTGTTCCATAAGCTGTACCAAACTTTCCGAAGAAAGGAATGTTCATTGATTTGTAGATCTTAATGCCTGCAATCTCAACGATTCCTTGTCCCTTCTGACGTGCAGTACCTTGCTCGTCTCTGTTTATTAGACCACTGTCCCCTACCTTTTGGATAAGTTCATAGTATTGTCTTGGGTTCAGAACACCCACTCTACCTTCAGTACTTACTCCCTTCTCATCTAACGCTGCTGCGGCATCATAGAATGCTGCCACAAGTAGATCTGCGTCATAAGCATCAGAAGCATTTGTACCTGATGAACCTACACGGACTTGTGTTCCGCCTGGTTCTACGTAGTTAGCTTTAGTGATAGGAGATGCTTTACGTGCAGCCTTAGAGATTGCTCGGAAGATCTTTCTATCATAATTTTCGGCTAGTGCATAACCGATCTTTCTTGAGATCTCACCCCTTAAATCGTAGTGGGCAAGTGTCTCATCTAATTCATACACGAACGCTGAACTGATTAATAGATCATCAACAGTGATGGTCTTCTCAGCTACTGGAGGTGCTGAATCAGAGTTACCTAGTATTGAATTTCCTGGTGTGTGATATTCAGATGTAGTACGACCTGTGTAGATGAACTGTAAAGAGCGTCCATTCTTTAAGGTACGTTTTGTTACTAGATCCCTTGCAATTGAATTGTGCTGGAATCCTTTGAATAATTCTCCAGAAAATAGCTTCAGGTATAAATTCCTACGTGCATCGGTGTTTGATATTGCACCGTTAGCAGCACCTGGAGCTGTTAATAGAGCGGTATTAGAACCACCCGTAGTTTGTTGTCCCATTTATATGGTTGTTTTAAATAAGTTTATATAATTTTCTCAGCTGAAATTGTTACGCGTTTTTGTTGTGGTCTTTCCCACCGTCTAGACGGCTAATGGTATCCTGCGTACAGGGCATAAGCCAAAGCGAGATATCGGAATCGAACCGATGACAATAGCTTGGAAGGCTACAGTTTTACCGCTAAACTAATCTCGCAAGCGGAGAGAGAAGGATTCGAACCTTCGATAGATTCGCATCTATAACTCCTTAGCAGGGAGCCGCTTTAAGCCTCTCAGCCACCTCTCCACATGATTCCTTATGGAATTGTAAGTGAGAGTATTCTATGTAGATGAATATGGATAGAAGTAGAAACACTGCTACCCATAGTTCATTACATTTATCAAGAAGATTCTTCTTCATCAACACCAGGTGGTTGGTAATCACTAGGATTAGTATCAACTGGATCGTCTTCAGTAATAATTACTTTAGCTGGCTCAGGTGATAGCTTAGTGACGAAGGCGGTATTAGAACCGCCCTGTGTTTGATGTCCCATTAGAAGGAGAACTTGGCGCCTATCTTAGTACCATAAGCGTTGTCTGCAGTCTCATCTGTCTTGAATGAGATCTCTCCATATACACCGAGCTTCTCTGATGCTGCTACGGAACCTCCGAGCTTACCTGAGAAATCTGTGCTTCCATCTGCTCCATCAGCTGCAGTGAATGCGGGTCCACCTTGAACATAATATCCAAGAGAACCTACTTCACCTTCATAACCGATGTGTATGTCAGTTGTTCTGGAGGTATAATCATTACCTGTATAAGATGCGTTTGACTCGGCATTCACGTAGACGCCAGCCATTGCAGGAGTCGAAGCGAGAGTTGCCGCCAGGGCTAGTGCAATTTTTTTCATGTTTTTAATTAAATGTTATTTTGTGTAAGTTACACCACGATAGGTAAGAGTCATTAAGATTCTCCACTACCACAACCCCGTTCCATGTTGTGGATGCATGCGACCTTGTTAAAGGTTGAACGGACGCAGTGTTAACCGATTGTTTTGATCTCTTTAGCCGCTAGATCAAGCGGGAAATTATGTGCATTCCTTTCATGCATCACTTCCATGCCTAAGTTAGCACGGTTCAGGACGTCTGCCCAAGTAGGGATAACCCTACCGCTGGAGTCAGCCACTGATTGATTGAAGTTAAAGCCGTTGAGATTAAAAGCCATAGTGCAGATTCCCATACTGGTGAACCATATGCCAACGACTGGC
>VTLG01011223.1_pt1 | contig 31034 bp, 41 predicted proteins | sample 4694571 | NCBI WGS metagenome assembly VTLG01 (sample SAMN12604809, study PRJNA352737) | marine metagenome | biome: ENVO:00000447; feature: ENVO:00000209|ENVO:00000569|ENVO:01000036; material: ENVO:00002151; isolation source: viral sequences binned using virsorter ...
TTACCTTCATATCAAAGCGAGCGATCTAGATAGCAGTCAAGAAGACGGCGAAGTTATCATCGGTCGTGGGATAACTGGGGCGGGTGATCGTAAAATTGAGCTATCAGCAAACGCTGGGCTCTTTCGAGTTCAGAACGCGTATCATCAATATACATCCTCTTCGATTCTTGCCCGAAGTAATACCAACAATCAGACGTTTGAAATTGATTCTCAGCAAGGTGGAAACTTTATCTTCCAGGGCAAGAAAACAGGTGCGGCTGGATCTGGTGGTTCTAACGAATCGAATATGACTGACCTTTTCCGCTTGGAAGGTGCAAACAACTCTGCGACCTTTCGCCTTCGCGCTACTGATACAGCAAGTACGCCAACTGTGACGGCGGGTAAATTCTCAGTAAAGGACATGGCGTCGGCAGATATCTTTGTTGTCGATGAAGATAGTAACGGCACCTTTACGCTAGACGATGCCAGCGGTGCGACTTTTAAGGTTACGGATAGCGGTGGATCACCTACAAATTTCTTTAGCGCTACGGAAGGCGGTAATACGTTTATCGACTCGGATAGCACGACGTTTCTAGATTCCGGGGGCGCTACACATCTTAGAGCCAACGGCACATCGCATATTGTTTTAACCGGTGGCGAACTTCAACTAGGGGCGTCGGGTAAATTTGTAGTTCTCCATAATGGCTACCCGCTTTATAAGCGATCACCGAACTTACTTGATCTTGGGGCTACCACCTCAACCACGGTTTTGAGTCTTCAGAGCAACGGAGCGTATAAGAAAGTCAAGTGCACCCCGACAACATCAGGTCAAACTTTTACGATTGAATTTCAAGATGGGACTAGCGCAAATCGTGACTTCGTTGCAGAGCAAGATTTTGCGATTCATAATGCTGGTACTGAAAACTGCACAATCCAAGCAACCATCACATCGGGACGCGGTAGCGGTTTAGGAAAAGACTTATCTGCCGGGGGGTCTACTTCAGGAGAACTAGTTACCGGCATGACTCTTAACGCTGGTAAGTCGGCACTATTCAAAGTTTTAAAGTGGAATAAAGATTTTGTCTCAGCGGGGGCAAGCGAGACCACTAACCAATTCATGTTTCAAACCATTATGGTTGAAGCTTAACCAAACAAAGGGATTATTATGTCATCTCATTCTTGCACTGTTACAAGCTATAACATTCAATTTGTTGGAGCGTATTCTGAGAGCGGGTTTACAGTTTCTCAAAACGAATGTCGCATTCGATATGTATCCAACGCCGACAGTCGCTTCAGCGGTGGTGCCGGTTTTCAATTGCCTAAGATGGAGACTAACGAGGAGGACGACCCCGTCGTTGTAGTGCCACAAATTCAACTCACCGCTGAGCAAATTGCAACAATCCAGAGTGTAATTGAAGAGGCGATGACTGCCACGATGTACGGAGCTTGCGATTTTGGTCCTGCTCCGGCACCGCCGAGTGAGTAAAAGCAATACGATGGAGGTAATCGACCAGGCTACATTAGCGGCGTTGCTTGCCTCTGCCGTAGTGCTTGTAAATAAGGTCTCTGCTTATGTTGATCGGCTCGCTGCTAAGAAAAACGGCGGGACAGTTTACGACAACGTGAAGAAGTCTCAGAAAGAGATCGAACGCACTCAATGTCAAGTCGACGAAATCGACAAACGATTAACGGTTATCGAGTCGAAGATGGAAGACATCAAACAAGACGTCGCCGATCTTGAAACTAAGCTTGATCGACATCATCGCGAGCTTTTAGAGATGCGCGAAGAGATGCGCTTAACGTTTACGCAGATTAAAACATACGTCGAAACCAGGGGGGAAATGTGATGATTAAGGGTAAGACAAATGGTCTAAAGTCAAGCGAGTTTCTACTCACAGCGTGTGCTACTCTTGCTGGTGTTCTGATGCCGGTGCTTGAAACAGTCTTCGGCTCTGATAATCAATGGATCTCTATCATTGGACTAGTGTTAGCTGCAATCGCTCCAAGTGCTTACGCTACGTCTCGCGCCAAAGTAAAGGCTAGTCTAGCGGCAGCAGAGGCGGTTACCGAAGCGGGAAAGCGCCAAGCCAACTCGCGATACGAGCCACCCAAAGGGAAATAAATCGTGCGTTGGCATTGGCTCCACAAGAAATTGGTGGTCGCATCGACCTTGGGGTCAGCGCTGGCCCTGATGGGATTCGGGGTGTTGTTGATGGTGCTATGCGAGTCAACAATGCAGTCTCCGTCATCGCGCAGGGATCCATCGCGAGCCCGGACGACTGGTCCGCTCTGGCCGGAGTAAGAGTTCGATGGTAATATTCGATCGAGTTTTCGAGTGTGACGATGGCAAGCCTCGCCCTCGGGAGCTAGTTAAACTCGAAAAGGTTATCATCCATAAGATTGGTCGGGAGCTCGGCGCCACAGGGCCGGAAATAGCTCAAGCCTTTAAGGATACAAGTAAGTACGCTGCCGGCTCGTACACCGGCGGTCAGATGCCATATACGTTTATTATCAGGACTGACGGCAGTATTGATCAATGTCTTGGCCTTAAAGACATTGGACCCCACGCAAAACGATGGAATACACAAAGTGTCAGTATTGCTGTTATCGGTGACTTTACTCGACACAGCCCAACAGATGAGCAGTGGTTAAGTCTTATCGAGCTTTGCATTGAGCTCAACAGTTACGGGCTTACAATCCACGGACACACAGAACTCCCAGGCAGCTCGTCAGACCCAGCAAAGCAATGCCCTGGACCTTTACTAGATTTAGATCAGTTACGAGCAGAGGTGGCTTTTAGAGTCGAAGAGCGACGACTGAATCAGCTCTTAGATGCTGGGGCTAAACTTTAAGTGTAGAGAATTTAGTCTCGCCGACTCGACTAGAGTCAAACACGACTAAGATCGAAGGCGAGGGGGCAGGGTGTTCAGCCTTTCTCGTATCCGGCGATACAAAACGTAAACGACCCTGTATAAATATAATCTCGCTTGCCTTTAAGGCATAGTCGTGAAACGCTTTTGTATCGGTTCTAGCGAACGTAAGTAATACAGAGCTATTACCCCAGCCCATTTCTAAAACAGCTTTAGCGTACCAGTTTCTGATTTGAGAATACGGTGGGTTACACCATGTCCACGTTTTCCAAGGCATGATAAGACCGTTATCGATTTCAGAATAATATTGTGCGCATTTAGCGTTCCAGTCCTCAGCGCACGCATCAAGTTGAAACCGATATCGACTATTGACTTGGTCAAAGAACTGACTTGGCGTTGCCCAGTTATCTTTGCCGCTACTATGGTGAACCCCCGCCAAAGTCATCTCTTGTCCTTTCTAGCTTTAGACCAAAACAGATCTTCAATTTCTAATCGATACAAATAGTCCTTTAGGTCGGAAACACGATCAGCATCATCAGCATGCTTTTCTATCCAAGCCTTAACGCGTCGCATCGACATCGCCAGTTCTTTCTTCTTTTCTCGGTATTGGAAAGTGGCTCTCGCCTTTAGATCTTCTGTACGCATTGTTCCCCCAGTGCCCGGAGGGTTGCGCGACCCCCCGAGCTGATGACCTGCCCATATAACTGCCTACTCGTAAGGCAGCGTCGGGGGAACAGGTCACCATCGTTTAGTGTTAGATGCCCTTTTGTGGGTATTTCGCCACGACTTTAGATCAACGACGTTCCCCCAAACGTGTCGATGTAGATTTCTCGCATTACGTCGGTCGTAGATAGATTCAACCACCGCGTATATGAGCGAAGCCGCTCCTACAGATACCATGATGAGCATAATCGTATAAAGGTCTAGTACATCCATTTGTTTCCTCCTCGCTTAATTCTAAACCAGATACGCTTAGTCGTCTAAAAAACGGCAGTAGTCGCTACAGGCCGCCTTTTGCTCGTCATCACTAAGGTGATGATGCGTAAGATCACAACACCATCGCCCGTCTGCTAGAGCAGACGAGTAACGACACGTCCTACAGCTGACGTCTGGAGACACGTTCCCATGGCAGACACCTGAAAAGTCGCAGAACCTGCAATCGAAAGCGTCTACGAACTCGCTTACTTTAGCCGGGGCTGATCTACTTTCAATAATACGCTCTGCCTTGTCGCTGATCTCACGAGCAAAGATTGGGTCAAGCTTAGTTCTGAAGGCTAGTAAATCCCTGGAACCCGCTGATGCAACGGTCATGTAGTGCCATTCAAATCCAATCTTGTACATATAGGTCTGTGCCTGCTCGTAGTACTGACGATTCCACTTGAGTAGTACCTCATTATGATGACCTAACGCTGTGGTATGGCGCTCCATCATGCGCTGTAATGCGTCCCACTTGTCCTTGCCTGTGCATTTATGTTCCCATATGTGCGGTGTATCTGGTGCCTCAACTAAGCCGCTAAGAATCAAACCGTCTACTGAACCCCCAAAGTGACCACTTTGAAATCTCACCTGACGACCGCTGAGCTCAACAACCTCGCTTAGTTCTCTAGCTATTAACTCCTCGCTTTCGTGACCGTCTCGAAACCGCCTAAGCGTATCAGCATTAAAGTTAGGTCGTAGTGCCCACCGGAAACTGTACCAAGTTTTACGGGTGCAGTTTTGACCTATTGAAGATGCACCCAGGTGAGGCCGGTGGCTACCGTCCTGATCTTCTTCCAATCGCTTATCAAGTATTTGAAGAGTCGTCGCCATATTCATCCCCATATTCGTCCTCCGGTGCTAATTGATCTCCTGGTGTATCCCAATGGAACGGATAACAAGTAGAGCAATCCTCTGCGCCGCACATACGATCGCTACATCCTCGCCCCCAATGGCTAACCGTTCTTTGTATTCTCTTTCTGCGACGCTTGTACAAAGGTGTCTTGCTGCTCATACTTCGCCCCTTGCTTCCTGGTCTTGTGTCGGGTTGTAGGTGAATTCCCAACATGAAACTAGTTCTTGGACAGCCTCGAACTCAATGACCGCCATAGTTGCCTGTTCGTCATCCTGGTCCTCAGCGAAGCCAAAGAAGAACTTCGTTACGGGAACTTTAGTAACGACTTCATTGTTAAGGATTAGATCTTCGTATCCGCAGTCTTTAATTCTTGTGACGCGATTAAGGTTAATCATCCAAGTGTTACGATCACCGAGAGGCTTAACGCCTGGTTCGCCCGTGGACGTATAACCACGGTATACACTTTTGACTCTGATAAACGGACTGTGTTCTAGCTTTGTGTGCGTTTGGTGCATTGTTTGATCCCAAAATAAAAGTTTTAAGAGGTCTAAAAGGAAACGCCCGCCCGAGACGCGTGGAGCACCTTGGGCGAGCGCGATTATTGCATTATCAGAAAGGTACATCGTTGCTGTCAGGCTTACTGACTACAGGCCGGGCACTTGCCATCGGATTGACCCCGTTACTTCGGAGGTCGCACTTTTGGTATCCTTTAATCTTGGAGTTGACACGACCCTCCCACTCGTCGTGTGCAAGCAGTATCTTGACTGGTATCTGTAATAGCTGATGTGGGTCGGTTAGGTTCTCGACACCTGCGCACCAAGCTAGTTCTGCAAGCTGTTTCTCAGCGACCGCTACAGCTCGAGGTGAAGGGTTTACCAGATTGTACGAGCCCCAGAACCAACGACCCTTAGATTCGCTATCGTCTACGATCTCGTAAGTCAGTAAAAGATACTCGCCATTGCCTGCCTTTGTAGTCTTTGTCGTGTAATCGATAACTACAGCATTATGCCACCCCTCCGGGATTGGCTCGCGTTCTTCTTGCTTGTTTTCGTTTGTAACTGCTTGTGCTTTGATGTTGATCTTCATTTGTTGTTTTCCTTAGTTTAGTTGTTTGATGACATGATCTTAGTGTGAATGTTTCCGAGGTGCGGGTCTTCGTAATGGTCTAATATTCCGCTCCGGTCTTTTGCCTCCCAGCTGCCACAGTTAAACGTTTGCAAAGCTCGCTTTACACCGTCCTCTGTATCAGCCACCCTGTAGGCGAAAACCTCGTCAAAGAAGTATGGAAGTTCTTGCCCGAGCTTTGACCCTGGCATTGATGGAATACATTTCTGACTCTCGGGAATATCGAAAGCTTTCGCTGACATATATACGTTCCTCGGAAGATCCCGAAATGCTTTGATAAGATCCGTCATCCTATCGATAAGAGCGCCATACGCTTTGCGTGGATCTTTGTTTAGTTTCTTTTCCGTAGAAAGAACGACCTCGCCAATCTCAGAAAGAGAATCGATACAAATCCACTCGAAGTCTTTGCACTCCTCGCTAGACGCTATCATTTTGTAAGCTTCTTGAACTTCCTGAATCGACGATACCTCGATAACTGGTATATCGTGGCTGCGTAAGCTCAGAAGTCCACCCTCTGCGCTGATTATCAGCGCGTTGTCTACTGTAGAGCAAAGGGTGGTCTTACCCACCCCTGCCTGACCATACACGAGCACCTTTAGGTACTGATGCTCTCGGTCACTGGTTCTTGTTATCTTTAACACTTGCTTGATCCCTTTCTTTGTTTTGACGCTCCATTGCGTCTATTCTCTCAAGTAGCCCTGACAAAATTTGCATAAGGCTATCATTTGTGAAGACTTGCCCTGTTCGGTAAACAAGTCGCCCGCCTGGTTCAAGGATGTCTATCTCCCACACGCCTTCGATACTGTGCTTTAGGGTAGCTAATGGCTTGAGTTTGACCGTATGGTCCCTGTACACGTGCGTGTGTTCCCTCTTTGATACTTCATCCATACCTTACTTCCTTTCGAGCTTTGCTCTTGTTGTTCTAATGGTTGCTGATTTGATAATCAGCTCGACTTCCCAAGCGTACTCTCCGTCTTCGTCCTTAAACTCGACTTTGCTTATAAGCTTAGTGTTAGAGAAACTACGATGGCCAACCGGGTAGCTATCGTTACGAGTCTGCTCGATGTAGAACTCGCTTGGCTTAGACAAATCGCCTGGACGCCTAAAGGGTCTGAGGTAGACTTTAACCCATCCTCCTGATCCGTAGTCTTTGTTCGTAATCTTAATGACTTCGAAGTGGGTTCGCCTGAACCGCTGTGATTCTTGTGTTGCTGCAAGGTCCAGATACCTAAGTGCAATCCAGTCACCGGGACAAAGACCCTCTACGAACTTGTGCGAGATCTTACTCTTAGGGCTACTCATTGTGAGACCTCCGCAATCTTGTCTAGTCGCTTGATGTTATCAATGATCCATCTTTCAAGAATATTAGAAAGCTTTGACCATGTTGGATTTGCTTCCTCAGATCCGATCCCGTCCTGGTTTAGAAGCTGCCGATCAAGCGTCCAAATAGAAGTGACGAACATTACTAACACATCGCGATAGAATCGTTCCTGCGCTGGGTCTTTTGCCGGGTGAATCATATAGGGTGAAAGCTTCTCGCTGAAAGTATCCGGATGGATATCATAAGCGTCATAGATCTTTTCTTGATACAGGCCTTGAAGCACTTCCGAGGGGGTTCTCTTATAATCACCCACCCCGAATGGAATGTTACAGTCTGGAAAGTCTTCGATCGCATTTCCGAGCGAGACGTTAACGAATTCCCAATAGCTTTCGTATGGCTTATCGCTTGTTAACTGGCTGTAATTGTTAAGGGTTTGCTGGTAAAGTTCTTCTAATTTCATCGTTTAAGTCCTTTGTTTTCTTCGCTGTTTTTGACTGATCCTATATCTACCCTGAATAGATGTAAACAAGGGTAAATAACTTATTTACAATAGATGCCTGTAGGATTACAACAAAGGTTAGGAGGGTTTCAAATGAAACGTACAATAGGCGTCTACGTAGACGATGACAGAATTCAGGAACTTGATGACCTCGCTCGCAGGATCGTCGAGTCCGATAAGAAGCTAACAACCTATAACCGTTCTGACTTGATCCGGTGCGCGCTGGACCTTGGCCTTGAACAGATAAAGAAAGAGTTGAACAAGCTTTAGTTTCTTATCGGGGGGAACAAATGACTGATCTGACAAAGATCTTTGGGGGGCCGATAAGCGCTGCCCCGAGGGCGGTAGACCCGCCTGAAATTCAATTACAGGAAGCAATGAGGCAGGAGGGTTTAACCCCTCCAGACATAATCTATCTCGATGGTAAGCTGCATCGATTTAGTGCTGACGGAAAGAAAGATAAAGCAGCTTGGTATGTAGCATATTCGGATAACATCCCAAGCGGTTCGTTTGGATGCTGGCGAGCTGGCGTAAAGCACAACTGGCGCGCAGATATAGGGCGAACCCCAACAAGCCAGGAGCTAGAGCAAAGTCGTATCGCTATCGAAAGGGCGAAACAACTTCGCGAGCAAGAACTCGAAAGGCGACAAGCGCATACCAAAGATGAGGTCAAACGAATTTGGGAACAGGGCTTGGCTGCTAACGACGACCATCCGTATCTTAAACGTAAGAAAGTTAAGGCACACGGAACACGTGTTACGCATGATGGTCGGTTAATGGTGCCGATTTACGATTCTAAATTTAAGTTGAGCTCAATCCAATATATCTCGTCTTCAGGTGAAAAGCAGTATCATCCAGGTGGTAAAGTAAGTGGTTGTTACCACAGCCTGGGGATGCCTTCGGACGTTATCTATATCGCTGAAGGTTTCGCTACAGCTGCTACGATTCGGGAGTTTACTGGGTCGATGGTGGTTATAGCGTTCTCTGCAAACGGTCTGCCTACGGTTACAGGCATGATTCGAGAGGCTTTCGGGGACACACAGCGTATTGTTATCGTAGCAGATAACGATAACGGTGGTGTTGGTCGAGCGAAGGCAGATCAAGCTGCGGCGAAGTACGGAGCCCACATTGTCATGCCTCCAGCAATCGGTGATGCAAATGACTTCCATAACGCTGGGAACGACCTGGCTGACATACTTACAGTTAAGGCAAGTGATTATCTAGTTCGAGCTAAATCCCTATCGGAGCAGCCCGCGCCTATTGCTTGGCTAGTTAAGCGATGGATTCAAGAGCGAGCCCTGATGATGGTGCACGGGCCGTCAGGCTCAGGCAAAACTTTTGTCGTCTTAGACTGGTGCCTACGCATCGCGTCAAAGATCTCAGAGTGGAGAGGGCTAAAGGTAAAAGACGGCACAGTCGTTTACTTGGCAGGCGAGGGTCATCACGGTCTTCGAGGCAGGGTTACCGCGTGGATGAATCATCACGATGTTGACGACCCAGACCTGTATCTGTCTAAGGCCGGATGCGATTTAAATACAGATGCTGGCTACCATCAGGTAAGTGAAGCCTTAAGAAGCTTGCCGAAGTCACCAGATCTTATCGTGGTAGATACACTGCATCGATTCTTACTTGGGGACGAGAACTCGGCCCAAGACGCTAAGACTATGCTAGACGCCTGTGCGAATCTCATGAACTCGTTTAACTGTAGCGTTTTATTAGTTCATCATACTGGCGTAAGTGACGAAGCTCAGCATCGCGCGCGAGGATCGTCAGCATGGAAAGGGGCACTTGATATAGAGGTTTCGGTCGTACCAGCAAAGGGCGAGCGACCAATAGAGATTATTCAGCGAAAGAGCAAAGACGCTGAACTAGCCACATCACATCAAGCCGAGCTTCGCACGATACAGATACCAGGATGGTTTGACGATGAGGGCGAGCCAGTTAGTTCGGCGATACTTGCCGAAGCAAACTTTACACCCGTAAACGAGAAACTCGCTTTTCGGAAAGATAGATTTGTGCGAGCTTGGCTCGATAACGATTGCCCGAAAGACTCTGACGGCAGACCCTGGTTGAGCTCAAGACAACTAAAGGATTGGCTTGTCGACAAAGAGAATCTAAAACCAGCTACAGCTGAAAGCGAGTTAAAACCCTCGAAGTCAGGGCGTATGATTAACGTGCTAGTAGCAGAAAACCTCATCGAGTCCTGCGTGTACGGGTGGTCAATCGTAGATGAAAACTGGGCTTCTACGATTAACGTACTGCGTCAAGCTCGGGCTTAAGAGGCAAGGGGCGTTTGCCCCCTTTGGGCAATAAAGGGGCAAGGGGCACTCGTACTAATTTCAGGGGTTTAGAGATACGCTTGCCCCTGTTTGCCCCCTAATTTGCCCCCTTCCGAGGGGTTTGGGCAAGCGGGGCACACACCCTTTAGGGTGTGCCCCTTTGCCCCCTTGCTTGACCGGTCTAAATATCACGGGCAGGATCTTACTTGGGAGGGGATTATGCTCAAGGAAGATCAGAAGCCATGGTTGGTTCTTGAATACAGAGCTACGCCTGAACACCCGTGGAGACCGATATGTTCTCGTCACGGAAATATCGAAGACGCTTACGAGGCTCTACAAGCATTATGGGGTAAACGCACCGAAGTTCAGATGTTCATACCTCAAGATGTTGCGATGCGTCATAAAGCCTTGGACATCGAAAGTAACTAATGGCTGTACGTAATAGAAAAGCGAAGGGAACTCGTGCCGAACATAGATGTATGAAGGCTTTAGAGGTTCTTGGGTACAGCTGCACAAGAGCTGCAGCGAGTTTAGGTGAATGGGATATTGTAGCAGTTGGTCCTGAGGACGTAAGACTGATACAGGTCAAATGTAATCGAAGACCAGGCAGCGAAGAGATGAAACGACTTCGAGGTTTTCTCTGCCCGGATAATGTAACGCGCGAGGTTTGGGTCTACAAAGACGGTAAACCAAAAGAACCAATCATCGAAGTCATAAAGGGGATTTACAATGGAAGTTCAACAAGTCGAGATTAAAACTCTTCAACTTGACCCAGCAAACGTTAGGCAGCATAGCGATAGAAACCTAGACGCGATTCGCTCAAGCTTAAAACGATTCGGTCAACAAAAGCCTATCGTGATAAATGGGCAAGGTATCGTTATCGCTGGTAACGGTACCCTAACAGCTGCAAGGTCATTAGAATGGGATACCATTCAAGCTGTAGTAACAAAGCTGCATGGATCAGAAGCTACAGCTTTTGCGATTGCTGATAACAGAACAGCAGAACTCGCCGAGTGGGATATCGATAACTTGATCAAACAGGTCAACGCACTTGAACTCGAAGACCCGGAGCTGGCCAACGCAGTCGGATTCGATAGTTTAGAATTAGACGAGTTACTCGGAGACGTTATCGATACAGAAGAAAACCCGTACACCGCAAAAGTCGAAACACCGATATACGAACCAAAGGGCGATAAACCAGAAACAAGCGAACTATGGGACACAACGAAAACAACGGAGCTCGTATCTGAAATCACAAAAGCAGATTTACCTGAAGACGTTAGAGACTTTCTTATGGCCGCTGCAACGCGTCATACCGTTTTTAACTTCAGGCGAATAGCTGATTACTACGCACAGGCAGAACCGTCCGTGCAACGACTTATGGAGAAATCAGCACTTGTAATTATCGACTTCAAACAAGCGATTGAACTTGGTTACGTGAAACTAAACGAGAAGATGCTGAAGCAAGTCTCCGAGGAGTATCCTGATGCGTGACGACTTCTGCGCTTTCATTCTTACGCACGGGCGACCTGATAAAGTCTACACGACAAAGTGTCTCGAAGATCACGGCTACACGGGCAAGATTTACTACGTTATCGATAACGAAGATAAGCGAGCTGACGAGTACTATAAGACGTTTGGAAAAGATAACGTTTTGATGTTCGATAAAGCTGAAATCGCTAAGACTTTTGACGAAGGCGATAACTTTGACGATAGACGAGCTATCATCTATGCAAGAAACGTCTGCTTTCGTTTAGCCGAACAAGTTGGCTGTAAGTACTTTATTCAGCTCGACGACGATTATACGAACCTTGGCTACCGTTTTAACGGAAGGCGAGAGTTCGGATATTGGGCAGTCAAAGACTTAGACAGAGTCCTGGAGACGATGATCGAATTCTTTGACGCTACAGATGCGCTCACAGTAGCTATGCCGCAGGGTGGCGACTTTATCGGTGGAGCTGAAGGGTCATTCGGAAAAGCGATACGTAGTAAACGTAAAGCGATGAATACGTTTATCTGTTCCACTGACAGACCATTTCAGTTCTTCGGTAGGATTAACGAAGACGTAAACGCATACACAACCCTCGGAAGACAGGGCGAGCTGTTTCTAACTTTAGGCACTGTCATGGTAAATCAGAAAAGCACGCAGTCAAATAGTGGTGGAATGACCGACCTTTACCTAGACAGCGGCACATACGTTAAATCCTTTTATTCGATTATGTACTCGCCATCGTGCGTACACATCGCGACAATGGGAGACAAACACCCAAGATTACATCATACTGTTTCATGGGATCGCTGCAGCCCTCAGATTGTTTCGGAGGTTCATCGCAATGCCTAGAAAGAAAGTTGGCAGAAAGCCTGTTCCGATCGACATATCTTCGGTTGAGAAGATGGCATCGCAAGGGCTAAACCAGGAGCAAATAGCCAGTATCGTTGGACTAAAGTCTTCGCAGTGGTACGAGCGATGCAAACAAAATCCGGATATTTCGGACGCCTATAAAAGGGGCAAGTCGAAAGGTGTTCTCGCTATCTCTAACGCTCTATTCGAACAAGCGAGAAACGGTAACACTACAGCGCAAATCTTCTTTCTTAAAGCGCAAGGTGGTTGGCGAGAGAATATCAGACTAGAACACACTGGGGCCGATGGTGGACCCATTAAACAAGAAATGACGAATGCACGTGACCAGCTCCTGGATAGACTGGCTCGCATCGCAGAGCGAGAAGACGAGAGCTAAGATTCTCGACGAGCTTAGCGATGACGAGATAACGCTCTTAATGAGCGACTGGCCCTTTAGCGCTAGGCCAGATCAGCTCGCTCCGAAAACAGAATGGCGAACTTGGCTTATTCTCGCAGGTCGAGGATGGGGGAAAACAAGAACCGGGGCAGAGTTTATTATTGACGAGGTGCGTCAGGGCAGAGCTAGTAGAATTGCACTTGTAGGCCGTACAGCAGCAGACTGTAGAGATGTTATGGTCGAAGGTGAATCTGGTATCCTAGCCTGCTCGCCTAACGATTTCAGACCTGAATACGAACCGTCAAAACGTAGGCTAACTTGGCCTAATGGGTCAGTAGCTTCTACATATTCAGCAGACAAACCAGACCAGTTACGAGGTCCTCAGCACGACTTAGCTTGGGCTGACGAACTCGCTGCTTGGTCTCGCTGGGATGCATGGGATCAATTACAGTTCGGTATGCGATTAGGTAACTTACCAAGAACTGTTGTCACGACTACACCGAGACCACTTGTAGCTCTTAAGAAATTAGCTGACGAAAGAGATACGCATGTAACCCGGGGGAAAACTTCCGATAATGAACACAACCTTGCTGCGAGTTTTATGGCAGCTGTGCATGATAGATATTCGGGTACGGTATTAGGACGACAAGAGCTAGAGGGCGAGCTGCTGAGCGAGTTACCTGGTGCGCTATTCTCTCGGCAAGATATCGATAAGAATCGAGTGCAAGAATTACCACACTTGCACAGAATTGTCGTAGCTATCGACCCAGCTACAACTAGCAAAGAGGGAAGTGACGAAAGTGGTATTGTCGTAGCTGGTGTAAGTAATAACGATTTCTATGTACTAGCTGACCTAAGCTTTAAGGGTACGCCTGAGAAAGTATGCAGAAGAGCGATTGAGGCATACAAAGAATTTAAAGCTGACAGAGTTGTAGTGGAGTCTAATCAGGGTGGAGACACCTGGAGGACTATCCTGGAAGGTATCGACCCAACTGTAGCAGTAAAGTCTGTCCATGCTTCGAGAGGTAAACAAGCCCGAGCCGAGCCAGTAGGTGCCAGATACGAGCAGGGTCGTGTCCACCATATAGAGATCTTCGAAAGGTTAGAGGACCAGCTGTGCAACTATGTTCCCGCTTATACGAAAGAATCACCCGACAGGCTTGACGCTTTAGTCTGGGCAATCACAGAATTAGATGAGTCGACAATGCCTATCATCACATTTAATGCTTCTGAAGGAAGTCGAGGTGCATCCGTATGGTTATGAGGCGAAGCCCTCCAAAGTTTAGAGGAACGAGACAAGGCCCCGGAGCTCGGCAAGCTGAGGCTAGGTCAAAAGCTATGGCCGGGCAGATTAAACGTGTGCTTGATAGGTACGTTGCGGCACTAGTAGACGAAGAAGTCAGGCTTATCCGTACAGTCTTAAAGAAAACTAACGCTGAAGAGAAAGCGATACAAAGCCTCATCACGATTCTCACAACCGGAGGACTACGAGAAGTCCAAGACGCAGGTGAGCGTACAAGCTTAATTACGAACCGTGCAGACTATGTTAATCGTCAACGTAAGTTTACGATCTCGCCTACCTTTCGAGAAACATTTATGCGCGAGAAAGCTCGTCAGGCTAGGTTCTTGGTTCAGGGGATAACCGAAGAGTTTCGAACAAACATGGCTGATCAAATTGGTAGGTGGATGACCGAAGAACCTGGAATTACAGCGAGTGAATTAGCTAGACGCATACGATATTCGACTTACTTAGATAACGTTGACGATGCACTAGCTCCAGGCCAAAAGCCTACGCCAATTATTCTACAGCCACTAGAGCGTGGCCCTGCTATCGTGCGAAATCTTTGGGGTCGCTCTTCGCTTATAGCTAGAACCGAGCTAATGCAGGCACAGAATCAGGGGAACTTAGAAGCCATTAAAGCTAGTGGGGAGCAGTACATAGAATGGTCATCTGCACCTAGTGATGGTGGTCGGGGTCACCAGTCTTTAAATGGGATAGTCAGAAGGATAGGCGACCCGTTTATCTTGCCAGATAAAACACGTATACGCTTTCCCGGAGATCCTAGAGTTCCTGTGGGGCATGTAGCAAACTGTCGATGCAGCATTATCACGCCAACGCGAGCGAAGGTTGCAAGGTTAATCAGAGAGGGAAAACTGAAATGAGCGAGTACGATGAGAAAGAGAATCCGATCGACATCTTTGAAGTCTACGGTCAAACAGGTTTAAAGGCTTACGGTGGGGACATCACCGAAGAGTTTCTTAACGACCTTAAAAGCCCAAAGGGCAGACGAATGTTTCGAGAGATGGCAGAAAACGATGCCATCGTCGGGGCGTTCCTTTACGCTATTAAAACCCTAGTCCGTCAAGTTAACTGGGCTATAGAGCCTGCTGCAGATAACGATGAATCAAGAGCAGTTGCAGAATTTGTTGAGGGCGCTTTATTCGAAGACTTAGATCGAACCTGGACAGATACGATAAGTGAAATCTTAAGCTTTCTTATCTTCGGATTCTCGGTCCACGAAATTACGTACAAGATACGTAAAGGGCCAAGGCAAGACTCTAAATTATACAGGTCAAAGTTTTCCGATAATCGTATCGGGTTTAGAGGGTTTCCAATCAGATCTCAAGAATCTATCGACAGTTGGGACCTAGACGAAGACGATGGTGCTGTGCGAGGCGTGGTTCAGATTGCTCCACCTAATTATGCTCGACGATATATCCCATCCGAGAAGTTCTTACTGTTTAGAACTGAAGCCCATAAGAACAACCCTGAGGGTCGTAGCGTTTTAAGAAACGCATACATCTCGTACTATTATAAGAAGAAGATTGCTACGTACGAAGCTATCGGCGTAAGCCGAGATCTTGCTGGCCTGCCTTGCATGGAAGTACCCCTGCAGATGTTATCTAACAACGCAAGCGCAGCAGAAAAGAACGTACTCGCGTCTATGAAAGATATGATCCAGCGAGTAGGTCGTGACGAATACGAGGGTCTGGTAATTCCATCAGAAACATTAAGCGATGGCTCGCCCTCTGGTTTTAGACTTAAGCTGCTAAACGCTGGAGGTCGTAGACCGATAGACGTAAACGAAATCATTAAGAGATACGAATCTCGTATTCTTATTTCCGTAATGGCAGAGTTTCTAATTACCGGACTCGATGGTCATGGTTCATATTCGTTAGTAAGCAACAAGACATCGCTCTTCGCTCAGTCCCTGGGTACATACCTAGACTCTATCGCAAGCCAGTTTAACGCTCACGCTATCCCTCAGCTGATTGAGCTCAACGGTATTGATTATCGATATGCGCCAAAGCTTAAGTACGAAGATGTCGAGCTGCCAGAATTAAGCGAATTCGCTAGCGGTATCGCCTCGCTTGTTGGTGCTGGTGTAATCACACCAGATGATTCTTTAGAGGACTATGCACGAGAATTCTCTGGCTTGCCTCAAGTAGAAAGAGAAACAGCAAGAACAGAGGAAACACCTGAGGGCGAAGGCGAGGAAGAACTTAAGGGCATATACAGACAAGGGGAAAACGATGGCGACGATTAAGGTCAAGGCACCAGATGGATATCACTGGATGAATACGGTAGGTGGCCCAACCCTTATGGAAGGTGACTACAAGCCACATGATGGTGCCTCTGCTGAATTTGAATTTGAGCTCGTAGAAGCACACGAGGGGTTAGAACTTGTAGAGAAACCAGCCAAGTGGCATGAGATCTATGAGGCTATTTTGGAAAGGACTGGAAATAAGCAGCTTGCTGCCGCTACTGCTACCGCGCGAGTTGGAAAGAGTAGTCATCCAGGAGAAACGATCCCAGCTAAACCAAGCGAGCGTAGGCGAGGTTCTACAAGAAACCCACGCGGTTCGGCTGGGGGTTCTCGTGGTGGTATTAAGTTGAGCGAGGCAAATATCAAAACCCTAGAACGTAAGCGAGACGAGCATAACGAAAAGTACAAAAGTACACCAAGCAAGAAAGTTGACCTTGGAAAACTTAAGGCGGTATTTCGTAGAGGGGCTGGTGCTTTCTCAACAAGTCACAGACGTGGTGTATCATCCAGAGATCAATGGGCACTTGGCAGGGTAAATGCTTTCTTGCATTTGCTAGGCACCGGAAGGCCAAAGAACAAGAACTACGTAACAGATAACGATCTGCTGCCTGCTAGCCATCCTCGCTCTACGAAAGAGAAAGCCATAAAGAAATTAATGTTTGTCGTCAGTACACCATCAGGCTTAGACGTAGCCAGGGGCGAACATCTTTGTGGTCTAACAGGCGAGAGATTTATTAAGAGCTATTTAGATCCACTGGGGTTACATAAAAGCGATGTCAACATTATTGACTTAGGCGAACTAAGCGACTGCTACGGTATCGAGCCCTCTGCGATAATCGCATTAGGTACAGCTGCCAAAGAAGTACTAGGAAACGCTGCCGACTTATCGCTACCTCATCCAGCAGCTATCAGAAAGATGATGCATCGTGCCCGCCTAAATAGAAGATTAAAAGATCTAAATACCTTAATCGAGAAAGTCGATACGAGCTTCGCCCCTCCTAAAACCGTACAAGATCAAGCAAGGCAGGGGCTAGAGATGCGACGCGAGTATAATCGTGGTGGAACTATGATCGGTGTATCGCGAGCGCGAGATTTAGCTAACGGCCGTAGGATACCTATAGAGACCATCAAGCGAATGGTGAATTTCTTTGTAAGACATCAGAAAGATCTAACTGTTCCAAAGAACAAAGACCCAAGTGCACCTGGTTACCCTGGAGCTGGCCTAATAGCTCACAAGCTTTGGGGTGGAACAGCAGGACGTAACTGGGCCGAGTCTAAGCTAGAGCAATACGAGCGACAAAGAGAGCGAGAGAAATCTAGCAAACGTAGCGAACGAGTTGGGATCTACAAAGCTGACCACGAGAAGCGAATAGTGTACGGGGTCGTATTAGACCCGTACATCATCGATGCACATAACGACTATCTAAGTCCAAGTGTTATCGAAGAAACAGCGCACGACTTTCTGAGCGAATCTAGGGTCGTAGGGTTAGATCATGACAAAGAAGCTAGTGGTGCCAAGGTGGTAGAAAGTTGGATTCAGCCATACCCTACACCAGAAGACTATCGAGCTGCTATAGATGGAAAGCCTCACAAAGCTTACGTTCAGAACTTCGGCGAAGAAGTTATACGCTCGGGGTCGTGGGTTCTCGGTGTAAAACTTACACCAGAGCTCTGGTCTAAAGTTAAGTCAGGCGAACTCAACGGATTCTCAATCGGAGGCTATGGCAAACGAGAAGATATGGCTGAGGGTGATATGCCAGATGTAGAATTTATCGAGCAGGGTTGACCAGAAAGTCCATCCTGCTACCATATCATTAACGGTCGAGCAGACCACGCACCGCCGAGTAGGCAAAATTTAACAACAGTCGAGGTAGGACGATGGCAAAAAAACGCCGCGTCACATCGCTCAAAGATGTAAAGACGCACGAGGTGTCTCTCGTCGAGAGCGGCGCAAACATGAAACGCCGATTTCCGATTATGAAAACGGCACGAGGTAACACGATGAACATGGAAGAAATTCTTGTTGAAGTGCTTAAGGCCGAAGGTCGGTCTGAAGCTATTCAAAAGTTAGAGGACGATATGGAAAAGATGGAAATGCCGGAGGACGCTAAGGCAGCGATCTCTGCGGCAATGAAATTGCTCGAATCGTTCTCTGATATGATGTCAGTTAAGGATGCTTTGAAAGCCTTAAGAATGGCAAATGGCGAAGAAGTCGAAAAGCCGTATCACACTGACAAAGAGAAAGACGAAGCTGATAAGGCTAAGCATGATGAAGACGCTGAGAAAGCGAAACATGATGACGATGCTGAAAAGGGTGCACATAAAGACGACGAAGACAAGATGAAGAAAGAGGAAGAGAAACTCAAGAAGTCACTTGATGAACTTCCTGAAGCAGCGCGAGCTGCTGTCGAAGCTCTTTGGAAGTCGAATCGAGAACTGGTTGAGAAAAGTCAGAAGCTCGAAAACGAATTAGGCCAAGAACTAGCTAAACGAGAACGCACTGAGTTTATTGCTAAGAGCGAAAAGTCGTTATGCAATGTTCCAGGTCACTCGCTCGAAGAGGTCTGCGACCTTGTGCTTGAAGCTAAAGCACGCGACGAAGACTTCGGTGCTCGTATTGAGAAAGCTCTGACCGCTGCATCTAATGGGATGAAGGGCGGTGCAACGCTTGTCGAGGCTGGCAGTAATACAGCAGTCGATGCAGCGCCAAGTGATGCTTGGGAGCGTATTCAGCAACTAGCAAAAGCAGAAGTCGATAGAACCGGTGGATCTATGGCGTCAGCGATTGCGAAAACAATTCAAACAAACCCATCGCTATATGCTGAGTATTCAGCAAAGCGTAACGGATAGGAGACGAAGCAATGGCTTTTGAAACCGCACAAACCATTATTACTTTGGAAGCAGCTGCTGACCTTTCGGCAAAACAATACTACTTTGTGGCAGTCGACACTAATGGTAAAGCAGCACTAACTGGCGACGACGGAAACCCGATCGGAGTCTTGCAGAATGCACCGACAGCTGGACAGGCTGCTAGCATCTGCGTCTATGGTGTGACCAAGCTATACATCGGAACTGAGTCAGGACTTGGCGCAGGATTCAATGTTGGCTGTGATTCAAACTCAGCTGGTAAGGTTTCCGATTCTGGCTCTTACCGACTAGGTGTATCTTTGGAAGATCCAGCTGCAAACGGTGAGATCGTTTCGATCTTGTTCCAGAAAAACGGTCAACAATAATCTCATTTAGAGATTCGGAGGAAAAACGATGCCTTTAATTACTTCACAGGTCCATGTAGACCAGGCCCTCAGCAACATCTCGGTAGCATATGCGCAAGAACAAACGCGCTTTATTGCCGACAAAATCTTTCCATCCATTGCTAGCCCTAAGCTTACAGACAAGTACTTTGTCTTTGACAAGGGCAACTACCTTCGCTCAATCGCAGACCTGCGTGCGAGTGGTTCTGAAACCGTAGGCGCAAACTATACTCTTTCAACTGACTCGTTTAGTTGTGACCAGTATGGTGTGCACATGGATCTTGATGACTACGTTGTAGGCAATGCTGACGCTGCGCTTAACATCGAAGTGTCCACGACTCAGTATATTACTGAGCAGCTGCTTCTAAAGCGTGAGCAGGTTTTCGCTGCTGCTGCATTTACGACTAGCGTGTGGACTGGATCTACCACCGGTGGCGACATTACACCAGGAACCCTTTGGAGTGCTGCAAGCTCAACCCCGATCAAAGATATTAAAGATCAGATTGACTCGGTAGAAAGCAAGACAGGACGTCGACCAAATATGCTCGTTTTGGGCAAAGACACATATACCGCTCTAGCGACTAACGCTGATTTGATCGAGCGAGTTAAGTACACACAAACCGGTATGCTTACTCCAGATCTCATGGCCGCGCTATTCGGTGTCGAGAGTGTTCACGTTCCTGGCGCAATCGTAAACTCAGCAAACCAAGGCGCGACTGATTCGCTAAGCTTTGTTTTCGGAAGCAACGATGCAGCCCTTTATTATGTGCCACCAGCAGCAGGTCTTATGACTCCGAGTGCTGGGTACATGTTTAACTTTACTGGTGTTGACGGTGGGAATGCTTCCGGGCTTCGTATCCTTAACTACCGCATCGATCACAAGCATAGCCAGCGCATCGAAGCGCTTACCGCTTTTGACTTTAAGGTCGTCAGCTCTGAGCTCGGCGTATTCTTCAGTAACTGCGTTAGCTAATGATCTTCGCAGCTAAGAAGCTGAAGCTTGACGGGGGCGAGGTCCAGGCATGGACCCCGCTCCCTCAAGCGCGTGAGTGGCCAGCATGCGCTCGTATGCTACAGATTGGACTGCTTATAGATGTTCCAGATGAACTTCTATCTCAAAGCATTAAGAGACGAGCCAAAGCAAAAGGTAGTAAGCGATGAGTTTCTCATTCAACGAAAGCCTAACAAGTGACCTCGATAAAGTTAGACTTCGAATCGGAGACACCGATAGCGAAGAGGTGCTTTTGTCTAATGAAACAATCAACGCTCTACTTACTATCCGAAACGATGTGGTTCTTGCATCTATCGACTGTATCGAAGCAATCTTAGGAAAGTTTGCGCGAGAGATAGATCGTCAAGCTCTTGGGCTTGGTGGACCTCGCTCTCAAAAAACGACCCACTACCAAGCACTGCTTAAAGAACTACGTGCAGAGGCGGCGCGAGGTTCGACAGGAGTATTCTTTGGTGGTGGGTCCATCGCTGAGAAAGAATCAATCAGAGAAGATACAGACAAGCCCCTTGCACCTTTTAGGCTTAACCAGTTTAAGAACAACGAGGACTAGCATGTCAGAGTTTACATCTAAGATGGATACAAGCTCAGTTGAGGCGCTAGCACGTGATTTTGTTAAGAAGTACGGCCCAGGTGTGACTATGGGGCTGCTGAAAGCTGGCCAAGCAATGCGTTCTGCAATCGTTAAGAATGTTCGTACGATTCTGAATAATCACCCAGAGTATAGCACTGGTCAGTTGGCGAACTCTTGGGAGGCTGGCGCAGTTTACTTTTCAGGCACAGACGAAGCATCAATCGATGTCTTTAGTCCATTACCGTATGCAATGATTCATGATCACGGTGGAACTATCTACCCTAAGAAAGCAAAAGCGTTAGCGATTCCAAATCGAGACAGTAAATTCTTTTCAGGGTCAAACAAAGACTTCCCAAGCCCTAGTTTATTGACTCCAGATAAACACGCACTTTTATGGTTAGATAAGAAAACTGGTACTTTAAAAGATGATAAAGGTCAGGTCGCTTACTTCCTAAAACGTAGCGTTAAGATGCCGGCTAGAAATTACGTCAGATATGCGGTGGAGGAAGCAGGGCCAGAGGTAGAGATCGTTTTTCGAGAGGCAATAGCTGAAGTGATTGAGGGTAGTGAGTAATGGGAACCCCAGCACGCAAGCTTATTCTCAATAATCTACAGACAACGTTTGAAGGTATAACCGTAGCCGCAGGCTTTAAAACTACGGTCGTTAAGGTTCAAGCCTTGGCTCGTGGGTACGCAGACGTAAAGACCGGAGAAAGACCATTCGTCGGATACGTCCCCCAAGCTGAACAGGTACAACATCAACCCTTTGATCAAATGCTTTGCACTCTAAACGTAAGCGTGATTGGTCACGTAAGTGGTAACAGTCAGTCTGATCGTAGCACTAAGTTAAACAACTTAATCGATGACATCATCGCTGTGCTTAACGCAGATACGACTAGAGGGGCAAATGCAATTAGTACCACAATCACGCAGATAGAAACCGACGAGGGCGATCCTGACGCTCGTGGCGACGGGTCAGTTTTAGCTCAGGTTCAGGTCAAATATTTACGAACTATCAGTTCAAGTTGAGGGATTTAGATGGTGAAAGTTATTGCAGAAATCGACATCAGGTTAGACGATAGACGCGTTAGAGCAGGCGAAACGATAGAAGTCGACAAGAAGCTCGCTGACGAATTAGTAAGATCGAAACGATTTAAGGCCGTAGTCAGCAGCAAGAAGAAAACTACAGACGAGGAGGGATAAGCAATGGGAGCAACTACAGATCATGCGTTAGGCCGTAACCTACGATATTTCACAAAGAAAGAAACAACTGCAGGCGGTCAGTACGGAACAACCTCCCAGGAAGAACTAGCCGGAAGCGACGCAGCTAAAGTCTTAAACTCGTCAATAGAGTTTACTGTTACGCGTAACGATCGAGTAGACTCACGTACAACTCGTTCGGTAATGGATAAGATCACAGGCAAGCAAGAAATTAGCTGGAGCTGTGAAAGCTATTTGCTGCCTGCGGGTAGCTCGACAGCCCCAGATATTGACCCACTTATTGAAGCAGCAATGGGTGGGACATACGGAGCATCTACCGCGAATACATATAAGCTGAGCGATACAAACGCTTTACCTACGTGCAGAATCGCACGAACCGCTAACGGAGTATTTCGAGAAGATCTATTCGGAGCGTATGTAGAAGAACTAAGCTTGTCGATCAGTGGTGGCGAGCCTCCGACTTTAAGCTTTAGTGGTGGTGCCTTTAACTACGCTCTAGCTGGAACTGGTACAACTCACGGGTCGAGCTCAGTAACCAGTACATCAGTACCGCTCGTCACTGGTGACGGCTCAAACTTTATGGTCGGGTCATGCATCAATATTAACGGTGGGTCGACTTTCGTTGTATCGAAAAGTGCCGCTGATACCTTGGTCGTTAAAACAGGAAGTTACTCGAACAACGAGGCGATCATTCCAGATACGTATAGCGAGACCACCACAGGTGACCCGCTTAATGGTATTACCGGAAGCCTGTCACTAAATAGTGATGACTTACCGATTACCGCTTTAGATTTGACTCTGACAAATAACATCAAAGCAATCTCAGACGAGTCTTTCGAAAAGGGCACCACAGATATTGTAGCAGGGTTTCGCTCTGTAACCGGCACGGTAACAGTTAGAGCTAGAAAAGACTTCCTAAAGTCTTTTGCACAGCGATATGTTCAGCTAACAAAGACAAGCGACCCATCATTCACAGCAATTCCAATCGTCGTAACCATTGGAGCTACAAGTGGAAAACGAGTTATCGTAAGTATGCTGACCTGTGAACTAGACTTCGGGGCTATTGATGTGCCAGAGTCTGAAGAGGCGCTTTTAAATATTCCGTTTACCGCAAAAGGTAATGCTGGTGGTGACGAGCTAACGATTGCTTGGAACCAATAATTAAAACAAAGGGATCACAACATGCAATTCAAAGATGAAGACATTCGTAGATACGTACCAGAATGGGATGGAAATCGAGACCAAGAAGCACAAAGTCAAATAGTACTGCATATCGCACCGATGACTGGCGGCGAACTACGTGCTGTTCATCGCGCTGCAATTAAGAGCGATGGAAATGTAGACTTTAAGAAAGCTCAAGCTTCAATCGAACGTATTATCAAAACGAGAGTAGTATCCGCTGAAGGATGTCGCGACATATTGGATCGAGAAATCCATGACGGCGAAGAGTTATGGGACAGAGCAGAACAAGCTCTTATCGACGAAGCGTATGCCGCAATCACTGAGATCTCAACTTTGAGGGCTGGATTAAAAAACGGCTAAAGCTTGGTGCTCGTTTTCTGGCGAGCGGTCATCAAGCACTTGAATGGGGATGCTCGCGGTGTAAGGGTGAAGACTATGCCGACGGGGACGAACATAGACAAGCAAGGGGATGCGATAAACCTAACGAATCGTTGGGTTTTGACTTCGCTCCTAGCCTTCGTATGTGTCCTTGGTCTCAGCTTGATCCTGAAGTCAATTTACTACTCAGTTGGTACAGAGAGTGGAGCGGGTATAAAGTCTTGCCCTACGGATCACAAAATTTGCTTGATGAGCCCGCGTTTGTGTTTGAAGCGATCGATATCGTTAACACAGAAATCAATAGTATGAAGTCTGAGCAGCAAAGAAAAGCACAGATCGAGCACGAGAAAGCTATGAAGAAAGCGAGGCGTCGCAATGGCTGATTACAATGTACCAGTTACCGTCTTTGTCAAAGATTTAGCGACTGCTGCTTTTACCAAAATCGGAAAAGGTGCTGTACGAGCACAAAAGATAGTCTCGACATTTGGCAGGGTTGGCGCGGCAGCGATGAAGGGCTTCGCTATCGCAACGACTGGTATCAACCAGGGCTTAGAACTATTTCGAAAAGGTTTAGATACCTTTCGAATGTTTACAGATAAGTCGCGTGAATATCGTGGCGAAAACGATCAGCTTATCAAAAGCTTCGATCAGAGTAATGAGCTTATCGGGTCACTTGCTGCTCGGATTGGTGATGCGTTAATCAACGCATTTAACGCTGCGGTTACAGCATTAGGGCCACTAATTGAAAGTGCCCGAGACTTCTTTGTTGCCAATCAAAAGATTATCGGACTTCGACTGATCGAGTTCTTTCGTGATGTAGCCCTAGTCGTAGCGACCGGAGTATCTAAGGCTGTTATCGGAGCATCTCGCATCGTGACATTCTTCGCTCTGACCTGGGAGGCACTTAAGACAGGCGTTAATACCGCAGTCGCTGCAATCTTAAATGGTCTATCAAGTGTTTTAGATACAGCAGCCGATGCTGCTGCTTATATCCCAGGAGTTGGCGACGATATCGCGCTAAAGTTTAGAAGTGCAGCAAACTCAGCTAAAGCCTTGGGTGATGAATTCGTAAGTTCTGGAGACGCTGCCAAGAAAGAAATCGAGACTTTATTAGATCAACAAGCTCAGTTAGAGCAGACGATCAATAACGTCGAACAGGCTGTTAAGACAGGGATTGGTAAAACAGCCACCGCAGCTATGCAAGGGTTAGCTGAAGCTACAGCTGGTGCAAATAACAAGCTAGACGAGAATGTCGAGAAGTCGAAAGAAACAAAGAAGCAGTCTACAGAATTAGCTGATGCGTTAAAGGCACAGCAAGCCGAGGCTGTGGCATTTGCACAGAGTTTAGGCGGTTTAAGCGCTACTATCGGCGAGTCATTTGGGCAAACGTTTACAGCGTTAGTTACTGGAGCTGAAAAGTCAGGCGAGGTCTTTACCGCGTTTATTGGCAACGCCTTAACTTCAACCGTTCAGTTTGCACGAGATTCTATTATCTCGGCCCAGCTTGCTGCTATGTCTAACGCTGCGATCGGAGCTTCATTCGGTGGTCCTTTAGCGATTATCGGTGCGACCGCTGTGGTCGCTGGGATCTTCGAAGCTTTCTTAGCCAAGCTTCCAGGTATGGCTGATGGTGGTATGGTCAGAGGCGGAACCAGAGGACGTGATTCGGTCCCAATCTTAGCTATGCCTGGCGAGTATGTTATGAATACTGATCAGGTTGACGCAATGCGCCAGATGTTTAGTAACATGGACGGAGTAAATACCAGCGGTCGATTCGCTAATGGTGGGACAGTAGGATCAAGTCCAGCGGGTGGAATTAACATAACGATTAAAAGCGAAGCCCTGCCAAACAAAGCAGAGGTCGCTAAATACGTTCGGTCAACTATCGTCCCAGCGATGAATGACCTTAAAGCGCAGGGAGCGATCTAATGACTGTTACCCTCACAGACCTAACAGCTAAAGAACAGTCAGCGTTTTCAGGTGATAAGCCAATCTTATTGGCGACCAATAACTCTGACATCATAACCAAAGCTACGAGTGGATGGTTTAATGGTGCAAGTGGTACTACCCAAGAGTCAAATGAAGATGTTGTCAGTAACGCTCGTGTACGTGGTTACGATAGAATCGCTGGACTGACAGTCGCTTCGAAGATGACTACAGCACTAGCAGGCTCTGATGCTTCTGTGTCCTTAAACTTTCGATTGTCTTTTAGTGCCACAGTAACATTTGATACCGTTGTTATTATGGGACATAACTTCGGGAACGTCACAAGTTCAGGTGGGAGTATTACCGCCGATATCGTGGCATCAGATAATGGTGGGTCAGTTACCCTCTCAGATGCGATCACAATATCATCAGGTGATAACTCTCGACTGGTGTTTACGTTTCTTTATGATACTAGTGGCTCTAAACCAAGTTTTCCAAAGCGAGTTCAGATTCCAGGGTCAACTCGTAGAGTCATGTTGAGACTGCAAAACGTAGCTAAAACTACTGGTACAAAACCAGCACTTGGCGAGATGTGGGTTGGTCAAAGGCGTCAGTTGCTTCATAATCCAAACCTACCATTTGACGATAAGTCAGAGACAGGTATGGTGTCTGACTTCGAGAGTAAAAGTGGCCTAACACAGCGATACGTATATCACAGAGGCAAAGCACTTCGACGCATAGATAAAAGCGTTGCTGACTCTGATGAGTTATCGGCGATTGAATCAGCCTATGATGACTCTGACGACTTTACTAAGCCGATTATCTATATTGAGAATCAGTCAAACGCATCTCCAGATGCTTACCTTATGCTAGCAGAATCCCCTACGTTATCTCTGCCCTTACAGGGTCCGTTTGAAAGGGTGTTCTCGACTTCGCTTATAGAGCAGCCACCCTTTAAGAGCTCTGGAACATAACGATGGTGTTATCGCTATCATCGTCCTTTCAAGACGCTGCAAGTCAAGGTGGTCAAACAGCTATCGTATTAGCTGACTTTGACCTTGGTGGTGCAGCTATAGGCACATATCGAATTCATAACTTCGCTGGTATCTTAAGTGGTCATACAGATAGCAACAATGCGATCTTAAGTAATATCACCAACATAAGTCGCAAGGTAGATCCGGTCACCCGTAAAACCTCAAGCGGTACAATGACCTTGGAAATTGTTGATGAGGGTACGATAAGAAACTGGGCTGGACGTTTTGCACTTTTCAATTCGAAGGTACATATCAAGCTCGGCTTTGATGGTATGGCGACAGGTGATTACCTAACTGTTTTCGTTGGTGTAATTTCAGAGATTTTGCCGGGCGAGGGTGTGCTAGTTATAAGATTGGCAGACGAGATATTTAACCTTGAACGTCGTAAGTTTGGTGGGCAGTTTATCAATAAGCACCCGCTCGAAGTAGCATCACAGCTTATTCAGCACGGGGCAGAAACTACATCGCTGACCTCAGCTGACTTTGATCCGACAAATTACTCTAGCTCAATTAGTCACTTCTCGATGACCTCGGTCAGTATGAGATCGTTTTACGAACAACGTGCTGAGACTTTAGAACAGGCTGAGCGAGAGGGAGCTGATACCACGTTCTCGCCTATTAGAACGGGCGAGACAGGTAATTTCTTCGGCAGGTCTCAGTCGATCGGTAACGCCCCTGATTACGATAATCGTTTTGTAAGCGTCAGACCAATCCTTGATGAGATCGCACAGTTTGTAGGTGTTACGTTTTACGTAGACGAGTCAGGGTCTATTCGAGCAAAAGTTTATGATTCGTCTACAGCTAGTGTACGAACCCTTACAAATGACGATTATGATATTCTTGAGCAAAAGAATTCGTATGGTGGAGTCGTTAATAGGATTATCGTCAAAATTAGTAATTCTCAACAAGGTACAAATTACTCCAGGAAAGACAGCGCTTCGATAACAGCTGTAGGTGAGAAAGATCTAAAGGTCACAGCATCCCATCTTGCTCCAGTAGCTTTCTGTAGTAAGCCAGCCTCGTTTCAAGCACCCGGGGCTGGTTCTTACTCAATGGAGCTAGACGGTGGAATGATTACAGGTTTCTCGGGGGTAAGAGGAACGGTCGCTGTAGTAAATAATCCAGGCGATGGTTATCTTCACACACCTGCTACAGATGCAGCATTAAGCGGTAGCCGTATAGCAACCTTCGCTATTGCTGAGTTAGCTCAGACTCAGGGTTCAATTCATACTAGTAATACAGCAGCCGTTATTAACTATCATGGAAGTGGGCTAATGGAACGGGTAGCTCACTTTGGAACAGTTAATGATGACGGATCGTCAGGTGGTGGCACGGCTAAACACGTTCAGAACGTTCGGTACACTCTTACCTGTACCGCAGGTGGAACGATATCATCAGACGAGGCAGATGACCCTGATCGTATGAATGGTATGGAAGTCATTGATTGCAGTATCATTAGTCGTTTCTGCGATAACATATTAACTCGATTCTCGCGCGGTGGCATTGTCGTAGAATTTAGAACATCTCTTCGACATATCGACTTACAGCTCGGAGACTTTATCGAGTTTAATACCGATACATTGCTATTAGACGGTGCAGACTTTGACGATTTTGGGATCACTGTTACAGCGAAATTTGAGATCATTGAGAAAGAACTTGATCTGACTAGCGATGTCCCTTCGATTAAGTTTACCGTTTGCCAAGTCACGCTATCTACAGCGCCTACTCCATCACTTGCTGATGTATTTGTTGTACCTGACTTATTTACTACGCCAATTAAACCGCCTTTCGTATTTACCGGTGGAGGGATGCCGTCATTTCAGCTTGCTCCAACTGTGACTACGTCTTCAAGTTCTTACTTGGTCAATATGAGTAAAGGCATAATGTTAAGAGGTGACGGTGCTTCAATACCGACTAGGGCAATTAGTCAAATTCAATTACCCTCTGATACAATCGTAAACCTTGGATACGATACTATCACTGGTGCAGCTATTACGATTGCTGAGAGCGGTATTGATAGTCCGAGACAAGCCAGCATAGCCCTAATAGAGACTGGTGGCAGTGGAGTTGATAATAACTTCAGCCGAGTTCAGACTGGACTTATAGGTCCGTCGCAGGTGAGCTCAACACTGTCTACTGGTATGAACCGAGTGAAGAACGGAGGCTTTGAGGCTTGGAGTCACTCAAATACTTTTCCTCCAGATGGTTGGACCATAGACGGTGGCACTTGGAATACAGACTGCAAACGCGCTAGTGAAACCCTGGTAAGTGAAGGTCGATACTGTGTCGACTTTCCAAGTTCATCTTCGACAGCCTCAGTCGACTTAGTTAGCGATTTAATACCAGTCGGTGAAAACGAAGTTTATCTGATTACAGCAGACATGCGTAAGACTAGCGGAAGTCCGAGCGGTGCAATTAAGATTAAATTCTACAATCACGCTGTAACCGCTCTATCTACGACCACGCTACAGACTAAGACTTTGACAACTAGTTATCTTCGTATTGGTGGGTCAGTAGCCACACCTGCAAATGCACGGTTTGCTCAGATTATTCTAACACGATCAGGTGCCTCGACTCGTGTCTTAATGGATGACGTGAGAATGGAAATCGGGTCGCCGATGTTCTCAGCTCACGTTTCCGGAGACATTGCGATCGGATCAAGCACTCAACAATTTGATGTAGTCTTTAACACTGAAATCGAAGATCGTGGTGCGATGTATGATAACAGCACCGGTATCGCGACAGCACCTATCTCTGGTGACTACCTAATTACATCGAGCGTTAGAATATTTCGCACAGGTTCAGATACCGACACTTGGCAAGTTCATCTTGTAGTAAACGGATCAAGTGTCTTGCAGTTTGGCGAGATTGATACCCAGCGGTTCGGGTCTAGTGGTGCTGCCGGAATTGCAGAGCTAAACGTTATTAGGTCTTTAGAGGCAGGTGATACTTTCAAGATACTATGTAAGCGACCTACGTCAGGAAATAAGGCTGACAATAAAGTTCGTGCTATCGGTTCAACTTTCTCAACTAAGTTACTCCGATGACATAGACAAGGGGGTCTTTTATGCTACGATCGAGGTGGGCGCTGATGACGGTTTGATCCCCCCGTTGGAGTTATCTCGGTCGTAGCACTCTTAGTGATGGTTGGCGAATCCAGCTCGTTACAGCCTGCTAATACTTAATTAAGCAACTGGAGGACATTGCGATGGCGCAACCAAGAGGTAAAACAAAGCAAGTGACGACCAGCTCTACCGCTCAGGTCGAGCTCGTTTCCCTAGAATCTACATCGCATAGCAAACGTGGGGTCGTAGCATATCTTCACTCAGCCAGCGTTGCGGGGACGATGTCTCTATTCTACAAAGATGCGACTAACACTGATCGGCTTTTGAAAACTGCTACGGTTACCGCGAACGACCTTACTGTGATCAATGTAGATTTCCGGGTACCGAATGCGGTCCTTAAATTCACACCAAGCGCGTCAACCAGCTCAGTCGTCAATGCTGAAATCATAGGATTCTAAGATGCCAAACATTGTTACCGTACCCGCGGTCGGCGCTTTTGATCCGACGGATATCACGTTAACCGATAATACCTCTGGGGCTTTCTTAGTCAAAGAGGGTTCTAACGAGTATATGCGGATCGACACCACCGATACTCAAGAGAAAACGATCTTTACGACGCAATCAGGAGCGAATACCGGGTTCTTTGTAAGCGCGCCCGCGGTAGGCAATGTACTTAGCATCATCAGGGGCGGGAGCCCTGCTACCGTAGCCCTACCCAATATTTTCAAGTGGACTCAGATAAGATCTTGAACGACTTGGTATCCGATTCTAAGACTTTTAAAGTTGAGGGTACCAATGTTGTCCCGCTTACAATCACCGGCGATTCTAACGCTGCCTATTTGGTCAACTATGACGCGGCTGCTGAGAATAAATTTAAAGTTGGAACAAATCGCACAGTTAACTCTAACGATCTGTTTGTTGTCAGTTCGCGCGTCGCGGGGCTTGGTGAGATTGAAGGGGTTTTCTTCTCGGGTCCGTCAACCAGTCAGGTTTGGGTAAATGGGCCTAGTGTCTTTAGGGTCCAAGGTGCCGCGTTTGCCCATAACACGCAAAGCGGTAGAAATTTCGCAGTCAACGGTAGCGGTGGGGGTTTGCTTATTGAGAATAGCTCAAATGCTACTTTCACGTTAGACGCTGCCACAAATTCAACGTTTGAGGTAAAGGACGATACGGCGACACCAGACCATTACCTTCACATCAAAGC
>VTLG01003543.1_pt1 | contig 31015 bp, 30 predicted proteins | sample 4694571 | NCBI WGS metagenome assembly VTLG01 (sample SAMN12604809, study PRJNA352737) | marine metagenome | biome: ENVO:00000447; feature: ENVO:00000209|ENVO:00000569|ENVO:01000036; material: ENVO:00002151; isolation source: viral sequences binned using virsorter ...
AAAGGGGAGCACCTCAGAGTCGGACTCCCCTTTCATTGGCTTTGGCCCAGTACGCTGGATACCCTTAGCCGTCTAGACGGTGGGAAAGACCACAAAGAATTTCGCGCAAAAAATTTCAGCTGAGAACGTTAATATAAATTTTATCCAATTAAATGGCACATCAAAATAATGCCAACAACACCTCGCTTACCTGGGGTGGTGTTGCTGCTAATAAAGGTACTCCTGATGCAACAACAACTGCTCACAGGAGAGCCTTATATCTAAAGCTATTTAGTGGAGAACTATTCAAAGGATTCCAACGCAATACAATTGCAAGGGATCTAATTACCAAGCGTACCTTGACGAACGGCAGATCATTGCAGTTCATCTTCACAGGTCGTACTAACAGTGAGTTCCATGTCCCAGGACAGAACATACTAGGTAATACTGATGGTGCTCCTCCAGTAGCAGAGGTAACGATCGAATGCGATGACCTCTTAATCAGTTCAGCTTTCGTATATGAACTAGATGAAACACTCGCACACTACGATCTACGTGGTGAGATCTCAAGGAAGATCGGTTATGCACTAGCCGAGAACTATGATAGAAGGATCTTCCGTGCTGTAACTAAAGCTGCACGTCAAGCATCTCCTATTCAGAAGACTAACTTCCTAGAACCAGGTGGAACACAGATTCGTGTTGGTACTAACAATGCTGGTACTGATGCTTATGTTGCTTCCAGTTTGGTAAACGCATTCTATGATGCTGCTGCCGCTCTTGATGAGAAGGGAGTTAGCACAGAAGGACGTGTAGGTGTACTAAACCCACGTCAGTACTATGAATTGATCCAACAAGTTGGAGATAATGGTCTTGTAAACAGAGACGTACAAGGAGATTCCTTGCAGTCAGGTAACGGCATCATTGAGATTGCTGGTATCAAGATTTACAAGTCTATGAACATTCCATTCTTCGGTAGGTTCGGTACTAAGTACGGTGGATCTGGTGCAACTGGTACAGGTGTAACCGACCCAGGAAACACTGGCTCATTCGTCAGTGAAGATATGGGTAACCAGGCAGAGAGTGCTTCCGGTGCTCCTGATGGACAGCGTACCGTTAACGACTACGGTGAAGGTAATAAGTTCGACAACTCTTGTGGACTTATCTTCCAGAAAGAAGCTGTTGGTTGTGTAGAAGCTATTGGACCTCAAGTACAGGTAACCTCTGGTGACGTTTCCGTGATTTATCAGGGTGATGTTATCCTTGGACGCCTTGCAATGGGTGCTGCTCCTCTTAACCCAGCTGCTGCTGTAGAATTGATTGCAGGTATTGCTCCAAACACTGGTGTAGCTCAGGCATTCTAAACCACCTTTTACTATTAGGGGAGTTCTCACGCTCCCCTTTTTTATTTATATAACTTATGGCCAATACAACAATTGAAACCGAGACCGAACTCTCCGCAGTTAACTCAATACTAGGGGCTATAGGGCAGTCACCGATAACTTCTTTAGATACTATTACTGTTGATGGTGTAACTATAAATCCACAAGCTAATCCTGAAGTAGCTTTTGTCTATAATCTATTAAGAGATAGCAATATAGATATACAAAATGAAGGGTGGCATTTTAATACTGAAAAGCATGTAGAATATAAACCAGATGTAAATGGTAAGATCTCTATTGGATCTGATATATTACAAATGGATGTTACTAATAAATGGACACATAGACAGTATGATGTAGTTAAAAGAAATGGTTATCTTTATGATAAATTAGACCATACAGATAATTGGTCAGATGTAACTAGTATGCATTTAGATATTACTAGACTACATAGTTATGAAGATCTACCTTCAGTTTTTAGAAGATATATAATTTATAGAGCTAGTCGTATGGCAGCTACACAACTTGTAGGTAACCCACACCTAACTGAATTATTACAATCCCAAGAAGCTTTAGCTAGATCTGCATGTGTAGAGTATGAATGTAATCAAGGTAATCATTCTATGTTTGGTTTCCCTGAAGATACTGTTCACACTACTTATCAACCTTGGAGGGCACTACGTAGATAATGGCAGGAATTTCTCAAAACATACCTAATTATGGTTTAGGTGGTATCTCAGGTCAACCTGATCAATTAAAAAGACCAGGCCAAGTTAAAGATATTGTCAATGCTATACCTGATATTATACATGGTTTATATAAAAGACCTGGAGCACAAAGAGTAGGTAATGATATATTAGAAGACTGTACTCAAGATTTAAAACATAAATGGTTTCATTACTATCGAGATGAAAATGAAGGTGCATATGTAGGTCATATAGATGAAGATGGTATAATTAGAATGTGGTCATGTAATGATGGTTCGGAGAAAACCGTCTATTATGCTACTTATGATAATGACGGTAATTTAATAGATGATCAAACGCATTCAAACAGTAATACTGATCATACCATGATTGCAGTTACTGATGCTGCTGGTTCGGAGCCTTGGGCTTTTGATACCTTACCACCAGCTACTAATGCTCAACCTAGTGGTAGGAAGTATGCTTATCTTAAAACTTCTGATCCTGATAATTTACAAACAATGACTATTAATGATACTACTTTCATTAATAATAAGATTAAAGAAGTCAGGATAGGAGACGAAACACCTTCTAATCCAGATAAATATTGGACATATGTAGAAATATTAAGAACAGAAAACGGTAGACAGTATGCTTTAAATTTCCATGAACATAATAACCCTGGTGGTACAGAAATTTCAACTGTTACTCAACTTAAATTAATTCATGATGATTTATATGAAGGGAAGGGAAGTGGGCATTGTCCTGGTATAGGTACTCAAGTATTTACTGTTAATTCTGCTTCTAGTTATGAAGGTAATGATGAAAAAATACCATATAAAACTACTATTCATGTTAAAGAACGTAAAAATAATTGGGATGCGGATACTGCTTGGGATAATACCAATCATAATGTAAACGCTAGCATGTATACTACTATTACAGATGATAGTAGAAAGAATTTAACTTTTAGAATAACTACAACAGGTCAACAAGGAAGAAGTCCAGAAGGTACTAGTGATGACAACACACCTGATGACTCTGAATATGAATGCAGTTATAATCGTAATATAGTTTTATTACATGGTGGTGAAGGTTGGAAAGTAGGTGATATGGTTAGAGTTCAACTTACTAATAAATTAGGTGGACGTGAAGAAAATGATGGTGGTAGCGAAGGATACGGTAAACCAGGTAGATACATTCTTGAAGTTCAAAAGGTTGAAACAGCAAAAAATATTAGTGCTGGTATTAAAGCAGTAAGACCTGCACCTACACCTTTTGATGCAGATACAGCCGTATCAGTTGATAGTGTAATTGGTGGTATATTAGATACTATAGGTTATGGTAGTAATGCTGGAGAAACTGCTTTAGTAACTGATAGTGGAGGAGCAGCTCAAAAAATAAAATATCAAATAATTGGTAATGGTATTTATTTTTATTCTGAAAAAAGATTTATTATAGATGTTAATGATAAATCCTTAATGAATACTATATCATATAACGTTTCTTCAGTATCAGACTTACCTCTTCACATGAAAGATGGTGTTATTGTTAAAGTAGAGAATTCTGAAAAGGCTGATGAAGATAATTACTATTTAAAATTCAGAGCTAATAGAAGATCATCTGAGGATTCTAACGCATTAGATGGTACTGGTGTCTGGCAAGAATGTGTAGCACCTACTATTAAGTATCACGATAGCATTCACAAGGATAACGTACATAGAAAATTTACATACGTGACTATGCCTCATGTATTACAAAGGAAATCAGATGGTCATTTTATAATAAAAAAATATCAGTATGCTACTAGAGAAGTAGGTGATCATTTAACAAATCCTTTCCCATCGTTTTGTAGTACAGAAGGTAATGGTGGCTTTGGTTCTATGCGTGATTGGTATGGTGATACAGAAGATAGTAACTATCCTAAATATTACCAGAATAATACACCACGTTATATAACAAAAGTATTATTTTTCCGTAATAGATTAGTATTCTTTTCAGGAGAAAATATAGTATGTTCTAGACCTGGTACTTTATCTGAACCTAATTTCTGGTCTAATACTGCTTTAACTGTTAGTGCTATTGATCCTATAGATATTGCTTTAGCTAATACACAACCTGGTGACTTAGTTACAGGGATAGAATTACCTGCTGGTTTATTATGTTTTACTGATAATGGTCAGTTCTTATTAGCAGATGATGATGGAGCCTTTACTACTGAGCAAGCTAAGTTAAAACAAGTTTCAAACTATAATTATAATAGAAAAGTAGAGCCTATTTTATTAGGTACTACACTTGGTTTCCTTGATGATTCTAATAAGTACACACGATTTAATGAATTAAGTGAAGTAAGAACTTCTGAGTCCCCTCAAGTTCAAGACGTAACACAATTAGTACCTAATTTAATTCCATTAGGACAAGATCTTTTAATGAATTCCAAAGAAAGTGATTTAGTATTTATTGGAAGACGTAAACGAGGAGATGGAGATAATGCTCATACTGGTAGTGATACACTATATGGTTGTAAATACTTCAAGCAAGGTCTAGAACAAAAAGTAGTATCTTGGTTTAAATGGAAATTTAAAAATAAATTAAGATATGCATTCATTGCTAACGAAGTACTTTATTTTGTTGATGAAAATAAATTCTTACAGAAAATAAATTTAACACAAGCATCTACTGACCTTAGTATAGATCAAGATGGTGTTAATTATCCTCTACATTTAGATAATTGGATTCCTGTAGCTGACGGAAACACAGATGGAGGAAACTGGGATCCAAGTACCAATTTAACTACATTTTTAAGTGTTACTGGTCAATCCAAGATAACTAATTATTCTGAGGATCTTGCTATCGTTGATTCTACTGGTCGTTATGGTAAATGTACTACTACATCAACTAATAGTTTTACTGTACCTGGTAACTGGTCAACTGGTACTAGATATATAGGTTATCTATATGAATACCAAGTGGACTTCCCTACTATTTATCCTATTAAAAATGTAGGAGAAAGTGTAAGATCCGATACTAGTGGTTCTTTAACTTTACATAGACTTAATTTAAATTTTGGTAAAGTAGGTACTTATGAAACTACACTTCAACGTTTAGGTAAACCTAATTATGTTGATACATTAGAATCAGCTACAGCAGATTCCTATGATAGTAATGATGCACCATATTTAGAAGAAGAAATTAGAACTATACCTATATATGAAAAAACTGATAACATTAAAGTTACTTTAAAATCAAAACATCCCTCTCCTGCTACCTTACATTCTGTATCATGGGAAGGAGATTTCTCCACTCGAAATTATAAACGTGTCTAAGTATATTCACCCTGCTACAATAGAGGCTGCTATTAAGGTGGCCTCTAATTTACTCCCAGAAGACCGTCTAGAGGTCGAAGAAGGTCACGGATTAAATCCTATAGAAGAACTTACTATTCAAGCTAAGAAGGGCTCCTGTGTATGGTTCGAAGTGCCTAACGGTAAGACTGCCGGAATGGCTGGTGTTGGACCTGAAGGACAAGTATGGATGTTATGTACTCCTGCTATTCTTGAATACCCAATCACTTTTGCTAGAGAAGCTAAACGTTTTATTGAAAGTAGACCAGAGCCACTACTCTGGAATATAGTAGATAAACGTAATAAAGTTCATATTAAATTACTTAGATTTTTAGGGTTCAAATTTTTACGAAAAATTTCTCACGGACCCAACAACTTATCCTTTATCGAATTTTGCCGTGTGCGCACCTGATCCTAATAGAATGGCCCGATGGCAGGCCAAAGTAGAACATCGTAAAAAATTTACTCAATGGCATTCTGAAACATTAAAATATAAAAATAGAGCGACCTCTTATCATAGAGGTATAGACAGAATAGCTATGGGTCATAGCCGTGCTAAAAGCGATTTAGCACAAAAGACTCGGTGGACTATCGGAAAACTAAGAGAAAAACAACAAGAAAATTATATTGCTTATGCTCAAAAACAAAGTGTAGATGAAGGCGGACGTTCTTGGAGAGCTAGAAATTTAGATCAAAATTATAAAAAACTTTTAAGCAACCAAGCTCAAATAGAACAAACTGTAAATCAAGTAGTTGGACGTAATCAAGATATAATTAATGCAGGTATTGACCGACAAATGCAGAATAAATGGGCTGCCAATAGAGAAAAACTTGGGGTACGTCCTGAATATGGTGCACCAATTTACATGCCACCAAAAGATAAAGCTGGTCAAATGTGGCAAAATATTCAATTAGGCTTACAAGTAGCCAGTATGTTCATGCCTACTGGTGGTGCTCCTAAACCAACCGCGTAGATTATTATGACATCATCTTATGATAAAAGACTGTTAAATGCAATGGGTGCACCACCAACAGTCTCAGAAACTAATTACTTAAAAACTGAAGTTGATTTAGTAGAAAAAGTTAATGCTCAAATCGACCGTAATCAAGACGCTCTTAATGCAAGTTTTGACTCATTAATTAGAGCTTATAATTCCCAACATAATGCTACAAAAGATAGATTTCAAGATATACTACGAGTTGCTGGTAACGCTAAAAATGTATATTGGCGCGCAAAAGAATTTGCTAAAGACCAGAAAAAATGGAATCAATTTGAAAGTAATCTTAGAAGTTTAGATAAAGATAATAACGGAATACCTGATGCTATTGTAAAAAATTCTGAATTATTAGGTACAATAGATGAAGATATTAATGCTGAAAATAATATCAAAGCAGCATGGACTGAAAACAAAACAGAACGTGAAAATATTGCTGGTTACCTAACTCGTATTGGAGATGGTGAAGGTGCTGCTTTGATGAGTGAAGGTCAAGATGGAAGCGACCTAACTGAATTATATAGAGCAGAAACCCATGAGCAAATTAAAGAGAATTGGGAATTATGGTATAATAGAGCAACTAAAGGGGATGCCTTATTAATAAATTTTAGTCTACTTAATGGTATATTTGATCAGGATGGTAATCCTAATATAAAACCAGCTAGTGAAGCATTCGGTTGGGAAGAAAAAGCATTTAGAGATCGTATTGTTCTCCATATGTATCTTCAACAGAATGAGCAATTTACACTAGGTAGACCTGGGAAATATAAAAAGGATGTTGTTGTACCTTTAATGGGTGATCTTGAAAGAAAATCACTTTTAGCTAGAGAAGAAGATAATAAAGCTTTTATAGAAGTTTCTGAAGAAAGACGAGGAAAGGCTTTATTCTTAGAATTAAATAAAGATCCACAGGCATATATTAATTGGGTTAATATGTATAAAGGTGCCTATGATGGTTCATTTAAAATAGCTAAAAAAGAAGGAGCAAAAATTTTAGCTAGATATGGTGAACAAGGTCTTATACCTAGACATGTAATAAATAAAATTTTAGATACACCTTTTGAAGCAAGAGATCCTAATGCTGGTCCTAATAAAGATGGTATAGTAACTGTACGTGAATACTGGAAACCAGAAGCAAAAATAATAAAAGAGGGTGTTCAGAAATTTGAACGTAATGAATATGAAGCAAGAAAAGAAGAAGTTACTGCAAAACAAGAAGCCCTTGCAACTGAGGTATATGATAAAGTTGTAAATCAAAAAGAACCTTTAAGTATTGATCAAGTTAATTCTCTTCTTAGAGATTTTAAAGTTAAAACTGGAATAACAGATGATAGATATTTACCAGAAATTTTAAAGAATCTTCCTTATGCTGGTATTGAAACTGATATAGAATTAGATAATGCATTATCAGAACGTTGGCATAATGGAGAGAATATCACTAGAGCTGATTTAATGGGTTTTGAAGATCCAACCTTTAAAGATAAATGGTGGGATAAAGTAGATAAAGGTGGGTTAGAAGGTCAAGCTGGTAAAGATAGAGAGAGTTTTATTACTGGTAAAGTAAATAAAAAAACATTAGAAAATGATGGCAATAAAGACAAAAGTGATAAATGGAGAGCTTATCAATATAATGCTAGAAGAGCATTTAATGATGCATATGTAAGAGCTAGAGAAACTGGTGCTAATCATAGGGAAGCTTTTAAAGAAGGTATGACTGCAGTAGAAGAAGGTCTACAAAATGATGATTGGGCTGATTGGGGAGGAACTCCTCAAGATTTAACTAAAGTTTCTAATTTACAAAAAGCTAAAGATGCTTTAGTAAAAGAACCTACTTTAATAAATAGTTCAACACCATGGCCTGGTGAACAAGAAGCTCTATTAGAAGCAGCTAAAAGTTATGAAGATGGTAGTTATAAAATACCTACTTATTATACTTTATTTCCCAGTATTAAAGCTTCACCACTACAGATCATGAAACATAGATTAGAAGCTACTGGTATACTAAAAGAAGGTAAAATAGAAATACCTGAAGAAGTAAACCTAAAACCATCTCAAGCTCAATTAGTTACTAATAAAGTAACACCATCTAGAACTTATAGAGTTACTCAAGAGAATAAAGATATAGTTTGGATGTTAGAACAAGTTCAAGATAAAAACGCAGCTACACCTGAAAATGGTGGTTATGATGCGATTAAAGATAAAAATGGAGATTATGTAAAATTAGATAAACCATTAACAGAACATTCAATAGCAGAAGTAATTACATTAATTAATGAAGGTTACACTGATTTTGGAATGTTTGGTATAACTAGTGCTGGATTACAAAGTGTAATTAGGGAATCTCCTATAAGTTTATCTGATACATTTGATGGTGCAACTCAAGATCTTTTAATATTAACAAGGTTAAGACAAAAGGCTAGACAAGCTCAAAAGTACTCTACTCTTACTGATCAATATAGGAGATTAGTTAATATTAACCCAGCAGATGAAAAACAATTTTTAGAAGTAGTTGGAGAATTACCACCATATCTTCGACTTAGCAATTTACTGCCAGCTGTCGCTACGGAGATGGTTAATCAGACATTACAATAAGGTAAAAATATGCCAATAGATCCTTCTTTAATTGACGTAGAACAGATGGGGCGAGAAGCCGATTCCCTTCAAAATTATGTCAATCAACGACAAAACACACGAGAAGCTGTTCAGCAAGCTGAGGAGACAAATCTACAAGAACAAACTCAATCAGAAGCTGAAGTAAAAGATCCTCGTAATAAAGAAAATTGGGGAGTCCAAGGTTTAGCAAAAGAAGCTCAATCAATTCTATCAGGTGGTCTACAAGATACCGCCTCTTCTATAACTACATTTCCAGAGCGTACAATTGACGCATTAACTGGTCAAATGTCTAAAGAAAGAAAAGAAGAAGGTGGTTATAGACCAGACTGGGATCCTTTTGTTGATTATGAAAATCCAATAGAAACAAAAACATGGTGGGGTAAATTACTTAGAGGTGTTGTACACTTCGGTTCAATGGCCGCAGCTATCATACCAGCAGCTAAAATTACAGCTGCTAGAACTGGTATAGCTATAGCTGGTTTAGGAGGTAAAACAGTAGCATCTAGTTTAGCACGAGGTGCTGCTATTGGTGCTACATCTGACCTGATATCTAAGGAATCAGATGGGCATAATGCTTTAGGTACTTTAAGAGATCACTATGGTTTTATAGATACCCCATTAAGTACAAAAGATACTGATCATCCTGTATGGATGAAGTTAAAGAATATCATGGAAGGTATGGGTATAGGTTTCGGTTTTGATGGGGCCTCTATACTTTTAGGTAAAGGTTCAAGAAGAATCCTCAATAAAGTTAAGGATAGAAATCAGAATATAGAGGATGTTACTATACAAGCTGGTCTTAGACAACTAAGAAAAGCTGAAGGTGAATTCCGTGCTGATAAGAATAGACCTATAGCTGATCCTTCTCAAGGTGCCCATATCTCTGAGCAGACTCCTTATGAAGCATGGGAGACTCAAAAAAGAATTAGAACAGAATGGGGATCTGAAGAAGGTTCCACTGGTGCTGTAACTACACCTGTTCAAAGAGAACGTATAGCTAGAGAAGCTGATATAAGTGAAGAAACTGTAGATGGTATACTTAGAAAATTATATAGTAATGACAAATATAAAGCTATTATTCAATCAGTAAAAGCAGGTCGACAAAATTTAGTAGATGTATTTGGTGATTCTATATTAGCATATCATAGGATAACTGAAGGTAGAAATGCAGCAGAATTAACTGCTTCTGAATATCTAGAAGAGTTATTTAAATCAACTGATACGTATGATATTACTGATTCATCAGGTACAATTGTTGATAAATTAGAAACATTTACTAGTAAGAATATAGTTGTAGCTGATTTAGTTATAGGTTCACTCCTACATCAAATCAGAGATACAGGTATATCTGGTAGAGAATTAGCTGATATAGCAGATTTAGCTGATGTTGATGGACCTGCTTCTCAGATTATTGATACTATGCTTACTGCTTTAACAGAGACTAAGAAAGCTAGAATCATTAAATCTCAGAACTTTAGAGAGATAGGAGCTGGTAAACAAAGAGCATTTATTGAAACACAACTTACTCAAGAGATGGCAGATACAAGAGAGTCAATCATGACTATCTTGAAAATTGCTAAAGAGGATACAGATACTAATATGCTGAATGCTCTATTTGAAACTTTCTCTTCCATGAAGACAGTTCATAGTCTAGAAGACTTTGATAAGTGGGCTAGGAAGATGATTAAAGGTGGACAAATAGACCCTAAAGGTCCAGATAGAACTGGTGCTTTAATTAGAGAACTAGAAGGAGTATTCGTACATAGCATTCTAAGCGGCCCTAAGACCCCTGCACGGGCAATTATGGGTACAAGTACCGCAACCTTCTTACGACCCCTTGCTACGACCTTAGGGGCCACGATGAGGTACCCTTTCACTGGTGATGCATCTACAATTAGAGCTGGTCTTGCCTCTATCAATGCTATGATGGAAGCTATACCTGAATCATTTGAGTTATTTAAAACTAAACTTAATTCCTATTGGAGTGGTGATGTCTCTAGTATTAAGACTCGTTATTCTGAATACACTAGAAATGATGATAATTGGGAAATATTAAGACGCTGGGCTGAAGATACTGGTAGAGCTACAGATGGAGATAAAGCTGCATTTGCTATGGCAAATATGGCAAGGAATATGAATAATAATAAATTCCTTACTTATTCTACTAAGCTCATGGCTGCTACTGATGATGCCTTTGGTTATATCTTAGGTAGAGCTAAAGCTAGAGAAAAAGCTATGCGTCAGGTTCTAGAGATTCAATCTGCAGGTGGTAAGACTCCAGAGATAACTAGAGAATTAATGTCTGCTTATGAACAGGATTTCTATGAACAAATCTTTGATACTGATGGTAATATAATAGATGAAGCTACAAAATTTGCTCGTAAAGAGGTAACACTTACTAATGAATTAACAGGATTTGCTAAAGGATTGAATGATGTATTTACTGCTAACCCATGGGCCAAGCCTTTCTTTCTTTTTGCACGAACTGGTGTTAATGGTCTTAGTCTAACAGCTAAACATACACCAGGTTTTAATTTCCTAGTAAAGGAATTTAATGATATAGCTTTTGCTAAACCTGATAATTTAGATAATGTAAGACAATATGGTATTACAACACCAGAAGAACTATTTAACGCTAAGGCATTGCAGACTGGCCGTTTAGGTATGGGAGCTGCATTAGTTAGTATGGCTTCATGGGCATGGATGAGAGGAGATTTAACAGGTAATGGTCCTACTGATAGACAAAAACGACAGATGTGGAGGGATGGTAAATACCAACCAAGAAGCATTAAACTAGCCGGAGTTTGGGTAGGTCATGAATCTATTGAACCTTTTAGTCAAATAATGACCATCATAGCAGATATTGGTGATCATTCAGAACTGATGGGTAGTGAATGGACAGAAAAACAATTACTTAAAACTGCTTTAGTATTAGCCCAAGGTGTAGCAAGTAAGTCTTATCTTGCTGGTATGCAACAATTTGTTGACTTAGTAGCTGGTAGACCTGGTCAAGCAGAAAGAATATTAGCTGGTATAATGAATAATACTATACCTTTAGCTGGTTTACGTAATGAAATGGGTAAATTATTTACTCCTTATACTCGTGAATTAGGTTCTGGTATTGATATTGCATTAAGAAATAGAAACCTTATTAGTGAAAATATAACTAGTGAACCTTTACCTATCAAATATGATATGTTAAATGGTAGGCCACTTAAAGAACATGACTTCTTAACTAGAATGTATAATATGTTTAGTCCTATCCCTTTAAATCTTGAACAAAGTCCTGGTAGACAATTGTTATTTGATAGTGGGTATGATACTAGATTATCTACATACTTCTCACCTAATGGAGATGATCTGACTGATTCACCTGATGTAAGATCTTTATTTCAAAAAGCTATAGGAGATCAAAATTTAGAAGCTAAATTAAATAGATTAGCTAAAAATCCAAAGGTTATAGCTTCTATTGCAGAAATGAATAGAGTTATTAGATCCGGACAACGTGGAGATTTTGAAGCATCTGATTTTGTTCATTATGATTTAATTGATAGAATTTTTACAGAAGCTAGGCAAAGAGCTTGGGCTTCTATTGAAAGTAATCCTAGAGTTAGAACTGAAATCAACAATACAAAAGATAAAAAAATCAGAAAGTATAGAAAAAAAGAAGAGACAAGAAACCTCCAACCAGTTCTAAACATGTATAAATAATTATGGCAGATACAAAAACTTCTAAGGATTTTACAGTTGGTTCAAGTAATGATACCACTTGGCCTTATACTTTTAATTCTTATCAAAAAACTGATATAGCAGTACAGATTACAGATGCAGCTGGAGCCTTTGTAGATGTAACTAATTTTACTGTAGAAAATTGGTCAACTGCTTCAGGTACTGTTACATTTGTTGCATCTGGATATACAGCAAGTGTACAGACAAACGATGGTGCTCCAATTAATGGTAGAACGATAAGAATTTATAGGAACACCAATGTACATACAGGTACTGTAGGTGCACATTCTCCTAAAGCTGACTTTACAGCTGGTTCAACAATTAGAGCAGATGATTTAGATAATAATCAAAAACAAGCATTATATGCTATTTATGAATTACAAGATCAAGAAATAATTTCCAAACGTATTAGAGATGGTGCTATAACAAGTGCTAAGATTCTAGATGGTACTATTGTTAATGCTGATATAAATACTAGTGCAGAAATAGCAGTTAGTAAGCTTGCTGATGGTTCTGCAAGACAAGTATTACAAACAGCAGCTAATGGATCTGATGTAGAATGGACAAGTAATGTAGATGTACCTGGTACACTTGATGTAACAGGAGCTGCTACATTTGATAATTCAGTAACAGCAGGTACATTTACAGGTAACCTTACAGGTAATGTAACAGGTAATTGTACTGGAAGTTCAGGATCTACAACTGGTAATGCTAGTACAGCTACTACAGCAACTAACTTTACTGCATCAGCTAATAATTCAACAAATGAAACTGTTTATCCAGTATTTGTAGATGGTGCTACAGGAGCACAAGGTGCTGAGACTGATACAGGATTTACTTATAATCCAAGTACAGGTAACATTACAGCTACTAAATTCACTGGAGCAGTAACAGGAGATGTAACAGGTAATGCTGATACAGCTACTGATTTAGCTGCTGCTGCAAAGATTACTAGTAGTGAACATAGTGGTCATACAGCAAATGATACTACATATTATACCACATCAGCTTCTGATGCTAGATATTATAATATAGGTACTAGTGAAGAAATACAATCAGGTGAAGCTTGGACTTCAGATGATGCTAAAGTAGCGACAACAAAAGCTATTGATAACCGAGTTGTTGATCTTATTGATGATGTGGGTGGTTTTGTAGCTTTAACTAATGAAGCGGCTATACCTCAATATCATCCAGAAAAAGCAAATGAAACAACTGCTGATAGAGTAGGTACTATTATCTCTATAGGTGTATTAAGTGCAACTTATACTCCAAGTGGAGGTACATGTACTATACCATCAGGGACATTAACAAATCATGCAGTTAATGCAACTATTACAGATTGTGGTAGTACTACATTGAGCTCTGGATTTGGTGTTTTAGTCGAAACGACTGCTCAAACAGATGCACAGTATGCAGCTGGTCCAGCATTCAAATTCCACAGATTAACACCTAAAGCAACAGAAGTAACAACAGTTGCAGGTAAGGCTACAGAAATTACCACTTGTCATACCAATATAACTAATATAAATACTGTTGCAGGTAATAATACAAACATCAATACAGTAGCAGGATCTAATTCTAATATAACTGCAGTTGCTGGTAAAATTACAGATGTAGAAACAGTATCAGACAATCTAACAGATGTTAGTAACTTTGCTGATTTATATCAAATAGCTACATCAGCACCTGGTACAGATGGAGGTGGTAATTCTTTAGCAGCAGGTGATTTATGGTTTGATTCCTCTTCTAATAAACAGTTAAAAGTACATACTGGTACTGCATTTGCTGCTGTATCACCTACTCAAGCTGTATTAGATGACATTGCTATTGTATCTGGTGATCTTACACGTCAAGAAGACTTAGGTAGTATAGCTGATGCTTTAGCTTCGCCTACAACTACTAGTGACCTTGCTACTGTTGCAGATAATATAACAGATATAAATACATTTAAAAATGTATACAGGATAGCAGATAATGCTCCAAGCAGCTCTCTTGATGCAGGGGATCTTTGGTATGATGGTACAGCTAATGTCTTGAAATATTATACTGGTAGTGCATGGACTGTTACTGCTGGTGCTGGTCTTTCAACAGTTGGTGATGATACTTCACCTGAATTAGGTGGTAACTTAGATTGCAACAATAAAAACCTCACTGAAGTAGCTACTGTCAGTGGTGATAACTTACAAATCGACTTCGGAACTATAGCGTAATGGCAAAATTATTAAAACTAAGAAGAGGTACAACCTCACAACATAGTAGCTTTACTGGAGCCGAAGGTGAAGTTACCGTAGATACCGATAAGGAAACCCTTGTTGTACATAACGGTGCTCAAGCTGGAGGCTATCCTCTTGCTAGAGAAAGTGCTGTAGCACTAAAAGCTAATTCAGCATCACCTGATTTTACAACAGGTATCACCCTCAAATCTCAAGCACCTGTCTTATTTGAAGATGATGCAGGTGGACAAACTGTAGGTCTTAAAGCCCCTACTGGAGTAACAACTTATACAGTAAGTCTTCCTGCAACGGCACCATCTAGTGGTAAAGTACTCAAAGCAACAAGTGCTACAGCATTAGAATGGGGAACTGATGCTTCAGCTTCTGACACTAATACAACATATAGTATTTCTTGTGCTGATGGGGATAATACAGATGAAGAGAAAATTAGACTTTCAGCTGGAGGTAGTGGTTCTGGTGATGATGATATTGTATTAGAAGCTGGTACTGGTTTATCAGTTGCTAGAAGTGGTGATAAGATTACCTTTACTAATACTGTATCTGATACTAATACTACTTATACAGCAGGTAATGGTCTAACACTCAGTTCAACTGAATTTACACTAGATCTTACTAAAGATCAAACTTGGACAGGCTCACAACGTGGAGCTATCGAGACAGAAGCTTTAACAGGTTCTGGTGATACACGTACACTTACTTTAGATTTTGCTACTGGAAATAACTTCTATGTAGATCTAGTTGGAAGTGTAACTACGGTAGCTATATCAAATCCAGTGGCTGGTCAATCTGGAAGTATTATTATCAAACAAAGTGATAGTAGTGCCAATAAAACTATAGCTGGTTGGAATGGTGCATTTGATTGGGGAACTAAATCTGCTCCTACAATTACTCAGACTCAGAACAAATTTGATCGTATTGATTACTTCATCTATTCAGCTACTCAAATACATGTAATACATTCAGGTGGGTATGACGGATGAGCGTATTAAATAATAACATGTTTGGTGCTGCTGTTATTGCTAATGCGGCAGACGCTGCTGATGATGATCCTTATATTATAGAAAAGAGTTTAAGACTTAACGGTACAGAAGATAGTACTTCTTTAACTAGAGAAAGTATTGAAACTGGTTATCCTCATAAACGTACTGTATCATTCTGGGTTAAAAAAGTAAAGTGGGATGAGTATTTCACTGTACAGGATGCTTATGCATCTTCAGGTTGGTTGGGTACAATGGACCCTTGTAACTTAAGGATGGAGAATGATGGTGAATTTTACTTTGAGACACAAGGTAGTTATAAAGATTGGAATACATACTTAAAACACAGAGATGAACAAGCATGGTACCACTTCGTTTGTGTATATGATACTGGAAATGAAATAGATGCTGACATGAGACAAGTACTGTATATTAATGGCCGAAGAATACCAAAAGAATTCTTTAAGGATACTGTAGACTTTACTCATTGGGATCCTCATTCATTTTTACACCACTCAGGTATGGGTGGAGGGTACCCAGCTTCAACTATTGGTACTAATTTTAATAATTCTATTGGATATTCTAATGGGTACCTTGCGGATTATCACTTCATTGATGGGCATGTCCTTTCGGCAGCATCATTTGGGGAGTATGATTCAACTGGTAACTGGCAACCTAAGGCATGGTCAGTACCTATATATAATGATGGTACTACTTGGTCAGGTAAATTAAGTGCTAATTCAGGAGGTTTTCATAGCAGTCACCCTGCAACATATGCATTTAATGGTAGCTTAAGTAATAAAGCTGGAGAAAATGTTAACGGTGCTACATCATCAACTAATGGTATAGTATTTAAACCTGATGTAGGTGGTGTATCATATGGTGCATGGTCTAATGTAATTTCATTTAGATATTACGGTGAAGCAGCTGGTGCACATATGAAATTTAGATTCCATGATGGATCTTCATGGGGTGAATGGAATGAAGTAAAAGGGACCTATTGGGATGGAGCTAATACATCTTGGAGAGACTGTTCTGAACAATTACCATTAAATCATAAATTTGCAGGGTTTGAATTAACTGCTAGATCTGGTGGTCATGCTTTCCTTGGTGCCATTGAAATAAATGGAGTGATATTGCAAGACGGTGTAACTGACAAAAATTACGCTGATTATAAAGCAAGTGATCCAAATGATGGTACCAAATGGAGTGATTATTTTACTGCAGGTGGTAATGGTTTTGGTACTAGTACTACAGGCGGACCAGCTTATCAAGCTTTTGATGGAGGTGAAAGTACTGGAGCAAGTCATAGTGCAAACTCCATTGATAATACTTTAACTTTTGCACCTCCTGAACGCTTTACAGGTGTTACTAAACTTGAAATATATACTGATCACCATACTACTCAAACTGAACTTAGATTTAATAGTGGAACAAATGCTAGTCCAAGTTGGTCTAGTTGGATAACTGGATCAACACAAACTGGATGGAATGATTTTACATCACATCTATCTGGTGGTAATTTTGCTGCTGTCGAAACAAAACAGACAGTTTCTAATGGAGCAGCTTTTAGAGGTATTAAAATAAACGGTTATTGGTTAGTTGATAACCGTAATCCACATACTGGAGGTAGCTCATTTATTCTTAAATTTAATGAAACTGGAGCTTTATATAAAATAGGTAAAGATTCATTAAATGGTAAAATTGCTGATTCTGATGGAGGACTACCTTTCTATAAAACTGATGATTATGGTGATGTAAAGGACTCGTCTGATTTTTATAGAAGCGATAGCTCTGCACTTGATGGAGACGGAGTAGGCTTAGTACTTGCTTTACCTGGAGATGTATTAACTGATGAACATAATCATGTAAATGTTTCTAGTTCTGAGAAAGGAATGAGTAATACTAACTGTGTATTACGCACTGATCATGCTCGGTTTTATGGAAGTAGTATATATCTAAATGGTGTTGATGCTAAATTAACAACAACTGCAGATGCTAGTGATTTCGATTTAAGCGGTGGAACTTTCACCATTGAAACTTGGTTTATGTCAAGAGAGAAATCTGCTACTAGTAAAACTATCTTTGTTAATAAAGAGACAGGTACTAGTCCACAGATAGTTTTAGGTGTTAATAATAGTCAGCTATTTGGTTATACAGGTACTACTCAAATTTTCAATGCAAGTACAGCTAATCAAATACCAGTTAATGGTTGGTGTCATATAGCTGTAACTAGAGATGGTACAACTTGGAGATTATTTATAAATGGCGTTTTAACTGAAAAGAAAGATAATGCAGTTAGTGGTACTAGTGATGGTTTCTATTTAGGTTATGCAAGTGAAGCTGGTGCTACACCATCTACAAGATGGCTTAAAGGTAACTATAATGACGTAAGAGTATATAAAACTGTATGTAAATATACGACGAACTTTAAAACACCTCATAGAAATGATTGGTTCCCAAATAATCTTGATAATGTAGCTTCTGCAACACCAAAATTCCAGTACTTCAAATTCAGAAGTTCTTATAACTCAACTGGTTATAGTTGTGCGTATTCCATTGAATACAGTGATAATAATTCTAGCTGGACTGAAGCATGGAATGGAATTGCTACAACTGCTGGAGGAGCTTGTCAGTTAATACAGGGAACTAATGGAGGAGGTGATTATGGTGCTCATAGATACTGGAGATTTAAATGTGGTGCTACTAACAATAGTACTCATTTCCCAAGAGTTTCTAGACTTGTTCTTACTGATTCAAATGGCGTAGATCATGAATTAGTAAAATTTGTAGATGATAACTGTTCTGATAGTGGAACGATACCTGCACTAAACTCTACTTATGCTAGAGATTTTAAAATGATTGGTGGTGACCAATGTATTTTAAATGATAGTCCTACTAATTCAGGAGAAGATACTGGTGCAGGAGGAGAGGTAACTGGTAACTTCTGTCATTTTACTGGTATCCAGAAAGAAAGTGCTTCATTAGTCTCAAATAGGGCCAGTGGACTACGTGCTCAATCTACTAGTGATGCATCTGCTAGAGCTCACTTTGCTAATGAAAAGTATAAATTCTATTATGAAGCTACTGTTAGAGCTGGTCCAGGTGCATGTACAATAGGTATTATTAGTACTAAATTTGCTGCTGATCAATTCACTGAAGATCCTATGGAATATAGGATAGATAATGGTGAAATATATGGAGGCTCTGGTAGCCATCCAGGTACTACATTTACTATTGGAGATACACTAGGAGTTGCGGTAGATAAAGAATCAGGTACTAATACTATTGCATGGTATAAAAATGGTAGTTTAATTCAAAGTAGAAGTATGAATGCTGAATGTGCTGCTGACCCAGTGCATCCTATTGTTAGAACTCAATCAACTAGTAGTATAGATTTCAACTTTGGACAAAGACCTTTCCGTGATAATGCTCCCAGTGGATATAAAAGTTGGTGTACTCAGAATTTAAATGATACTTTTGCTGATGGTGATAATGTAAATAATCCTTCTGCTTACTTTAAACCAGTAAAATATGTAGGAACTAACCTTACTCAAACAGTAGATGGTCTTCCATTTAAACCAGATCTTGTATGGATTAAAAATAGAACTGATGGTGGTCATCACTCTGTTTTAGTTGATGCTATACGTGGTGTTGGTTGGAATTTAAATCCAAGTAATCCTGATGCACAAGATGAAGGTGCAGATATAACAGCTTTTACTGATTCTGGATTTACTTTAGCTACTGGTAATAATGAAATGCACGATAGTGGAGAGAAATTTATAGCATGGTGTTGGAACTTTGGTACTGCAGGAGACGCTCAAACTGATGGTTCAATTAATGTATCTAGTCCTGATCAATGGGCTGTAGATGAAGCAGGTCAAAGTTTAACTAGATATACTGCCGACTCTTCTTATTCAAGCACTATTGGACATGGACTTTCAGCAGCTCCAGAAGTTGTATATAATAAATCACTACCAAATAGTGCTGATTTTGAATTAGGTACAACTACAATAGATGGTTCAATGGATCAACTCAAACCATCTGCTACTACTGCAAAAGCTGATGCAGGAACAGCTCCTACTGCAGATGTATTCTATAATCCTTGGGGTAATAATGATGCATCATGGACATGGTGTATGCGTCATGTAGAAGGCTATTTTAGAACTGGTTCATATACTGGAAATAATAGTGCTTCTGGTCGTATGCAATGGTGTGGCTTTAGACCATCATTAATTTTTATTAAGAATATTGATGACGGTGGTGCTATGTGGGTTAGTTTTGATGATGCTCGTGATTTTGGTAATTATTGGAACTGGACATTACATCAACCTAGCGATAGTAACAATGATAGCCAATCAGTAGGTACAGATTATATAGATATACTCTCTAATGGGTTTAGACCAACAAGAGCACATGGTTATGTTAATGATACCAATAAATTCTGGTGGATGGCTTGGGCTGCACATCCCTTTAAAACTGCAAGAGCACGCTAACTAATTAAATTATTATGGTATACAAATTAAATGGGGCAATTCTACCGTTAGATGTGCCCTTTACAGATTCAAACGGGTCATCGTACCCATCTAATTGGTTACGCTTTAGTAGTCAAGAGCAAAGGGACGGTGTACCTACAGGTGGCATTACTTGGGTAGATGATCCACCTTGGTATGATAAAAGGTTTTATACTGAACACAATGTACCAAAAGATATAGATAAATTAAAAGCTGATTGGATTGAGGATCAAAAAGATATAGCTAAGACTATACTAGCTCCTACAGATTGGTATGTGACTAGGAAGAGTGAATCAGGCACTGCAGTACCATCAGATACTGCAACTTTCCGTGCTTCTGTTAGGACACGTTGTAAGGAAAGAGAAGATCAGATTACAGCTTGTAGTGATACAGATGCTTTAGCCTCTTTGGTTAATCAACCACGTTTTATTTCTGGTACAGCTTCTAATGGTGCAACAGAAAAGAAAAGGGCTAATGGAGATTCATACGATCCTAAACAGTATGAAGATGTCCTTAATCCTGATATTCTAAAAGATTGGCCGAAAGAATAGTACCTAGTTATAATTTACCCAATCCAATTGTTATAGGTCCAACAGAATTACCGCGTCCTGAATTAGATGCACCATCAGGTGAGATACCAACATACTTACCTATGTATGTTGGGCCTGGACAATTAGAACCACCTGAAGGCGTTACTTCAGAAGAAGAAGATGCTAATGCTAATAGGCCACAACCTAAAAAGGTAGATATACCTTTTACAAATTATAGGATGCCAATACCAGAAGAAGAGATCATGATTACTGCAGCTACTACTGCAGCGATCTCGGTTGCGGCAACATTGACAGCCACCAGTCTTTTTAAGCAATGTGTGAAGATATTTAAACCTATCATCATGCAACTTGCGAAACGAATACAAAAGAAATTCACCAAGAATGGAGACACCAATAAAGAAGAAGAATCTTCTGGATAAGTTGAAAGATGCTGCAGAAGATCAAGAACACCAAATACAAATCCTAGGTACATTTGTTAGACTAGGTGTTGTCGTATGGTCAGGCTTCATAATAACTATGAATTATATTGAATTACCAATGATAAAGAAGGCTGGAAACTCAGATATCACGTTCGTTGCTAGCGTGTTTACTGGTGCCCTGGCAACTTTTGGTTTGTCTACAGGTAATTCAAAGGATAAAGGTAATCAAACACCCATAAATTGTCCTATGGCTAAAAAGAAAGAAGAATGAAACGATGGTTACTACTCTTCTTACTGCTTTCACCCTCGGTAGCAAGAGCAAACACAATAACGCCCCAGTTCACCCAGGGAAGCATGAACGCTACAACCACCACAACTCAAACAGTATCAGAAACAATAACTCAAAAGGTTTATGGTGGCGAATACAAGCATTGGAGTGGTACAAATGTAACCCCTTCAGGAGCTATAAGAGATTCCAACACAACCTTTGCAGTGACAACAGCTGGAGCAGATTTTCAGCTAGAGACAGTAGACAGAGCAGCAGACGCTCTCGTAGAACAGATAGATATAACAAGAACCATAACTACAAATGCTACTACTACATCCTTATCTACCTTCTCACAATAGGCTTACCTGTTAGAGCTGAGGATGATACATATAATAATTCAGCACCTTCAAGTACTGCAACAGGAAATGTGACCAATCAAGCTGTACAATTCCAGAATAATGGTGCCCCAAGTAGACAAACAATGGGAAAACAACAGGTAGCCTGTAATGGACCTACCTTTACATTTTCTCCTTTCTGGCTAGCTAGCGAGAATAAACCTTACGATCCTGAGAGTTATGCTAGAGGATGGAATTATGGAGGACAATTAAACTTTATGTTCCCTCTAGATGGTTCTATTACAGAACAATGTAAGGCAATGGCTAAGCGGTTAGAAGAAACACTTAGATTAGAGTACGAACTCACTAGAATTTCTAGATGTGCAGAACTTTTAAAGAAGGGATTTACCTTACGTGAAGGTTCTAGCTTTGAACATCTATGTCATGATGTCGTACCTGTAGTCCTTCAACCTATTAAAGTAAAAGTAAAATGAGTTCATTTACAGTCAACAATAGTATAGCAACTAAATCGTTAGCTAGAGGCTCAAAGCCTAATGTTAAAAAAATAAATAAGAGTACATTAGTACTTCAAAGAGAAGCAGCCGCAGCCACTGCTAAAGCCGCTGCAGAAGAAGCAGCTAAAAAGAAAGCTGAAGAGTAAACCACTAACCCACTAAACAAATGATCGTATTAATCAAACCTATCCTATTCGCCTTCATTAAGTCTACAGCAGTTAAGCAACTGATTGTTGATTTACTTGAGGGTCTGGTTTCATCCACTGAGAATACATTAGATGATAAAGCTGTAGCAGTAATTAAACAAGCACTATTCCCTGGAGAAAAGTAATGGCTGAGTCGAAAGAGTATAAAGCTTTTTCAAATAAAGTTCGATCAGCAGTAGGTAAACCACCTAAACAGAAGATTAAAATTCTATTACAAGCAAAAGATATTTACCCTAAAGTATAATGGAAAAAGTCAGAGTACTTCCTAAGAAGGCTACTGAAGAAAAGTTTAATGAGTTACATAACTTGGTTACTGAAGACTTTCTAAGGAGAGTTAGAAGTGGAAAGGCTACAACTCAAGACTTAAAAGCTGCATGTGATTGGTTAAAGACTAATGACATTACAGGTGTAGCTTATGAAGGTAGTCCTCTTGATAAATTAAGTAAAATTCTACCCACTGTTGATCCAGAACTTGTAAAACGGAGGATGTATGGCAAGTCCCAAGTCGTCTAATCCTGGTAAAACAGCTAGATTCTATCGAAAAAATAAGGAATCTAGAGAAAAACATAACCGCGATAACAATAAAGGCGGTAAATACGATAAGTCAAAAGAGTATACCCGCTGGCATAGTGAACAACGTAGGAAATTAGGTATCATGGGTAAAGGTGGTAAGGATGTCACCAAGAAAGGTACTGAATCAGTTAAGAAAAATCGCGGCCGTGGAGGGGCTAAACGCAAGTAATTATGGCTAAAAAGTCTTCCGGTAATAAAATTCTAGATCAATTAGTTTTAGTTGAAGCAGAACTAAAGAGAATAGAAGAAATTCGAAAGAAAATAGGATCATCAAAGGTAAAAGATAAAACTTTTCTTGGTGAAAAATATTTAAGTGAATTAAAAATAGATAGAAAGAGATTAGGTATAGAAGGAAGTTGGATTGATAAACTTCATCAAGGTATAGCAGGAACTCAAATAACAGATATAGATAGTCTATACAAAGCTTTACAGAACAGACGTGGTGGCTTAAAAGATGCTTTAGGTACACGTTATATAGCAGTTGGTGAACGGAATCCTATTTTAAACGAATTTGGAGTTAGAGTTAAAGGTGGAGAACAGAGATCTTTAAATCCACTATGGTTACAGAGATGGGATAAAGATGAATCTGCTTCCCCTACTCCCTCTACTCCCTCTAAAAAGTCAGTATCTTTAAAGATAAAAACGAATGGAAATAATGATACAGATTATAAGAGTGCAGCAGCGGTTCAATCTGAAATGATTAATGAGAAATCTGCAGTCCAAGAAACTGCACCTAAAGAAGGTTTTAGAAGTGATGTCTTTACTTTAAATCCAGATACAGGTAAAATGGTTGGCGTTCTAACACGTAATGAACGCAGAGCTTTTGAAAAGAAATATGCAGGGAATCTAAAAAGATCACCAGGATTATATATACAACATACTGAGTGAGGTGACCTATGGCAATAGTTGAACCGCGTCAAAGACCTCACCCAATGGAAGATAGGCTAATAACTACATCTATACCTATGGAGGAGACAGTTAAAGAAATAACTGAGAAACCTTTATTAAATCGTCTTATCGATGCTGTTAATTTTCATGATAATATTAACTATCGTGATCCATTAGGTTGGGATACTCTTAGAGATCGGTGGGTCAATAAGACTATAGGTAAAGATTGGCGTGAAGAACAGATGTCTGATATCTGGGATTTACTTCCTGATGAATGGAAACCTGCAGTAAAAGAAGGTGCTACTAAATTTGGACAAGCATTTGCTAAAGGTTGGCAAGATAGAAGAACAATAGAGGGTAAGGAGTTCCTTAACCCTCTTGCTTATACTGATTTTGCTATTACTAGAGGTCTTGAAACTATAGGTATTCCATTTGAATGGATGGCTCAAGGTATATCAAAAGCATCTGGATTAGATATAGAACTAGCTAGGATTGCTACTGACTTTGTTCCTGTAGCTGGTATAGCTGGAGCTGTTGGTAAGAACATAAATAAAGCTAGATTAGCTAAAGTTGCTAACAGATTAAGCAATATAACACCTGATGAACTTGTTAGATTACAAAGTTTTGCAGATAAAGCAGAGAATATAAGTAAACGTGGTGCTAGATTTGATAATTTTAATGCTATGTTCCCTGATGAAGTATCAGGTTCTGTAAAAGCAGGTTTATTACATCAGATAGATCCAGATAATATCCCTCTATCACAACGGATGGCTGATGCTGATCTAAGTCAAGTACCTGATGATGCTTTAGATATAAATATTCGTCGAACTAAAATCTCTGATCCTGAGTTTTATGAGAAACAGCTCTATAGAATGAGACAATGGGGAATGGAAGATGGTGTATTTGACTATTTCCAATTCCGAACCCTTAAAGAAACCAAACAGAAGGGACCAAAATCAGCTAGATCTTTTTCAGAATTCTTTCAAAGTATTAAAGAATATGCTGATAACTATAAAGGTATAGTAAAATACAAAAGACCAGAATTTGAAGCAAGGTGGAAAGACTTTTTAAAAGCTAGAAATATTGATCCAAATGCTATACAACTACATCATATAGATCTTCTTCAAGATTCTATGGGTTTATATCATAATGTAAAATTTGATAGCGATGAATGGTGGGATATAACAGCAACCTTACTTAAAGCTAATGTCAGACCTGGTACAACTAATTGGTCTAGACTTAAAGGAAAAGATAATCCTAATTTAAGATATGTCATAGGTTTTGCAGGCCAAGGAGATATGCCACATGGTGTAGCTCATAAATTATATAGGGCTGAACTTGATGCAAAAGGGTTCTTCAGTAACGAAGAAATACTAAAAATGAGCGTTAATCCTAAATATAGGATTGAAAAAGTTAAGGCATTTGCTAAAATAGTTAACAGATCAGAAGATATTCTGGAACAAGCAATGAAGACATTTAACTCTTTAAATCCTAAGGGTGATATGGATTATACAGCTACTGTTAACTTCTTAAATACACTTAATAGGGATGGTTTACTGTCTACAAAACTTATTGACGGTAAGTATCAAGTACCTCAAATGAAGGAGCTTATATTAGATATAAGAAAACAAATGGAAGATTTACCTCCAACTATAAGAGTAGATTCAGAAACATTTGAATATTGGTTATTAAATAAACTCTTAGATTATTATGGTGGAGTTAATCCAAACATATTAGGTGGCGTAAGACGTCGTATAAAGAAACGTTATGGTAAAAAGCCTCTCTAACCCCTCTGAAATTACTCATATGATAAAACATACACAACACACATTTCAACCCCCTTACAGGAGCATATAGACATGGCACGTGGCGCTTCAAGTGCAAGGAAAGATAAAATTACTAGAACTAAAGTATCTACTGGTGCTAATACTGGTGGTGTTAGTACGTCTAAAACACCATATTGGAATAAAGCAAAAGTTAAAGACTTATTAAATCAAGGTGCTAAAATAGCTGGTACTGTAGCAGATGCTAATGTTAGAGCTAATACTGGTGGTGTTAATACTAGTAATGTAAATGCTTGGCATCCTGAAACTACTGAAAGTGGTAAAGTTAATGATGAATTTAAAAATACTGATCCTACAAAAGTATACTAGTGAATACTTTAACAGCCTTACAACAGGACTTTAAACTCTTCCTACAAGCATTATGGGATCAACTTGATCTTCCCTCTCCTACAAGAGCACAATATGCAATTGCAGATTACTTGCAGAATGGTCCCAAAAGACTTCAAATTCAAGCCTTCCGAGGTGTTGGTAAGTCTTGGATTACTGGTGCTTTTGTTTTATGGACACTATTTAAAGATCCAGAAAAGAAAATAATGATTATTTCTGCCTCCAAAGAGAGAGCAGACAACATGTCAATCTTCCTACAGAAATTAATTATTGAAACTCCATGGCTCAATCATCTCCAACCGAAATCGGACGACTCTCGCTGGAGTCGCATCAGCTTCGACGTAAACTGTTCTCCTCACCAAGCCCCAAGCGTAAAGTCGGTGGGCATAACTGGGCAGCTAACCGGAAGTCGCGCCGATTTAATGATTTTGGACGACATAGAGGTTCCTGGAAACTCCATGACGGAGCTAATGCGTGAAAAGTTACTTCAACTCTGCACGGAAGCAGAGTCAATTCTTACCCCCAAAAGCGATAGCCGTATTATGTATCTCGGGACTCCTCAGACTACTTTTACTGTTTATCGTAAGCTGGCAGAGCGCTCGTACCGTCCATTCGTTTGGCCAGCAAGATACCCAAATAAAAACAAACTCAGTCAATACGAAGGATTACTTGCTCCTCAAATAGCTGAAGATATTGAAGCTGGTGCTCAACCTTGGGATGTAACTGACCCAGATAGATTTGACAATGATGACCTACTCGAAAGAGAAGCCTCTATGGGTAGGTCCAACTACATGCTTCAATTCCAACTAGATACAAGCTTATCAGATGCAGAAAAATTCCCTCTTAAAATGGCTGATCTGGTCGTCACTAGCGTTAATCCTACTACAGCTCCCGACTCTTGCGTATGGTGCAGTGATCCAGCCAACGTTATTAAAGACTTACCTACAGTCGGACTACCTGGCGACTACTTCTACTCTCCAATGCAGCTTCAAGGAGAATGGACTCCCTACAGTGAAACAATCTGCTCCGTTGATCCATCCGGCCGAGGCACTGATGAAACAGCAGCCGCCTACATATCTCAAAAGAACGGGTTCCTTTACTTGCACGAAATGCGAGCTTATAGGGACGGATACTCAGACAAAACCTTGCTCGATATCCTTAGAGGATGCCGTAAATATGGAGTTACAAAACTGGTTATCGAAACAAACTTCGGAGACGGTATCGTAAGTGAACTATTTAAAAAACACCTACAACAAACTAAACAAGGTATAGATATAGATGAGGTAAGAGCTAATGTCAGGAAAGAAGATCGCATCATTGATAGTCTGGAGCCTGTTCTTAACCAGCATCGTTTGGTTGTCGACAGGTCCGTCATTAACTGGGATTATAAATCAAATGCCGATGAAGCACCTGAATTAAGACTCATGTACATGCTCTTCTACCAAATGTCTAGAATGTGTAGAGAAAAAGGTGCAGTTAAACATGATGACCGCCTAGACTGCCTAGCTCAAGGTGTTAAATACTTTACAGATGCTCTATCTATATCCGCTCAAGAAGCTATAAATACTCGTAAACGTGAAGAATGGAACTCCATACTACAAGACTTCTTAGAAAATCCTCACAGTTCCGCTAATCATATAGTTATGGGTATGGATAAAGATCAAAGAGAACTAGCTAGATCTAAAGAAACTAATAAAAATATACATACTTGGATCTAGTCATACCAACGACTCTCACGAGTCCACACTTATACAGGGGAAGGGAAGGGTGGACCCAGCCCCTTAAGGGGGATTTCTGCTACTTCGTAGCTCTCAATCCCCTTTCTTAATATCCTATGAATGGATATTCCTAAAGTACTACCAATACTACCAATATGTCTCAACCACCTAAACAATTAAAACAACGTTACTATTATATATTCTGGTCTATAGCTACCTTAGCAGTAGTATTAGGTCAAATTTATGTAGCCTTTTCTTATAATAATTTAACTCAAGCTCTTAAACTTTCTTTAACTTGAATAAACATGAACATAAACTTTTAAAACTTCAATCTAAAGCGCAAGACTGCATCTCTAGAAAAAAAGCTCAAAAATTAATTATTAAATATTCTAAAACTAGTAAAAAAATGACGAAAATTAGTGAAGCCTAGTATCGTCGTACGCCGGGGCGCAAGTTCCCCCGGAGTAGGGTAAAAAACCGCAACAAGGACGGAATTAAACATGAACAATCGCAACGAGGACGGGGGATCTCAGCGATTAATTAGTTTAACTTATATAAAAACCAACCTATCTGTATGCGATTTAGTTTAAATGATCAGTAATATACAGTAATATACAGTAATAACAATGAAAGAAGATAAAGGGTTAGAGGGATTTGGATATAGTACAAAGGAAATAGATCCAGAGATAACAGAGATGATCATGCTACAACAGATAGATAATGTAGTAGGATGGTTAGGAGGGGAAGTAAGAGTAATAAGGTGTAGTAATAGTGTAGGAAAGGAAAGAAATAAGATAGAGATAGAGTGGGAGGGAGAGAAGTTAGATAGTATTTATACTCATCTTTAGGAAGATAGGTATTTATACCGTTGTATTTCCAGACCATTCAAGCTATTGTATAAATGTTGAACGAAAGACCACTTCCCAAATTAAACCACGCGGAACGTCTTTCTTCAGCTCCACTCATTAGTCTTGAATGAGATGTGTGGTTCTCCTGACAAAGGGTAGCCAAGCTGACCAAATCATGTATAATGAGTAAGTGATCAGTAAAGCCAGCTGATTCATAGATACATCAGATGAATACATTAAGTTGTAGCCTATGTACGATTGAAGAAGGGTTTGATCACATTTCTATTACTTATGAAGAAGTTAATCAAAGAAGCTCTTGTAGCCTCTCCTGCGAACCTCTCCTGATTAATTAATAGTTTGAATAGAATAGGCAATGAAGCGTAATCATTCGTGTATAAGTCCTATTCTATTCTTTACTACAACTAATCGTAATCACTAATTAATTATTATTAGTCACAATCACGATTTGGTCCTATAGTTTAATGGTTAGAACATGAGCTTGTCACGCTCAAGGTCGCAGTTCAACTCTGCGTAGGATCGTTGGCAGTTTAATACTGTCATTATGTTCACACTATCAAATGGATTAATCATGAATGCAATTGATGCAGTTAAATCAGTTTATGACCTCGAAGACTGCAAGGAAATTGTTCGTCATGGCTGTGAATCTGGTGTGTGCTTCCAACACGTATATTATGGTGATACCACAAAGTTCTACGATAATAACGAAGACGAAGTGCTCGATTATCTCACAGAACAGTATGGTACAGACATCTTAGTTGATTTGTTTAGAGCTGCTGACGCAGACTTGACATTCTATAAGAATGCTGTAGTATGGAGTTTCGTTGAGGCAGTAGCAATTGATGTTACTGAGGAAGACGAGTTCAACCGTGCTTATGATCTTAAGGAGTTAGTAACTGCATGAGTTTAATCAAACAACACCTTCTCGAACAAGAGACTTACTATTTGAATATGTAATGTTTGGTGGTCCAATTGATGTTGTTGATGAGTTATCAACTGATGAAACCAATGACATCATAGAATCTCTCTCTAAGCCCGAGTAATCGGGTTTACTGAGGGACTCACACTCTCTCAATTGTTCACCCTATTTGTTTATGACTACAGCGACATTGAATCCTCCTAGAAAGAGAGGAAGACCCGCTAAAAAGAGAAAGACAATGACTGAACAAAGTTATTCAGTACCACCTACTGAATCAAAACCTAACACTCTTACTAAAGTGCAATCTCATCTACCTGATGTACACCTCATTGATCGTAATGCTTTATGGGAAGACTTCAACAATAGAATGAAGATCAATAACTATGAAGTAGGACAAGCAATGGAAGATCTTAAGAAAGTAGTTGAGGCTACTTATAAGTTCTCTACACCATATGTAGAAAGGGTTGCTGCTAAAGTAAAAGAGTTTAGGTCACAATGAGTTGGCTTATACCACTCATATGTTTAATATCGCTACTCATTTATTGGGTAGCGTACATTTTACCTGAATACTTTATATGACCAAATACAAAACTTATCAGTTCACTATTAAGATACGAACTAATCAACTACCCAAGGATGCGATTTGGTTTTTAAAGCGTAAACTTAAGGATGTATTACCAGTTGTATCTATTGATTATAAAGAACTTGAAGATAGACCAACAGATGTAGAACATCATGGAGGATATCAAGATGGTTGATGATCAAGTGCTTATTGAGAATGCTATCTTAGCTTTCTTACATCATTATCCTAATCATCAATGGTCAGTATCATATGCTGAATTACTAGAGAGGATTAGAAATGAACAGTCAAATACGCCTACCGTTCGCAAACGCGGACGTAAAGCGACGAGACAAAGGAAGAAAGAAACCACAAGCAATACGACAAGCAAAGAAGAGAACAAAACAACTTAAATTTAAATTAAATTCACAGTCACGAGGATGCTAATGCCTAAGTATCATGTTACAACTTCATCAGGAAGAGATTTCATTATGGAACATGATGGAAATGAATATGATATTGCTTACGATGCTTATGAAGAAGCATGTTTAATGGATGATTATTTAGTTGATGTGGAGAA
>VTLG01007031.1_pt1 | contig 31007 bp, 45 predicted proteins | sample 4694571 | NCBI WGS metagenome assembly VTLG01 (sample SAMN12604809, study PRJNA352737) | marine metagenome | biome: ENVO:00000447; feature: ENVO:00000209|ENVO:00000569|ENVO:01000036; material: ENVO:00002151; isolation source: viral sequences binned using virsorter ...
AAACTGATGCAGGCGCATGATGAAATCACCGCAACGACGCAGGTACTTGGACAGTTCCCTGTAGCTGAAGAATGACCCCAGACGAATATGCAGAGATCGTCAATCGGCTTGCCGACTCGCATCGAGGTCGCATAGCTGATGTGCTACAACGACTAGAACAGCGCATTGCGGAAATTGCTGGCTCTGCCCCAGTGCGCCAGGGCGCGTTGTTCGATTTAGCCTACGCCTTACAAGCTCGCAATCAGATCAGAGGCGCTCTAACTGACGAATACCTAGTCGCTGTTCAACAACTAATTGAGGAATACCCAGGATTATACGCCAGCCAATACGAGATGTTCTCAGAACTAGGTGACTTTATAAGGGTAGAGCCAGAGATCATATCGGCTTTGCAGCGTCAGTCATTTCAAGGCTTCGAGGCTATCGCGGAGCAACAGTTAGATGTTTTAGCCAATGGTGTCTATCGGTCAACCTTGGTCGGCGAGAGCCGAGATGTACTCATCAAAGAGTTGAGAGGGTCAATAAATGGAATCTATCAAGCGAGCGATCAAGAAGAAATTAGAAGACTTGTGGCGGTGGCTCAAAACGCTACCGGGCAGACTAGAGAGGATGCAATTAGGACTCTTCATAATCGATATGCTGCTGATCGCCTGGGCAATAATATGCGGCGTTATGCGACAACTTACGCAGAAGATTCGCTCAGTCAGTTCTCGGCTAGTATCACGGCTAGAACGGCTGAGGAGATGGGGATAGAAACTTTCGAGTATTACGGCGATCTAATTACTGATTCCAGGCAATTCTGTCGAGACATCATCAACGAAACGAAGCAGAAAAACGAGTATACGAAAGCGGAGATCGAGGAAATTTGGGCGGAGCAAACATGGGCTGGTAAGGCTCCAGGTAATCCGTTTATTGTTAGGGGCGGCTATAACTGCCGTCATCATTGGCTACCATTAGTGGAGGTTTGAGATGCCATATCACACAGGACACGACAAAAAGAAGAAGAAGAAAAAGAACAAGCGACCAATGGGGCGCAAGCGTAAATAACGCAAAGGTTGACAATTTACCCGAAAGGGTAAAAATAACGCCAACTCAATAGAGGTTATCGCTACATGAGCGACGAAATCATGGATGAAAGCGTTGATACTGAGCCAGCGCAAGAAACACCCGCTCAGGAATCAAAGACCTATACTCAAGAGGACATGGATCGAGTCGTATCAGACCGCCTTGCCCGTGAGCGTAGGAAGTTTGAAAAGCAGTTAGACGGCATCAACCTCGAAGAGGCTCGTCAGATCATGCGTGAGCGTGAGCAGGCGCAGATTGAACGCCAAAAAGAAAAAGGCGAGTTCGAGCAGGTGCTGAAACAAACTGTTGAGAAAAAGGATCAGGAGATAGCAAAGCTAAACGCGGCGCTGCATACCACCAAAATTGATGGTGCATTGCTGACCGCTGCCAATAAGCATAACGCTATTGATTCTGAGCAAGTCGCCACGTTGTTGCGTCACTCGATACGGCTTTCTGATGATGGGATGGTCGAAGTGATAGACGCTAATGGCACAGTGCGATATAACGACAATGCAGATCCGCTTACGATTGACGAGGCGGTGAGCGAATTTTTGACGGCAAGTCCGCATTTCGTCAGAGCCTCTCAAGGTGGCGCTGGCACAATGGGGAACGCTGGTGGCTCGACTCCGAAGCCTACATCGGTGGCTGATATGGTAGAAAATTGGAGCAACGGTGGCAAAGAAGCCTATGCCGCGCTCCGCAAGAAAACCCAGTAGATTACGGAGTTAAATCATGGCAGCTACAACCAGCAGCACCCTAGACGACCTATTTGCGAACATTATCGCAGCCGCCCGATTCACGGCAGAAGAAGAAAGCCTGATGATGGGCCTTGTCACGATGTACAACATTGGCGACGAAGCAGGCAAGACCATTCAAGTGCCAAAATACCCAGCAGTTACCGCCGCTGACTTGACCGAAGGCACAGACATGAGCAGCAGTACTGTCTCGACCTCATCTGTAACCATTACGGTCGGTGAAGTTGGCGCACAAGTCGTGCTGACAGACGTTGCAGCGATGGGCGCAGGCAACCCTGCCGAAGAGCTAGGCACCGTTCTCGGCAACTCTATCGCCACCAAGATCGACACAGACCTCATCGCGTTATTCGATGGCTTCTCTACTGCATTAGGTGGAGCAGGCACCGAGATCACGGTTGCAGACATTTTCAAGGCTGCCGCTACCCTGCGTAACAACAAAGCGCAAGGCGACATCTTTGCCGTCGTTCACCCATTCCAGGCATACCAACTCAAGGCTAACTTGACCAACACGTTTGCCAACCCTAACGGGGGCGACGCGCAAAACACGGCTATGGTCAACAGCTATGTCGGCACGATTGCAGGCGTTGACATCTACGAATCATCGAACATCACTGTCGATGGCTCTGACGATGCGAAAGGCGCTGTATTTAGCCGCGAAGCCTTGGCGATTGCCATGAAGCGAGACTTCCAGATTGAGACCCAACGTGATGCGTCACTGAGAGCATTCGAGCTTAACGCTACCGCCGTATATGGTGTGGGCGAGCTTGATGATACTTATGGCGTGGAGATGCTGTTCGACAGCGCACTCTAAGCGTTTCGGCTGGCCTCGCATCCTCCCCAGTGTGCGGGGCTGGCCCTTTTTGGAGGTCTCATGGCGATCACATATCGTGGCATTCGCTTCGAGGGCTACAACCGCCCGAAGCGTACACCCAAGCACCCGACTAAGAGCCATGTCGTATTGGCACGACAAGGTGACAAAATCCGTATGATCCGATTCGGACAACAGGGTGCAGACACCAAACCTCCACGCAAGGGCGAGAGCGAAGCCGACAAGGCAAAACGCAGATCGTTCAAGGCGCGACATGCGGCGAATATAGCCAAGGGTCGCAAGGATAAAACGGCATCAGCGGCCTATTGGGCTGATCGCGTGAAGTGGAGTTGATATGGCCTTCTCTCAAGACTCTGATCTAGTCGCACTTGTTCCAGACATATTGCAGTTTGGTATATCTAGCTTTTCCGCTGAACATGCTAAAGCAGAGGTTGACTTGCTGCGTACCATCCGCAACGAATGGTGGTATCGCAAGGGTCTACCTGGGGAGATGGTCAACTCGTACCTCACAGAGTCACAGTGGACTCGGTGCAACGTCTATCTGGTCCTCTGGAAGTTTGCTCTGCCTCAGCTTACTAATTGGGTGGAAAATGATCGATTTCTAGGGATGATCGACTTCTACAAACAGAGGTATGAGGAAGAATTGGTTGCGGTGTTCGCTGACGGCGTTGAGTACGACGACGACAACAGCGGCACGATAGACGATGACGAGCGCAACATCGTCAGCTATGGGCGGCTAACACGATGACCGTCATCCTTAACTTAGACATAACACCGAAGGACTTAACGCAGATTACTGACAAGCAAAAGCGAGCGGTTCAGTCGGCGCTACCGAAGGCAGTGTTGCGTGTGGCTGGCTTGGGTCAACAGATCATCAAGCAACGAACTGCGAAAGGCAGAGGGATCAACGGTGTGTTTCCCGCTTACTCTCCAAAGTACATTGAATTCAGAAGAGAAAAGCTACGAAAAAACGATCCGACTACAGTAAATCTGAACGCAACAGGGCAGATGCTCGTCAGGTCAATGCAGGTCAAGCGGGAAGGCAGCAGGAGAGCGGTCATATTTTTCGATAACCAGCAGGCGACGAAGAAGGCAAACTTTAACCAGCGCACTCGTCCGTTTATGGGATTCAACAGCAAAGAAAAGACCAGGCTGCAAGCTAGATTTACCACAGACATAAAACAGGCCGTGGCTAGGGTGTGAGTGTACGAGAGAACATCGCCAGCAATATTGTGACGCAGTTGCAAGCGATCTCATCGCCTACGATTAAGCTGGTGACGCGGGAGCCTTTTGACTTTGATAAACTGAGCAATGCGCAATATCCCGCAATCCTAGTCAGGACGACCAACGAAAGCAGAGAGGATGCGACGGTAGGAGGGAGTGCGACAAGTCGCTTTGGCAATATAGATTACGAGCTAGTCTGTTTCGTCAAATCGACTACGATAGACACCGCCAGGAATCAAATTGTCGAGGCGATAGAGGAGAAATTAGATGTTGATAGAACTAGAGGCGGTAATGCTATCGACACACAAATCACCAGCATCGAGACAGATGATGGAAGCATTGACCCGATAGGCGGGGTCATTATTACAGTGCGAGTCGAATACCAGTTCACTCGCGGTACAACCTAGAGGGCAATAAAATGGCTACAACAAAAGGTTCGGGTGGAGTCGTGAAGCTGGCTGCTACTGGCGGCACCGCGACGGCGGCAGGCGAAGTGCGTAACTTCAGCATTGAGCAAACAGCGGACACGCTAGAGACCACTGTTATGGGTTCATCAGCGCGCACATATGTTGGCTCACTCAAGAATGCGACGGTCTCGATGTCAGTCTATTGGGACGACAGCGACGCGGTGCAACTGTTAGTCGATGCGGCAGACACTCTCGACTTTCAGATTCACCCAACAGGCACAGGAACTGGCGAGAAGTTTTACAGCGGGGCAGCGGTAGTGACTGGCAACACGATCAGCGCGGCTTTTGATGGGCTAGTTGAGGGCGAGTTTGCCTTCCAAGTATCGGGGGCGGTGACAGAAGGCACCAACTGATGGGGCTGGTTCGGGAGCTACGCAATCGGCGCAAGGTAGAGCCAAAGCGAATCGAGGTCGCAGAGTGGGCTGACGAGAGCGGCGAGCCTTTTGTGTTTTACTGCTACCCAATAACCGCTTATGACATGGGCCAGATGCAGAAAAAGCATCCAGGGTTTCTAAGTGATATGACCCTGCCCGCGATGGTCGATTTGATTTGCTTAAAGGCAACCAATGAAGCCAACGAGCGCATTTTCGACTCAGCAGAGGATCGCCACGATCTGATGGGCGAGGAGAGTGCGATAGTCAGCGAGATCGCTGCCCAGATGTTCAGCACGATCACAAGTGTTGAGGATCAGGAAAAAAACTAACTAGCGATCAGTTTCGGCTCAACCTTATCGCCCTAGCTGATCGCTTACATATTACGATAGGCGAGGCTGAACAGATGCCGCTCAGTGAATTCAATGAGTGGGTAGCCTATCTAAACATTTTGGGGCGCGATAATGGCTGACGCTAAAGTTGTAATAACAGCAGAGGATAGAACCAAGCGCGGCCTTGATTCGGTCAACAGGAATCTCAATCGCACCGCAAAAAATGCTCAAGTCGTAACAGGGCGATTTGGCAATCTGCGTGGTGCATCCCAACAACTAGGCTTTCAAATTCAAGACGTAGCCGTTCAGCTACAGGGCGGCACCAGTGCGGCTCAAGTCTTTGGGCAGCAAGGCTCACAAATAGCCTCAATTTTTGGCCCTGGTGGTGCAGTGATCGGCGCTTTCATCGCTGTGGCGGCGGCTGTAGCGGGGCCTTTAATAAGCTCTCTAGTAGGTGGCACAAACGCTTTAGAGCGTATGAAAGAGGCGGCAGATGATGTGCAAACCTCGCTAGCGTCGATGACTGCTACAGAGAGAGCGAGAGCTATACGTCGCAACGCTGAATTGCAAGCAGACGCTTTAGCGGCGCAAGCAGAAGCGCAGCGCAAGGTGACAGAAGCAGAGCGGCGAGTCGAAGAACTGCGCTCGAATCAACGCACTAGAGCGCCAGTTCTAGCTGCAGCAATTGAGCAAGTCACAGACGCACAAAGGGAGCAAACCTCTGTAAATGAGGAGGCGCAAATTGTCCTGGAGCGTATCGCAGCGGTAAATGCTGCATATGCAGAGTCTCAAGACACGACAGCACAGAAAACGCGAGAAGCAAACGCCGCTTTGAGAGAGCAAGCCAAGCTCAGGCAAGAAATAGAACAACTCGAAAAGGATGGCAGTGCGGTTTTGCTAGCCATCAACCAATCGAACATAAACAAAAGTATCGAAGAACGCAGAGAAAAGCGTAAGAACAAAGAGGAGACGCTAGCCAACCTCGATGAACAACTGACGGCATCTTCTCGTATGAGTAAGGAGATGTTCCAGGTCAATAAAGCCTTCCGTATCGCTCAAGCTACAATGCAGACCAGAGATGCAGCGACTAAGGCGCTGGCTGCATTCCCCCCGCCATTCGGACAGTTGGCAGCTATAGCGACAATAGCCTTTGGCTTGCAGCAAGTGGCGGCGATTAAGTCGGCTAGCTTCGAGGGCGGTGGATTTACTGGCATGGGCGCTAGGTCTGGTGGCATAGATGGTCGCGGTGGATTCCTTGCGACTTTGCATCCTAACGAGAGCGTGATTGACCACACTAAAGGGCAGGGCGCTGGGGTCACGATTATCAACAACGTCGATGCAAGAGGCTCTGGCGCAGACGTTGACCAGAAGATAAAAGTAGCTATGCAGCAAACCTCGCAGCAAACTGTCTTGACCATCCAAGACCTAATGCGTCGGAGGCGCTTTGTGACATGACAACCTTCGCTTTCCCAAGCATTACGCCCAGCACCAACACTTTTGAGCTTGTCTCAAACACTCGCACATTTCGCTCGCCTCTGACAAACGCAGTACAGACGACTAGCCGCAAAGGGTCGCTCTGGAAGGCTACTCTCACGTTTAATAATTTAGTCGGCGCAGACAGAAAAGTGATGCAAGCCTTCTTGGTGAGTCTGAACGGTCAAGAGCATCGGTTCACTTTGCACGATCACTCACACACAAAGAGAGGCGCTGGTGGAGGTACGCTGGCTGTCAATGGGGGAAGTCAAAGCGGATCAAGTCTTATCTGCGACGGCGCAACAGCGTCTGTCACTAACTATCTCAGGGCTGGGGATTACATTAGCTTCAATAATGAGCTACACATGATTACGGCAGACGCGAATTCTGATAGCTCTGGCAATATTACGCTTTCCATTGCTCCCCCCATCCGAAAGACACCGCCCGACGATACAGTCGTTGATTATTCGGAACCCGTCTCAGGCGTTTTCATGTTGGCAGGGCCAGCCTCTTGGAATACGACGCAATCAATCGCGAGTAACTACACGGTGGAAGCGGTCGAGGATGTACTAGCGTGAGTCGCGGCTTTCCTAGCGATGTTTTAACTGCCTTATCCGCGCAGCATGTCGTGCTCGTGACATTCGCAAAGATAGAATTTCCCAGCGGCACAGTTTATCTCCACAACTCAATCGGGACTTTTACTTTTGGCGGCAACGCCTATCAGGGTGTTGGTGATTTGGGTCAGATTAGCCAGATCGAAGAGGGGGCAGTCGTAAGCCCTTATGCCATAACCCTATCTCTCTCTGGACTCGATTCAACGATTGCAGGAGCGGCGCTCAACGAGGACTACTATCAAAGGCCAGTGACGGTGTTTCTAGGAGTCTTGAACGATACGGGAGCTTTGATTGCTGATCCGACGGTGGTCTGGGAGGGGTTCATAGACCAAATGAATGTGTCCTTGGGGGCTGATGATGGGGACGTTATTAGTTTGGTCGCAGAGTCAGAACTGACGATATTCGACAAGTCGAGCAACCTCAAATATACCCACGCGCAACAGCAAAAAGAACATAGTGGAGACTTGTTCTTTGAATTTATGACGGGCATTGACGGCGCGAAGATTCGCTGGGGATCTGCCGAGAGCGATGGTGTTGCTGGCTCAACCAATGACATCCGAATCACATCGACGCATGAAGGTGGGAGATAATGTCTGTGGCGCAGGGGGTAGGCTTAATGCGTGTCCATCAAGCGTTAAACAGATGGAAAAAGCGCGATTTTAGTTACGGCGATGCCGACTGCTGCCAGTTTATTGCTTTCGTTGTAAAGGAGCTTACGGGCAAGGACTACGCCAAGGATTTCACATACCAGAGTGAAAGTGAGGCGATGTCACTGGTAGAGCGGCAGGGCACGTTACTCGATTTCATTGGCAGCATACTAGGAGCAGCCAGTTCTAGTTTGCGTAACGGCGACCCGTGCATCGTAGATATACCTATGGTTGGGCAGGTATGCGGCATAAAGCTATCTCAGGAGATAGTCTGCCTCACAGAGAAGGGGATGTGTTGCATCCCAGATCGCTACTTGCTAGCTGGTTGGAACGTCTAAGGGATAGTTAAGGTAAACAGATGCCACAAGCTATTGTCGCAGGATTAGCAAAGATAGGGGCGGCGATTGTAAGCGCCGTCGGCACTGTTGGCGTATACAGCACTGCTACGCTGGCGACCATCGGCGCTACGACAGTTGCGGTCGGCGCGGCTATTATTAATTCCGCGATGCGCGGCTTAATGCCCGACATAGAGATGCCCCAGTCGGATACCGACAGAACTAGGCAGCAGACGGTCAGGGGAACGATAGAACCGCAAAAGATTGTATATGGCGAGGCGCTGGTGTCGGGGCCGATAGCCTTTGTAGGTGTTGCAGGCACAGATAACAACGACCTCTATCATGCCGTAGTTTTGGCGGGGCATGAATGCCACTCAATCGGGAGTATTTTCTTCGATTTGGAGGAAATAACCAACGCACAACTGAACGGCAGCGGTCAAGTAACTGCTGGAGTTTATGGGCCAACCAGCGACGACCCCAGCACCTTTATTGCTACGATTGAGAAGAAGACAGGCAGCACAACCCAAACTGCAAGCACCCTCCTCGACAGCACATTTTCCGCTGTAACGACTGCTCATCAAGGGAAGGGTATAGCCTACATCGTCACCAAATGGAGCCTCACGCCGTCCTCGCAGAGCGTATGGGATGGGCGTACACCGAGAGACATAAAGGCGCTGGTCAAAGGTCGGATCATTTACGACCCTCGCCTAGATACTAGCGCAGGCGCTAACCCGACAAATTCGAGCTACCTAGCTTTCAGCGACAATCCTGCGTTGTGTGTTGCAGACTATTTGACCAACACGGAATTTGGTCTCGGGGTCGCTCATAGCAAGATAGATTATGCGGCGGTGGTGATTGCCGCGAATGCTTGTGATGTCTTGGTGGCGATCCCTACCAGCGCGACACAAAAGCGGTTCACTTGTAACGGTGTGCTTTTCGCTACTGATACCCACAGGGTGAATATCAACAAGCTCCTGTCTTCGATGAATGGGGCGCTGACATACTCTAACGGCGTTTACACGATCAGGGCTGGAATTTTTGAGGCTGCAACAGAAACGCTGACCGAAGATGATTTAGCTGGCCCGATAGTTGTAAAGACCAGCGTGGAGCGAGGTGACAGGTTCAACACCATCCGCCCAGTGTTCATTGACCCCGCGCAGAATCACAAGAGCGTCGAGGCACCAGAGGTTCAGCTTACAGCGGCACTGTCGAGGGATAACAACGAGGTGTTGATTCGAGACGTACAGTTGCCCATGACAAATAGCACCTATATGGCGCAGCGGATTGCGAACAAACAGATTCAATTGAGCGACCAGCAGACCGCAATTTCGTTTCCCTGCAACCTCACAGGACTGAGGGTTGATGTGGGCGATAGGGTGCAAGTAACGATTGAAGAACTGAGCTATTCAAACAAGATATTTCGGTGCGTTGGATGGTCATTTAGCGACACTCAAGACGGTGTTGTTAACTTAAATCTGGCTGAGGATGATAGTGGCAGCTACGCAGACCCCACAGAAGCCGAATATTCTACAGTCAGCGCCACTGGCGTAATCACTCCAGGATTCAGAGGCGTACCAGATCCACAAAACTTGAGTGCGACTGCTGGACTGAAAAACATCGAGTTGAACTGGACGAACCCAGCAGACACTGCGAGGTTTAATCACATCGTAATTTTTGCTGGTGCAACTTCTAGTTTCAGCAACAGCCAAGTGATTGGTAGAGTCAATTCCACGCAATTCATCCACGATGCAAGCAACGCCACAGACCCAATAAGCCCCGGAGATCAGAGATATTATTGGATCAGAGCGGTATCGTATGGCGCTGGATCAGGTACTGGGGTCGAATCAGACAGGAACCCAGATAACGACATATCAACTATCCAGGCGACGTGCGGAGATGTCACGCCTGATTTCACAAAGATCGTTGACGATACTGCTGCTCAAGGCGCACCAACTAACCTAACGCTCACGGAAACAACAAGTCTTGGCAATGACGGCTCGACTTTGCCAGCCATTAAGGTGTCTTGGACTGCACCAAGCACTGCGACTTACGTTGCGTTCTACGAGACACAGTTCAAGAACGCCAACGACTTCGAGATTGATTATGGCTCCGTGGCTAGTTCCCATACGGCGACAGAAAATTTCGGTAACGTCGCTGACGCTGCGACCCTTGATCTAAATTTCGGACTTGTATCAGAGGCCGTCAGCGGTTCTGTGACGGACTTTTCTAGCTCAAACGTCTACGGAACGACGACGATACTTACGGGGATGCAGGAGCTTCAAAAGTATCAAATCAAAGTCCGAGCGGTCACCAGAACTAACAAGGTCAGCGACTTTATTTCGAGCGAGATTCAGCTTCAAGGCGACCAGACCGCTCCTGGGATTCCCGCAAGCTTCACCGCTACGGCAGGAATTCAGCAAATAAAGCTCAACTGGTCAAACCCAGATGACAGCGATTATTCACATACAGAAATCCTCGAAAACACTGTAAACAATAGTGCAGGCGCGACCCTCATTGTTGAAACCAATGCAGACCAACATACGGTCACAGGGTTAGCGAATGACACGACTCGCTACTATTGGCTCAGGTCTGTCGATAGAAGCGGCAATCGGTCTGCTTTTTCTGATACAGCGTTTGCGACTACCTCCAAGGTGTCGTTGCAGGATCTTTCGCAGGACGTTACCGACGCTATCGCTAACGCATCAGACAGCGCCTTTGGTATCAGGCCAGTTTCGTCGCTGCCTGCTGGCGGGACGTACACGGGCGAACTGGTCATTCGGACGACTGACAATACCATTTTCGTTTGGACTGGTACGCAGTGGACGACGCAAGTTTTCACTGCGTCTAACGTCGATCCTGGCTCTATCACTGCTGCGTCGTTTGCCTCTGGTGTTGAGCCGATCTCGGCGGTGACAAGTTTGCCATCGCCGTCAGGTTATACTGGGCCTTCACTAGTCTTCGTCACTAGCTCTAAGAAGCTGTTTCGGTACGACTCAACGGTGCCTGAGTTTACCGCTGCGATTGATACATCAGACCTTTCTGGAACATTGGGGTCGTCACAGTTCGCAAATGATCTCCGTCCTGTTGAGGTAGTTAGCACTTTGCCAACGACGGGCAACTTTGAAGGTCGTGTCGCCGTCCTCACGACAGATGACAAGCTCTATCGCTACACTGGCAACGAGTGGACTAAAGCGATAAGTGCGGAGGATCTGTCCGATCAGGTAGATTTGGCGACCCAAGTTTTCGGGCAAGTTCAAGCCTCAAACATCAACGCGGGTCAAATTTCGGCAGATTCAATCGCCTCGAATGCCGTAGTCGCTGCTAAAATCAAAGCGGGAGCGGTTTCGACAGCCAAACTGGCAGCCGATGCCGTGACTGCTGCCAAGGTAGATGTTTCGGAATTGTTCGCTGACTCTGCTGTCATCGGTGCGATTCAAGCCTCTAGCATCACTACCTCAGCCGTAGTCAGTGCAATAGGTGATTTCGAGTTTATATCAGCCGACAACATTGTCGCAGGCGCTATCACAGGCGCGAAGCTATCCGTAAACACGATTGAAGCAAACAAGATTAAGTTGGACGGGCTGACGCTCGACGCTGATGGCGACAACCTGGTTATCAAGTCTGGAGGAGTCGGCACTGGGCAGATTGCAAGCAACGCAGTCACACAAATAGCTCAAGACCTAAACACGGGCACGCAGACATTCTCAGGGAACAGCAGCACTCGAATATTCAATGCAATAGCCTCTGTCACGTTTACAGGAACTGGAGCGACAGCACAGATTGGCGGTAAATTCATGGTGCGAAGCCATAATGACCAATGCTTGTGTCAGTTCCGAATTAAGCGAGGCTCGACAATCCTTTTCACCTCTGCAACCTTCGCCGTGCGGCCATCGCCAGAGGGTATCAGCGTACCTATTGGGTTCGTTGATACAGGTGCGGCCTCTGGGTCTGTCACTTACACTTTAGAAGCAGGGCTTAACGATGAGTTCCAAAACTATTTGGATGCGTTCCTTTTCGTATTGGAGACCAAGCGATGAGCGACGACATGGTTGTGGAGATCACGGACATCTGGACGCACGCGAGAGCGAGACGAGACTTTCGCCTGGAGACGAGCGACTGGACGCAGATGCCGGACTCACCTTTATCAGACGAAAAGAAGGCAGAGTGGGCGAAGTATCGCAAAGCACTGCGAGACATACCCCAAACCTATTCAACAGTCACAAAACTGGCTGATATTATCTTCCCAGAACAACCGAGCGCGTAACGATGGCAACACAAGTACAATTACGAAGAGGCAACTCAACTCAAGTCGCAGCATTTACCGGAGCGGTTGGCGAAATCGTTGTCAACACGACCAATGATTCCGTGCATGTGAACGATGGCGCAACTCAAGGCGGATTTGAGTTGGCGCGTGTTGATGGGTCGAATTGGAATGTCACGAGCAACATAAGTATAACAGGCTCGCTGACTGGCACCACCGCAACCTTTACAACAGCGGGTAACTCAACAGGTCTCATCTTGAAGTCTACAGATGATGACGCAGCCGTTGGCCCTCGCTTTGATCTTGTGCGAGATAGCGCCAGTCCTGCTGATGGGGATGTTATCGGGCAAATAAGATTCCAAGCAGACAACGATGCTGGTGAAGAAACCACTTTCACTTCGTTGAAAAATGTTTTGCAAGATGCTTCTGATGGAGCAGAAGCGGGTAGCTTTGAAATAAATACAAGGTTAGCCGGAACAATGCGTTCGAGAATGTTCGTCAAGGTTGCTGAGACGGTGTTCAATGATGATTCTCAAGACCTAGACTTCCGCGTTGAGTCAAACAACAAGACAAATATGTTCGTCGTTGACGGCGCTGATGATGTAATAAAAGTTGGAGGCATCACAGGCAGCGGATCTGGCACGCTCAAGGTTAAGTCAAACTCAAGTCACCATGCAATTGCGTTAGAAGAAAATAGCGGGAGCGAAGCCTACAGCTTGGGTGTGATAGCTGATGGATCGTTAGTTTTTACTAACTCTGGTAGTACTGAGGTGATGACATTATCAGACGATAATAAAGTCGGTATCGGCGTTACCAGTCCAGCAACTAAGCTAGATGTAAATGGTGGTTTACATGGAGATCACGCGACGTTTACCAGCGTCGCGGGTCGTGGCTTGAAGATTAGCACAGAAAGCCGAAGCGGCCAGAATGATGGCATCGGGGTCATAGATGCTCAAGACTCTGAAGGTGACAAAGGTATTATCTCCCTTCAGTCTGCTGGCACTGAAACAATGCGAGTCAGTTCATCACAGGTTCTTATAGGGCAAACATCTGGGAGTGCTGCCGACGAAGGGGTTATTTTCCAAAAAACCGGCGAGGCTTTTGTTACTAACGATGGTGATACAGCTTTGTACTTGCGTAGGAAAACAAACAACGGCGAAATACTACGTTTTAGCAAAAACGCCACCACAGTAGGATCTATAGGTGTAAATAGCACCGCACTTTTTATTTCTTCACCCACTGGCAACGATTCTGGTCTGAAGTTTGGAGACCGACAAATCGTCCCATGTACAACCGCTGGAGCCGCTAGAGATGATGCGATAAATCTCGGCTCAGGTTCTAACCGTTTTGACACGATATTTGCCAAAGCTGGCGATATTAATACCTCTGACCTTAATGAAAAGCAGGATATTGAGCTGCTTTCAGACGCGGAAATGCGTGTTGCGAAAGCTGCAAAAGGCTTACTGCGAAAGTATCGATGGAAGTCTTCCGTAGCAGAAAAAGGCGACGATGCTCGCATTCACTTTGGAATTATCGCTCAAGACTTACAAGAGGCGTTCACCGCCGAAGGTTTAGACGCAGCGCGTTACGGCATGTGGTGCAGTGATACCTTTTGGGTGGATTCAGAAGGTGAAACCTACGACACACAAGAAGAAGCGCCCGAGGGAGCAACTGAGCAGACACGTTTAGGCGTGCGCTACAGCGAATTACTCGCCTTTATTATTGCAGCAATTTAGGAGGATTACTGATGGCGGCTAACTGGACAATCGTGATGATGGATCGCGTCCTGGTAAAAGGCGATAGAAGCGATGTGGTAACAGGCATTCACTACGAGGTCACAGATAGCGAGACCGTGGGCAACGAAACTTTTGGCGGTAGAGTTTACGGCACGGTTGGCTTGGCGGAACCTGGGGATTCGTTCATTTCTTATGAGGACATAACATCAGAGACAGCGGTAGCGTGGGCTAAAGCGGCTCTAGGTGACCAAGCGGTTGCATCGGCAGAGGCATCGGTAGCATCACAAATAGCCGAAGGTAAGACACCGACAACTGCCACTGGTGTTCCTTGGTAAAATGGACGTAAGTTCTATCGGAGAATCTGCACAGATTTCTTGGAAACAGGTCGCAGTGCAGAAGCAAGAGCGTCTTAGAACAGGCGCGGAAGGCGAAACGATACGGGAGGCCGTAGAGACTATATTGCCTGTCTTGTATACCAAGGAAGGTAACAGGGTCGAAGCGCAGCCGCTCGCATCAAGTCAGAGGGTAAACATAAGCGTATGAGCGACAAAGGGGAACAAGCACTGAATGAGGTGAATGCCCATGAGCGCGAGTGTGCGCTGCGTTACGAGCGAATCGAAGAACGCTTGGCAGAGGGTAGCGGCAAGTTCAAACACCTTGAGAACCTCATATATGGCCTTTATGCGCTAATTCTGGCGGCAGCCCTTCCACAGTTTTTTATGGGGTAATCGCCCCATGCTGATAGAATCAATCGCAGGAGCCGCCGCTACTCTCTCGGCTATCAATCAACTCATTGCCCAGGTGAACGAGGGAAAAGCTAACGTCACCTCCGTAATGGGGATGATTAGCGATTTTGGCGAGGGGCTAAACACCTTCGAGTTAGAGCGGAAGAAGTCATTCAAACCTCTAAGTCAGAACGACCTGCTCCGATTGAGCCAGTTGCGGAGGCAGCAGGAGCGGTATTGGAAGGACGTGCATGATTTGCTATTGGTGGCAGATCCCAAGCTCCTGGAAGACTTCAAGGCCGCGAAGGCACAACAAGAGCGTGATCGGCAAGCGCACTTGAAAATGATTGCTCGCAAAGCCAAGGAGCGGCAACACCTAATACATCAAATTTTGGTGGGTTTTACGACTCTCTTCGTAGGCGGAACAATCGCCGCTTTTGCAATCTTCATTGTGATTCGAGTCTACGGATGATTATGGCCTTCCTGCTGGTCATGCTGGTCGAGGGCGAACAGATCGCAGGTAGATTTCATTTCCGAAATGTCCATCGGTGTAACCAGTTCGCGTACTGGTTGGAACAAGGCACAATCAAGCCCATTGAGGGCAACCGCATCAACAAACAAGAAAACATCACGGCGTACTGCATTCCCGTCAAGGTGCCGGAGACCACCACTTTTTATGATTAACCAAAAAGGGTAGCATATCCAAAACGGATAAAGGCGTAGGCATGATTGAAATTGATGGCGTGAAATACACCGAAGAAGATTTAACCCAAGAGGGAGTGGTTCGAGCGGATAGGATCTCGGTACTAAAAAAGAGACAAATAGAACTTATGCTAGAGCTGCAGGAGGTAGAAAATAACATCGTCCTGCACGCCAGACTAATCAAAGAGCAACAAGAGAGCCTAAATCACAACCAAGCACCAGCCGAAGCCTCAGAAGCCGAATCCGACGGGTAGTCCCGCCTCTTTTCTGATGACCATGAGTCCCAGCGTGCCCTGCTGGGCGTGATCGTCAATATTCTCCACGACGTAATTCACTAGCTCCTCAATCCAGGGCTGTACCATCGGCGGACGAGGTGCATCAGTCGCTTGGCCTGTCTCGTTATACAGCTTCATTCCTAGCTTATGATCTAGTAGCCGCGATGCGATCATCTCGCTATCGGTTGATTTCTTTGACGTTGGTTGCTCCGTGTTCCTAGAGGCATTTGCGTGCAGTTGACCCTTGATCTCTGCGATGGAGGGAAAGAAATTTTGCGAAGGCTTCTCCATCAGATCAGCCAGAGCGTTAATCAGTGCGGCCTCTGATTCTCTCCCTAAGACCTCAAAGTAAATGGGCCGCTGCTCGGCCCATTCCTTGCGCTTTGATGGCTTGATCGTGAGCCATTTGTGAAATGCTTTGTCGAAGGTTCGCTCGTCCATGTCCTCTCCTCAAAAGGGTATATCGTCCTCAAAATCGTCATCAATCTGCTGATTGCTGTAATTGGGTGGGAATGATGCTTGCGGCAACGGCGCTTGATCGCTTTGCTTTCTGGGTTCGTAGTTGCGCCCTTGCTGCTGCTGCCGAGAAGTATTATACCCGTCTTTCACGGCTCGATAATCGTCTGCGCTGCTTTGACGCTGGGGCTTATGCTTTACAGTAGCGTACAGCGAACCGTCACTCTTCTTAGTCTTCAACTCTAGTCGTACTGTGCCGTTCTGCTTCTTGAGCCATGCAATCGCCTGCTCTGGGTTGATGACGATGTCGCCCTTCACAAAGTCAGGCGCTTTCTCGTTTGGCGGGTAAATCCGCAGTCCGTCCATCCATTCTGCATCTGCCATGCTATCTGATCCTCAGTGAGTGTAGGTGCTGTTGCGTTTCGCTAGTCATTTCATCAAACCAAGAAGGCTTAAGCGGCGGTAAGTTGGTCGCGTCCGCGTCCGCCGACTTTTGTTTCCTGGTTCTGAAAAACCCGTCATGTTGCGGATGTTCTATGTGGAACAATCGGGCATAAAAAGCGCGATAGTTATTGTTGATCTTGAAGTCGTCTGAGCCGTAATCGCCAATGCTGACACCCCACCTAATCCGCTCAACCACCGCACTAGCTGAAAAGTTCTGACGGCCTGCGTTGATAAGCTGAAAGGTGAGTCTTTTGAATGCTTCGTACACCCAAGGATTCTCTTCATGGTATCGGTCAAAATCAGCCTGCATTTCGTCTAATCGAGTGTCCATCATTCCTCCTCCGATTTAAAATAGTCGTGCTTTCGCACATGAGTTCTGATTTCAGATCCGAGCCTATACCAGACCACGGTATACAGATCATTGTCTTTGGTAAGCTCGTTGAAAAGCTCAACTAACCCATAATGGTCTTCTTTCTCATACGCCTCATTGATCGCTCTGTAGTATTCATACACAGTGTCTTCATCGACTTTTATTTTCATCTCATCGATGACTGTCTTCGCCACGCTTGTTGGACGCTTCCATCCGTTTTTGTACTGCTCCGGTGTCATCGGTGGCCCGTCGCGGTACAGGTATCTGCCTATGCCCCACTTTACCGCTGCGCGTTTGAATGAATCGGAAAACCCGCCCTTTTCGCCCTCTATTTCCGTATCACCAGCACCATCAGACTTAGCTATCCATCGTCCTTGTATATACAGACTTAGTGTGCAGCACGTCTTGCCGTCAATACTCTTATAATCATCTGACCAGTTTTCTGGCCCTAAAACTCTGTCGAGGCGGTGCATAACTTGCCTGGCATCAAGATAATGAAATGTTTTACCCTTTGCGCCGACGTAGGATTTCACTTCGTTAGTGGGCCACGGCATCTTCAAATCATAGCTGATCTGCTCAGCAGTCTTGTCAGTTGGCTCAGGGTCGTAATCTGGCTCTAAGGGGTCAGTCACGTCGATGTCCGGGTATGTCGTGCTCATGCTCGCTCCTCCGTGATGCAGCCGATTTCTGTGCCGTTATACTTAACGAAATACTGTCGTGCTGGGTTTGAGTTGATAAAGTCGGCAGGCACCTCGATCTTGGGCTTGTCCGCTCGGTATTCGTACTGAAAGAAGGTGAATCCTGATCGCTCAAGCTCTTCGGCGTACTGATCCATCTCGGTGTTTACTTCTGCGATAAGCCCAGCTTCGAGGCTACGGTATTCGCTGCATCCGTACAGGTGCAGCTTGAAGTCCCTAGCGATCACTCGAACCTCACCGCCGTCGCAGTATCGGCAATAATCAATCCTCTCGTCTGGGTCAAAAGTTTTAGGTTCCCCGCATTCGCAAATATCTGCGTCCGGGGCATTCCACGGCGCTCGCGGGTCACACCTGTCTTCGTCGGCTCTGTCTAACACGTTTTTCTCCTTCAGTGTTTACACCAAAAGTATAACCCTCATCGAACATCAACTAAAGGTTTATTTAACTAAAGGTGTATGTTAACTTGCGCGCATGGATCAGAACATTTATCAGACGATCATTGACAGCAGCGGCGAGGGCAGTCAGTCTGCGTTTGCGCGGCGCTTGGGGGTTAGCCCTCAGATGTTGCAAAAGTGGAGGAATAATCAAGTCCCTGCCCACTATGTTGTCAGAATGAGCAAACTTACCGAAGGAAAGGTAACGCCTCATCAGATAAGGCCAGATGTGTTTCTGGCGCAGTGGCGAGTTTAGACCGAGGTGTGCTTTCACCTTTCATGCACTCCCGCTGGTGTGGTCGAATGCGGACGGGCCGAGTGACGAACACACACTCTCCTGCCTCTGCCTGTGGAGGTGCCCGAACACAGGACTCCCAGATCGCAGGCAATCCCTGCTCCAGCCTGTTCCCGTCCAGGTGATCGAAGGCGGGTTTTTTTAAGCGGGTGTGATGCCGTTGGATGACCTAGGTAGCCAACGGAGACTACGAGACACAGTAGCGAGCACCGCCGATAGTTAGTCTGGCTGACTAGGCATAGGGGACACCCGACAGGTGGAACCCAAAACGCGAGCCAGAGGTTTTTGTGCTATCGCCAGGCGCAGGCTGGTGTGTGACTTAAAGGTAAATATGGAAGATCGACTAGCGAAGATTCTTAACTCTCTCTCCGAGAGAATAAATAAATGGGAGAGCGAGAGCGAGAAGTGCATCGAGTTGGAAGCAAACTTTAAGAGCATGGAATCGGCCTCCAAACTTGCTTATATGCAGGCGGGAGAGAGTGCGGTAAAAGCTGAAGCAATGCTCAGAGCAACGCCAGACTGGCTTGAAAAGTACAAAGAGTTGCAGCAAGCGAATCTCAGAGTAGAAAGAGCCAAGCGTTCTATCAAACTCGCAGAGCTTTACTTTGATGCAGAAAGAACAAATCAAGCTAATCAGCGCGGTATTGTTTGATGCCTAAAACACTCAGAGCAAAGGCGCTCGAAAAGATCCAGTTGCTTGCTAGGCTACAAGCGTCTAATGACAGCGGATTCTGTCGTTGCGTAACGTGTGGAAAGGTTGACCACTACAAAAACATGGATGGTGGGCACTTCATCTCGAAAGGCTCTAGTAGCCGTTGGGCGCTCGTATTAGAGAACGTCCATCCTCAATGCAAAGGCTGCAACTCATTTCATATGAGACATGGGACAGCGCCCCACACTTACACACTTTGGATGATCGACTACTACGGTCGGGACTTTGTTGACCACATGATCGCGACCAAGAAAGATGTCCACAAGCTATATGCTTCGGACTATCGGGACATGATAGAAGACTTCAATCAGCAGATTCTAACGCATGAGCGTCGGATAGGACTTCGTGGATCTCTTCGCTCGATAAATGCGGCACAGAAGAGTCCCAAACTCGTAAGCAGTGATGGCTAGTCGTTTCGGGTAATAAAAGCCAAACGCCACGATCCTCACAAGCAAGCATCTCGGCTTGGTCCTTGCTATCAGCAGTCACCGAAATGTATTTAGTGACTAGCTCATGGTAGAGGACGTGATATTTCGGCACAGGTGACTCCTAGTGATAAATAGTCGGAATGTGCGCCATCACAGACGCGCTCAATGTATCGTTGCTCACTAGCCAGAGCGTCCTGGTAATCGGCCTCACCGATGTAGCCAAACAATAAAATGATCAGCAAGATAAAAGGGTATCTCAGTCTAATTGCCACGGTAGATCCTCCCATTTCACAGATTCTTTCTCAGCGTATTCTTGCGCTTCTTCTTCGCTCATGCCCTTGTCGATAGCCTCCAAGTAAAGGTTTTCGAGTAGCACGTCTCTGTATTCGTTAGACATCAAGTCGCTCCTTGCCAGCTAGGGACGCAGCATGAGGTAGGCTTTTGATAAGATGGTCTGTCAATTCTGGATCAAATCTTTTAGCTTGTTTGAACAGCTTTTTGGCGGCACTTTTCGCGTGTTCGCAATTGGCTTCCCAAAGAACTGAGTCCAGACCCTCGGCTAGTACCTGTATTTCCTGCGAGGTGAGCTGGATCATTTCTGATCTGCGAGATGATCTGTAAGTCATATCATTGGTTCCTATTTTGACGCTTGTTAATTGCATATTCATCACCCCAGCCGCTTACGCGGCTACTCGCATACGGTTTGCATTAGGTCGCGGATGGTCAACTCGCGAGGCTTTTCGTAGTAGCCGTTTAGCGACGGAGAGCCGCACTTCGTCTTGCGACATTTGCGAGAGTCCCAAGTGTCATTTACGACGTTATCCATAACAGACATTAGGTGCCTTGGCAAAACCGTTATGACATTACGCCCTGCAAAATCGTGATCTTGCAGATAGGTCTTTGGAGTTAGCGTCAACGTGAAACCTCTCTCGGTAAGGTAGCGATGAAACACAGGCGTTGGTGTGCCGTCGTTGCATGAACGCTCAAGGCCACCAGTCATCTCAATCAAAAGCTCGTTCAACTCCTTTTTGGTTTTGCGATAACCCTGACCGAGTGCGATAGCCGCTGCTCGAATGCAGCAGTCTCGTGAATTTGCGGTGCCCAAGCCAGCATCAGCTTTGCCACCATCGTTGAATTTATGCGTTAAAATCATGTCTTTCTCCTCAATGACAAGCACATTATAAACTAAAAGTTTAAACAATAGCAACAGCAAATAAACTTTTTATTTACGATTCTGGTAGAATAAAGGATCACGAAACGGTAAAAATGCAGCTTTTGCGATCCTTGAAAGCGAGGGCAAATGAAGGTATTAATCGAAAGATTCGCGTATGCACCAGAGGGAACGGCAGGGAAATTGACCGTTGAGGGTGCTGATATAGATTTCTCATGCTTCACGGTAGAGAGAGCATGGCGCAACAACGAGCCTTGGGTGTCCTGCATCCCAGAGGGCGAGTATGAATGCGAGGAATATAGCAGCGACAAGTACCCAGACGCGGTGCAGGTCAAGGACGTAAAAGGCAGAACGCATATACTATTTCACTCAGCGAATAAGCCGACACAGTTGGCAGGGTGTATAGCGCCAGGGCTAGGCTGGGGATTCAACGGGCAAGCACCATTCGTTAACAACAGCAGAATAGCACTTGAGCGATTGTTTGAGGCAGCAGGAAGAGACTTCGATTTGCAGATTACCAGCGTGTCAGGCGTGATGCCGAAAGCCACAAGGGCGAAGAAGGTAGATGGCGGCTAAGCGGCTACAAGAAGGCTCGATACATGCCGACAAGGATCTAAATTCCGACGGTGTCGTGACGGACGCAGAACTGGAAACCTCAGAAAAGCTGCAAGAGATGCAGTTAGCGCATCAGAGAGCAGACGCACAGAGAGCCATGAGTTGGTTCGCGTTATGGGGAATGCTCCTTTATCCGAGCCTGGTCGTTGGAGCTGAGTATTTCGGCCTTACGCAAGCCAGTTCAATTTTGGGCGATATGGCTGCGGTGTATTTTGTCAGTGTCGCAGGAATTTTGGCGGCCTTCTTCGGCAGTCAGGCATGGTCAAACAGGAGTAACGGACGATGAGCCTAGTCGGTCAGCTTATAGGGCCAGTCACTGGCTTACTGGATAAATTCATCCCAGACGCAGACACCAAAAATAAGTTGGCCCATGAAATTGCCACGATGTCTGAGAAGCATGGTCAGCAGATTGCCTTGGAGCAGATAGAAGTCCTCAAGCTCGATGCGAAGGGCAACTGGTTTCAGTCATCTTGGCGACCGCTTGCTGGATATACTTGTGTGTTGGGGCTGATGGTCAATTTTTTGGTGGCTCCCATCGCAGCAGGATTTGGTGTAGTGATCCCGCAAGCTGACGCGGGGGTTATGATGCCCTTGCTTCTTGGGATGCTAGGGTTGGGTGGTGCCAGATCTTATGAGCGCGTCAAGGGAGTCGGCAAGTAATGAAGCATACCGCTAGGAGACTTAACCCAAAGATCTGGGAACGAGCCAAGGCTAGGGCCAAGCGTAAGATGGGCGGCAAATGGTCGGGCAGAGCAGCACAACTCGCCGTCCGTTATTACAAGGACGCTGGCGGCAAGTACGCTGGGAGAAAGCGTGCCAGCAATAAACTGAGCCAATGGACGAAACAAGATTGGGATTATGTTGGTAAGGAAGGCAAGTCTCGCTACCTACCTAAAGCGGCTCGTAAGGCGTTATCGTCGGGCCAGAAAGCAGCGGGATCGAGGGCAAAAAATAAAGCCACAAGAGCGGGTAAAGGATCGGCTCGCTACACTGAGGCGGAACGCAAAGCAGTAAGAAGGGCGACCAAAGGATGAAAGGGATAACACACTACAGGATTGACGGCACACCCTACGAGGGCGAAACCCATGCGATGCCTGGAGGCGTTTTGCATACAGGTGCCAGCCATGATGCAAGCAGTGTGCGCGTGTATCACTTCCAAGAGCTATCACCAGAGGCAAAGAGAAAGGCAATGATGCTGATGGTAGAAAGCAACAAGGCACGTTAGGGAGTCAGTCATTGAGCGAGCTTGAAATTGCGTATATCGCAACGACAGACCTTATCCCCTACGCCAACAACCCCAGAACGCATAGCGATCAGCAGGTTTCGCAAGTAGCATCCAGCATCAAGGAGTTCGGTTTCAACAATCCAATTCTGATTGATGAGCATAACGGGATCATCGCAGGGCATGGCAGATTAGCAGCAGCGCAAAAGCTCAATCTGAAGTTAGTGCCTACGATCACGCTAGCAGGGTTGTCCGAGGCACAGCGTAAGGCTTATGTGATCGCTGATAATAAACTTACGGAGAACGGGGGATGGGATTACGACTTATTAGCGGTAGAGATTGAGAGGCTCAAAGAATTAGACGTTGACATCGACCTCACCGGATTCGACCGGACTGAGCTAGATAAGATTTTGGAGCCTAAAGTTGTCGAAGGGTTGACCGACGAGGATGATGTTCCAGAAGCACCAGAGGAGCCGATAACCAAGCGTGGGGATGTTTGGATACTGGGGCGGCATAGACTAATTTGCGGCGATGCAACAAACCCAAATGATTGGGACGCGCTAAAAATCGAAAATGGCTCTGTGGTGTTTACGTCCCCACCGTATAATTTGGGGGAGTCTATTAAGTTAAGCGGCAACAAAACCCTCAGTAAATCCTCAAGCGCATACACTTCTTATGAGGATAACGCTTCAGAGGCCGATTATATTGCATTGATTGAGGGCGCTATGTCATGCGGAATAAACCATTGCAATGTTGTCGCTCTCAATCTTCAACCATTAGCAGGGTCGAAAAGACCTTTAATGAAGTTTTTAGCAGACCACGCAAAGCATTTGATTGACATAATAACGTGGGATAAAGGTCACGCAGCGCCGGCAATGGCTGAGGGTGTTATGTCTAGCCGGTATGAGTGGATCTTTTTATACTCTGACAAAGATGATGCCTCACGATCTATTCCATACGCTTCTTGGCGGGGCAAATGGTCGAATGTTTATAACGGATCAGGCCAAAAATCTAATGAATTCGCAAAGATTCATGGCGCAACTTTCCCAGTGCATTTGCCTGAGTTCGTCTGTGGCGATCTTATCAATAGATGCCGAGCGGTGGTTGATTGTTTCGCTGGTACGGGCACCACGCTGATCGCGGCTGAAAAATTAGGGAAGTCGGCATATTGCATAGAGATAGACCCCAAATACTGCGATGTAATAGTAGACCGCTGGCAATCCTTCACAGGCAAAACTGCACAGCTAGAACGACCACCGGAGGTTGCGAATGGCTAGGCCGTTGGCACACATAGACTGGGATCAAGTAGACAAGCTATGCGCTATTCACTGCACAGGTGAGGAGCAAGCGAGCATCTTGGGTGTGGATTACGACACCCTCAACAGGGCATGTCATCGTGAGCACAATCGCAGTTTTGCGGACTATTTCGCACAAAAAAGCGCGACAGGCAAAATGAGCCTGCGTAGACGGCAATATACCTCCGCTATGGATGGCAACACGACCATGCTTGTGTGGTTAGGAAAGAACTGGTTAGGCCAGAGTGATATGCCAGAGCCAGAGCCACAAGATCTGCCGCCTATCGTCATCGAGCGGGCTGATGAAGCTAACAAAGCCACAGGATGACATCTTCTTCGATGAGAGTAGGTTCCGAGTCGTTGTTGCAGGGCGGCGGTTCGGCAAAACCTTCCTTTCAGTCTATGAGCTTATAAAAGCGGCCCTATCAGGTCACGACAAGAACTGTTGGCTAGTCTGTCCTACATACAAAGCAGCGAAAGAGATTGCGTGGAACATGCTTAACGATGCACTGCCAGATGGATATGCAACGAAGCGCAATGAGACTGCTTTATCGCTCACGCTTCGCAACGGCTCAACCATCTCGCTCAAGGGTGCAGAGAAGCCTGACAATTTAAGAGGGAGAGCATTAGATTTTGTTGTGATGGACGAGTTCGCCGATATGAGACCCGAGGCATGGTTTGAGGTGCTTCGTCCTAGTCTTAGCGATAGGCTAGGGTCTGCGTTGTTTATCGGCACACCCAAGGGGCGGAATCATTTCTACGACCTATGGACGCGAGGCGCGGACAAAGAAGAGGGCTGGCAAGCCTTCCAGTATACGACCATCGAGGGCCGCAATGTTGAGGCGGCTGAGATCGAGCAAGCTAGATCAGACCTAGACGAGCGAACCTTCACGCAAGAGTACGAGGCGCAGTTCGTCACCTACTCGGGAGTAATCTATTACGCATTCAGCAGGGAGGAGAGTGTTCGCAAAGGATTCTTGTCTAATGAGCTACACATAGGCATGGACTTTAACCTAGATCCTATGAGCGCAGTCGTTATGGTCAAAGATCGCAGCACGATGCACGTTATAGACGAAATCGTGATATACGGCTCCAATACTGACGAGATGGCAGACGAGATACTTCAACGCTACCGACAGCACCAAGTTACGATCTACCCAGACCCAGCTAGTAAGCAACGCAAGACAAGTGCGGGCGGTAGGACTGATCTGTCTATATTGCAGAACGCGGGCTTTCGGGTGCGGCTTCGCAACAGTCATCCTCCAGTGAGAGATCGGATCAACGCCGTCAACAGTAAGCTCATGTCATCGACAGGGCATCGCAGCTTGTTTGTCGATCCGAAATGCAAGCAGGTCATCGAATCACTGGAGCGGCAGACGTACAAAGAGGGAACAAGCCAGCCAAACAAAGAGGACGGCTTCGATCATATGAATGATGCGCTGGGCTATGCTATAGAGTATCTTTTCCCGATTCGCAAAGAGCGCACCACAGAACAACCGACTAGGTGGACGGCATGAAGAACCTGGAGTACCAGCACCCCGACTATGACGCAAACCAAGACAGATGGGAGTTTTACCTGCGGTCATACGCTGGGGGCCAAGAGTATAAGAACGGCAGCTATCTCACTGGCTATCAGAACGAGTCCGAAAACGAGTATGCCAGGCGCATCAGTCTCACACCTATCGACAACCATTGCCGCAACGTCGTTCACATCTATAGCTCATTCCTTTGGCGAGTCCCGCCTGTGCGGGTTTATAACAGCCTTGACGGCAACCCTGCTCTCGATGCGATGGTTAAGGATGCAGACCTTGATGGCATGAGCCTCAACAGCTTCATGAAGCAGGCTCAAATATGGTCAAGCGTTTATGGGAATGTCTGGATCCTGGTTGACAAGCCAGAGAGTAATGCAACGACCAGGGCCGAAGAACTAGAGCAAGAGATTCGGCCCTATCTGTCACTATTTACGCCAGAAAACGTCTTTGACTGGCAGTTTGAGCGCACCCCATCAGGGCGGTTCGAGTTGACGTATCTGAAGCTCCGCGAGTCAGTGGATCGAGAAGACGCGACGACTATCGTGAGCTACTTCCGCATATGGCGAAAAGACATGATCCAATACTGGAAGTCGGACGGCGACCGCGAGACCATGATGGAGGAGAAGGAAAACCCGCTAGGTGTGATTCCTGCCGTTTTCCTCCCAGCGAACAGATCAAACACAAGAGCCGTTGGCATCTCTGACTTGTCCGACATCAGCTACATGCAGCAGGCGATATATCAAGAGCTATCAGAGATTGAGCAGCTAATACGGATCAGCAATCATCCATCGTTGGTTAAGACATTTGACACTGATGCGAGTGCAGGCGCTGGCGCAGTCATAAACGTGCCCGACGACTCAGCCGAAGCGATGAAGCCTTTTCTCTTACAACCTTCCGGGAACAACATCAAAGAGATCAGAGAGTCGATCAAGGACAAGGTAGAAGCTATTAATCGCATGGCACATATGGGCGCAGTGAGAGGCACTGAGGCGATGACCCAATCAGGTGTAGCGATGCAGACAGAGTTCCAGATGCTGAACGCGAAGCTCTCTGAAAAGGCCGACTTGCTTGAGCTTGCAGAGGAGCAGATGTGGCGCTTTGTCTGCCGCTGGCTAGATGTCACGCCAGATGTCGAGGTGTTTTATCCAGACTCATTCGACGTGAGAGATTACGAGAAAGAGCTATTGTTCTTGCAGCAGATGAAGGCTAGTGGTGTGCGATCCGCTACGTTGCAGCAAGAGGTGGACAAGCAAATCGCAGACCTAGTTCTGGACGATGACAAACTGATGCAGGCGCATGATGAAATCACCGCAACGACGCAGGTACTTGGACAGTTCCCTGTAGCTGAAGAATGACCCCAGACGAATATGCAGAGATCGTTAATCGGCTTGCAGACTCGCATCGAGGTCGCATAGCTGATGTGCTGCAACGACTAGAACAGCGCATAGCGGAAATTGCTGGCTCTGCCCCAGTTCGCCAGGGCGCGTTGTTCGATTTAGCCTACGCCTTGCAAGCTCGAAATCAGATTAGAGGCGCTCTCACTGACGAATACCTTGTCGCTGTTCAACAACTAATCGAAGAATACCCAGGATTGTACGCCAGCCAATACGAGATGTTCTCGGAGCTAGGTGACTTCGTAAGGGTAGAGCCAGAGATCATATCGGCTTTGCAGCGTCAGTCGTTTCAAGGCTTCGAGGCTATCGCGGAACAACAGTTAGACGTTTTAGCCAATGGTGTCTATCGGTCAACCTTGGTCGGGGAGAGCCGAGATGTACTCATCAAAGAGTTGAGAGGGTCAATCAATGGAATCTATCAAGCGAGCGATCAGGAAGAAATTAGAAGACTTGTGGCGGTGGCTCAAAACGCTACCGGACAGACTAAAGAGGATGCAATTCGGACTCTTCATAATAGATATGCTGCTGATCGCTTGGGCAATAATATGCGGCGTTATGCGACAACTTACGCAGAAGATTCGCTCAGTCAGTTCTCAGCTAGTATCACGGCTAGAACGGCTGAAGAGATGGGGATAGAAACCTTTGAGTATTACGGCGATCTGATTACTGATTCACGGCAATTCTGTCGAGACATCATCAACGAGACGAAGCAGAAAAACCAGTATACAAAAGCAGAGATAGAGGAAATTTGGGCGGAGCAAACATGGGCTGGTAAGGCTCCAGGTAATCCGTTCATCGTTAGGGGCGGCTATAATTGCCGTCATCATTGGCTACCATTAGTGGAGGTTTGAGATGCCATATCACACAGGACACGACAAGAAGAAGAAGAAGAAAAAGAACAAGCGACCTATGGGGCGTAAGCGTAAATAACGCAAAGGTTGACAATTTACCCGAAAGGGTAAAAATAACGCCAACTCAATAGAGGTTATCGCTACATGGGCGACGAAATCATGGAAGAAAGCGTTGATACTGAGCCAGCGCAAGAAACACCCGCTCAGGAATCAAAGACCTACACGCAAGAGGACATGGATCGAGTCGTATCAGACCGCCTTGCCCGAGAGCGTAGGAAGTTTGAAAAGCAGTTAGACGGCATCAACTTAGAAGAAGCTCGTCAGATCATGCTTGAGCGTGAGCAGGCGCAGATTGAACGCCAAAAAGAAAAAGGCGAGTTCGAGCAAGTGTTGAAACAGACTGTTGAGAAAAAGGATCAGGAGATAGCAAAGCTAAACGCGGCGCTGCATACCACCAAAATTGACGGTGCATTGCTGACCGCTGCGAATAAGCATAACGCTATCGACTCTGAGCAAGTCGCCACGTTGTTGCGTCACTCGATACGGCTTTCCGATGATGGGATGGTCGAAGTGATAGACGGTAACGGCACAGTGCGATATAACGACAACGCAGACCCGCTGACGATTGACGAGGCGGTAAGCGAATTTTTGACGGCAAGCCCGCATTTCGTCAGAGCCTCTCAAGGTGGCGCTGGCACAATGGGGAACGCTGGTGGCTCGACTCCGAAGCCTACATCGGTGGCTGATATGGTAAAAAATTGGAGCAAGGGTGGGAAAGAAGCCTATACCGAGTTCCGCAAGAAAACCCAGTAGATTACGGAGTTAAATCATGGCAGCTACAACCAGCAGCACCCTTGACGACCTATTTGCGAATATCATCGCAGCCGCCCGATTCACGGCAGAAGAAGAAAGCCTGATGATGGGCCTAGTCACCATGTACAACATTGGCGACGAAGCAGGCAAGACCATTCAAGTGCCAAAATACCCAGCAGTGACAGCCGCTGACCTGACAGAAGGGACAGACATGAGCAGCAGCACTGTCTCGACTTCATCTGTAACCATTACGGTTGGCGAAGTTGGCGCACAAGTTGTGCTGACAGACGTTGCAGCGATGGGCGCAGGCAACCCAGCCGAGGAGCTAGGCACCGTTCTCGGCAACTCTATCGCTACCAAGATCGACACAGACTTGATCGCTTTATTCGATGGCTTCTCCACCGCATTGGGTGGAGCAGGCACAGAGATCACGGTTGCAGACATTTTCAAGGCTGCTGCTACTTTGCGTAACAACAAAGCTCAAGGCGACATCTTTGCCGTCGTTCACCCATTCCAGGCATACCAACTCAAGGCTAACTTGACCAATACTTTTGCAAACCCTAACGGTGGTGACGCGCAGAATACGGCTATGGTCAACAGCTATGTTGGCACGATTGCAGGCGTTGACATCTACGAATCATCGAACATCACTGTCGATGGCTCTGACGATGCAAAGGGCGCTGTATTTAGCCGCGAAGCCTTGGCGATTGCCATGAAGCGTGACTTCCAGATTGAGACCCAACGTGATGCGTCATTGAGAGCATTCGAGCTTAACGCTACTGCCGTATATGGTGTAGGCGAGCTTGATGATACTTATGGCGTGGAGATGCTGTTCGACAGCGCACTCTAAGCGTTTCGGCTGGCCCCGCATCCTCCCCAGTGTGCGGGGCTGGCCCTTTTTGGAGGTCTCATGGCGATCACATATCGTGGCATTCGCTTCGAGGGCTACAACCGCCCGAAGCGTACACCCAAGCACCCGAATAAAAGCCATGTCGTATTAGCACGACAGGGTGAAAAAATCCGTATGATCCGATTCGGGCAACAGGGCGCAGACACCAAACCTCCACGCAAGGGCGAGAGCGAAGCCGACAAGGCCAAGCGCAGATCGTTCAAGGCGCGACATGCGGCGAATATAGCCAAGGGTCGCAAGGACAAAACGGCATCAGCGGCCTATTGGGCTGATCGCGTGAAGTGGAGTTGATATGGCCTTCTCTCAAGACTCTGATCTAGTCGCACTCGTTCCAGACATATTGCAGTTCGGCATATCTAGCTTTGCCGCTGAACATGCGAAGGCCGAGGTGGACTTGCTGCGTACCATCCGCAACGAGTGGTGGTATCGCAAAGGTCTGCCAGGGGAGATGGTCAACTCTTACCTCACGGAGTCACAGTGGACTCGGTGCAACGTCTATTTAGTTCTCTGGAAGTTTGCTCTGCCTCAGCTAACCAATTGGGTAGAGAATGATCGCTTCTTAGGAATGATCGACTTTTACAAGCAGAGGTATGAAGAAGAACTGGTCGCGGTGTTTGCTGACGGCGTTGAGTACGACGACGACAACAGCGGCACGATAGACGACGACGAGCGTAATATCGTCAGCTATGGGCGGCTTACCCGATGACCGTCATCCTCAACCTAGACATAACACCGAAGGATTTGACGCAGATTACTGAAAAGCAAAAGCGAGCGGTTCAGTCGGCGCTACCGAAAGCAGTGTTGCGTGTGGCTGGCTTGGGTCAACAGATCATCAAGCAGCGCACCGCCAAGGGCAAAGGCATCACTGGTAACTTCCCAAGCTACTCAGCGCAATACGTTGAGTTCAGACGAGAAAAACTGCGGAAAACAAACCCCACCCTTGTAAACCTTAACGCCACAGGTCAGATGTTGCGGTCAATGCAGGTCAAGCGAGAAGGCAGCAGGAGAGCGGTCATATTCTTCGATAACCAACAGGCGACGAAGAAGGCAAACTTTAACCAGCGTACTCGCCCGTTTATGGGATTCAACAGCAAAGAAAAGACGAGGCTGCAAGCTAGATTTACCACAGACATAAAACAAGCCGTGGCTAGAGCGTGAGTGTACGAGAAAACATTGCCAGCAATATTGTAACGCAGTTACAGGCTATTTCATCGCCGACTATTAAGCTGGTGACGCGAGAGCCTTTTGACTTTGATAAACTGAGCAACGCGCAGTATCCCGCAATCCTAGTCAGGACGACCAACGAAAGCAGAGAGGATGCGACGGTAGGAGGGAGCGCGACAAGTCGCTTTGGCAATATAGATTACGAGCTAGTCTGTTTCGTCAAATCGACTACGATAGACACCGCCAGGAATCAAATTGTCGAGGCGATTGAAGAAAAATTAGATGTTGATAGGACGAGAGGCGGTAATGCTATCGACACACAAATCACCAGCATCGAGACAGATGATGGAAGCATTGACCCGATAGGCGGGGTCATTATTACAGTGCGAGTCGAA
>VTLG01012978.1_pt1 | contig 30998 bp, 28 predicted proteins | sample 4694571 | NCBI WGS metagenome assembly VTLG01 (sample SAMN12604809, study PRJNA352737) | marine metagenome | biome: ENVO:00000447; feature: ENVO:00000209|ENVO:00000569|ENVO:01000036; material: ENVO:00002151; isolation source: viral sequences binned using virsorter ...
AGCTTCGCCTTCAGGCGGATCTGATCCTCCGTCCGGGGGTCCAGACCGAGCGATGATCGGAGCAAATTCACCTCCGATGTGATGACCGCAGCAATAGCTCTGATGGCGTACTGGGTGTCGATGGCATTCTTTTCTGAGTCCTTCCGCATCTTCTTGTCATCAACTTGCTCATCGCCGACGAAGGTGGATATTTCCACCGAGGTTGCGTTGCGTACCGTGGTTCCGTCGAAGATCCGGTTCGGGCCGGGAGATCCCGAAGTTACGGGATCGGTCAAGTTGCCGAAATATGAGTCCTCGGTGAATGGTTCACCCTCCGACATGCCGAGGATCTGGCCGCTCGATTTTCTGTACAGATAGTGGGCCATTACCATGCTCCTACGAGGCAGTTGCCAGTGGCGGCGGTGTCCATGTTGAACTCGATGCTGATCACCGGGAACCCGAGGTGGTCAAGCTGAACTAGTGACCCAACTGCACACGACAATTCTTTCGCCGCATCTATCCCGCCAGTCTGCGTGATCGCGTCACAGAAGAAATCGGTATTGCTTATGTGCTTTCCGCTTACTCCGGTGGTCGAGTGCAGGGTGCAGTTTCCTGTCCAAAGTTCAAATGGTGTCCAGATTTCATTGGTCCCGTTGTGAGCATTCGCCCATCCCATGACCTGAAACGCGAACACCTCGTTGGCGGCGTCCGTGCCGAATGGCATGAGCATCAGGTTGCTCCCGGCTGGCGTTTCAAACACGATCTTGTTCGCCCCCGTGGAGGTGGAATCCGTGTGGTCTGGAACGGTCGCTGCCGGCCCCGTGATCAGGTAGTCCCCCTCGCTTGAATTGTTCTCCAGCCAGTAGAGCCAGTGCCAACTCAGGGTTCCGAGCGGCTGGCTCACGGAATATCTATCTCTGGTCACAACCTTCCCGGCAGTCTGGAAAGCCGTGGCATATGTAGGTGTAGTGATAGCCATTGATTGAGGCTCCTAGTGCATTGTTACACCATGATAATATCATCTGAAAACCGCTTGACAAGATCCTCCTCCGATGAATATCATGCCCCTATCACAGTCCACTCCTTCCCTCCTCCCCGATACCACGGGATACGTTATTTTCCGTGGTATCGTTTTTGTCGCTTTCGATCATGGCTGTCGGCTCGCCACCCAGATATTTCGCCAGTTCCTTGGCCACGTCCGGCCTCGCCTGAACGATCGACAGCAGTTCCTCGTGGATGATCTCCACAGACCGCTCCTCCTGCACGATGTGGACTTCCTTGTCGTGGCCCGTGGCCCTGCCCTTTAGCTCAATGGCCCTGACCGCTGCCGATACCTGCCCGGACCTGAAGGCGTGGTCACGGGCATAGTCCAGTTCAGACAGGTACTGGGACAGGCTGTAGCCGTCTATGGCCACCGCCTCACGGGCGATCATGCTCAGGTGGTGCTGGATCTTGGGCGTTTCCAGCAGCTTCCTGCCCCTCTCACGCAGCGAGTTGTCAGACAGGCCCGCACGGTCAGGGTAGGCAGCACGCACTGATTCAACCACGCTCGTCCTGCCACGGGAAGAGTATTCCCGGCAGAACGCCCGCTCCTCAGCCGTCACAGGCTCGAATGGATCTTGTACATATTCGCAGAGTTCCGTGTCTTCGTTCATTGTAAACTTGACTTTCCTGTAAAGCGGAGGTAACATACCGCCATGAAAAACCAACTGAAGCGACATCCTACAACGTACATGCGGCTCACCATCGAACCGATACCCGACTTTCGTCACATCGCCAAGACGTGGGTCAAGCAGCGGGATGTCAATCTAACCAACTTGGCCTCCATCACCGGGTTCAGTCGTCAGACTCTGAGCAAGTGGCTCGGCGGCAATGTTGATTATAACATGGGGGTTGACACGGTTGATCTTATCTTCAGGGAAATGAGGAAATATGACAACGCAAAGGCCAAGAAAAAGAGAAGTCGTAGAAGCCGTTGATTTTCTCCGCGCCCGCCACGACACATATGCAGATGTGGTGAGGAAGCATATCATGTGGCTGGAACGGAGCCTTAACAATGAGGAACGCATCTTCACCCCACCCACGCCATACAAGAAGAAGACCAAAAAAAAGCCCAGTCGATTTGAAGCCGAAGACGCGAAGAAAGCGAAAGAAGAAGCCGCCGCCCGAAGTTGACCCGATCTTCGCATCACTTCTCAATGGCAGATCCATAAGTCTTCCGACAAGGGAATTCCGCTTCCATCCCGTCCGCCGCTGGCGGTTCGATTACTCATGGCCACTGCACAAGGTGGCGTTGGAAATCGAGGGCGGCGTGTTCAGCCGGGGCCGGCATGTCCGACCGATGGGATTCCTAGCCGACATGGAGAAGTACAACGCCGCCGCTGTTCTCGGGTGGCGGGTCTTGCGATGTACGCCCGACACTCTGTACCACAAGGACACGCTCGACACGATCGATTTCGCTATAGCCTATTCTTCCACCATAGATCGAACCGCCAACGGGCGTCAAGAATTTTATCTACAACAGCCGGGATGATGATCACGAACAGGCAGATCCCGATCGTCCAGACCACGAACATATTGTCGGCAAGCCAGCCGGGCATCAAGCGTTGCCATTCTTGAGGGTGGTGATGATCTTGTTCTTTCGGCGGTTGTCCACTGCCAGTCCTGCACTTCCAGCCACGCCGGCAACCGTGACGAGTGATGTGATCAACTGGGTCGGGTTGAACGTACCGCCCAATGCTGCCGTGGCAAGGCCGCTGGATATGCTTACGAATTTCTGCTTGATCGCATCCTGATTGGCCAGATCAGCTTCCGCTGCCGTCACCCGTGCGACGAACGAATCAACCTCCGCCTTCAACTGAATCCAGTTGACCTTGACCCCGGACCCTGACGGGCTTTCCGTAGTTGACTGGCATCCCACTGTCCATGTGGATGTGGTTGCGGTGAAGATGATAGCGATGACCAGCCACCTGTTGTGGTCGATCCAGTTCGTGATACCGTGCCAAAGATCCATGTGAAATCTCCTATGTTTATACCCGGTCGATCATGCTACGCACTACTTCCTTGAACGAGGCAAGTGCCTCAGCGTTCTTGTTCATGGCGTTGATGGCCTTCTCCTGAATCTCATGGCAGTTGTCCGACACTTCCTTGAGTCTTTCGTGGAACAACTGGTCCCTCTTGTTCATGCTCGAAAGCATGTGAACCACGACATATATTATAGCGGCGGCTGATGGGAACTGTTTCAGTATTTCTTCGATCACACCATTCATCGTATCGCCCTTGTGTCATGGTAGGGACTGTTTTGAGTGTTATACATCGACAAACTCTTGTTTACTTTTCGGCTTCTTCTTCTTTATCTTCTCCGGCTTCCCGGTCATGTTAAGCAGCATCCTGAATGGTGCTATGCCCGGCATCCCCTTAAAGATGCCACCGGCATACAGAAATGCTTCAATCGCTTTCTCGGCTTTCCACAGAGCATTCGTCGGTTTATCATTGCTCATATTCCTGTAGAGTGTAAACGACGTGTCGGTTAATGATATGGCCATAGCACTCAAGGGATTAGAAATACTAGGCGGTCTAGAATCCACGCCCATTGTTGTCTTGATAAGTGCGGCAGGGATCTCTCCACCGATAAAGTTTCCCAATGCAACGTCCGCCATTTCCCCCACTAGATTCTTAACCCAGCCGAGGTATCCGTCATCTCTTTCGTCGTCGTCGTCCAAGCCGATACCGAACAGCCATACGCCACCCAACTTCAGAGCCTTACGAGTCCCACTCCTGACTGCTGATATCCAAAGGCTTTGCGCCACATATATCTCCGCGATATCCCTGACAAACTGCGCCTTGGTAATCTCTCCACGCCGGTATTCCCAGTAACGACGATATGATGTTGACTGGTTCTTGACTTTCTGAGATCGGAAGAATGTCATAAGATTTGCGACTTGACTTCTCCTTGCCTCCAGTTGCAGGCCGGATTGATCCAACGCCCAGAACGTCGGTTGGGTTTTGCGAACGATATCCTCTGCGATCACCGCCGCCCTCGCCTTCACAGCATCGCCTTCCTTGCCCTCGCTTCTGGCCTGAGCCTCCGCCGCCCGCCAGATGACACGGATGGCCATCGAGTCGAACCACCGAATGCCTCTCATGCCTAGTTCTTCCGGTCGCTTCTTCTTTTGTCCCACGCTGTCCTTGATTCGCGTACCGATATCTTCCGATACGATGCCATGCGACGGACCTTCCATTCTGAACCTGAGTGCGGGACTCCAATCCCTGATGTCATCGTCGATGGATGTATCAAGCCACGCATCGCTTGACATGGCACGGTACAGAAACTCCCTGCTTTTGAATTCCGTCGCCGAGATGATCAGGGAAGCTGGCTGGTACAACATGACCCTCGGGTTATACGACAACAACGCGATGGTGACGTTCCTCTTCCATTTCGACAACAACCGACCTTCCACTACTCCGCGAGGTGGGGAAGAACGAAGCGATTCCGTTGCTATTGCGACATAGGTATTGTTGATTCTTTCAAGAACCGCATCACTTCTTTTGCTGTCCTTGAACATGTTCCGTATGCCCGGATCATCAATGATCTTCTTCGCGTTCTTCAACGCCGGACTCAGGTTGACCACGCTGTTGGTCACCCACGCGGCGGTTGAAATCTCATCAAAGAAATCGCCCACAACATAATCCTGCTTTGATCCCTCTTGCCGGTCCTTGGCCAGCCCGGCATTTTCCACCAGAATGCTTCCCGACTGGTACGCCATTTCGTCCAAGATTGACGGAAGCTGTTCTGTGGAAATACCACCGTCCGCTCTATGGGTCGAGTAATAAACTCCGTCCCTCGTTATGTCATGTCCCATGTGGACGAGTGACCATTCACGCATTTTCGTCTTGAGTGTCGTGTTCAGGTAATCGACCGCCTTGTCAACCAATGCGACTTCACTTTGACGGTTCAACCTAACGTCCATCCTGAAATTAATGACATCCTTCTCCGTCATTCCAAATCCAGTATCTGTGTGTCGGTCTTTGAGCCTGATCTTGACTCCCCTTTTCGTGACGTTCTTATAGAACCCCTCGTCCTTCAGTGATGCGTAGAGTCCCATTCTTTCGGCTGCGGTCATCTTGACCACTGTTGTGTCATTCACTTTGACATCGTAGGAAGTGGCTTTCGATGGATGCCAGCGTTTGGGTACGAGCGGGAGCATTTTCAGTATTTCATTATGTTGCTTTGCGAATGTTTCACTCATCAGGGCAAGTTCGTCCTCGCTAATACCGGATTCAGCGATCCAGCCTTTACTAGGGTCACGAGGGTCCAGCATATTGTCACTGAAATCATAAAAGCCACTCAGCATGGAATTCTGGGCGATTCGGATGTTGTCGTACAGATGCTGAAACGCCTCGGTCTGTGATCCGCCAGCAAGGATTTCAACCAGATCGCGCAGGGTCGTACTCATATCAAGGCCAATTACCATGTCCCGAATCTTTGGCTCCAAATGGGTCACCTTGCCTATCGGGGTTGTCGGCAACCTGCCAATCAATCCTGAATACTTGTGCGTCGTCAGGATTTCCGAATGGATTCCCGCTATGACTCTCTCAATTTCAACTTTGTTTCTGGTTCCCATCAGTTTCCTGTGTGTTTCATTCCACATCAGGAGCGAGTTGAGTCCGTCCGCCAGTGCAGTCGCATCTCCTTCAGTCAATTGCGACACGCTCTTCTTTGAAAGCCTCTCCATCTGTTTACGATGCCTGTAGCTGATTCCAATCGATGGGTTCTCGGCCAAGTGAATGATCAACCCCTCGATCTTGTTGATAGTCGTGTCGGTCATCTCCCCCTGCTCATCCACATCGCTCATCAGCGTATCGACTATTTCCCTGTATTCAGGAAGCAACTGCTTGATGTTGGTGCTCTTTTCCTTCATCAATCTGAACGTCTTCCTGAGATACATTTGGGCGTTGGATCTCTTGTTCTCCATTATCATGTTGCCGATGCGATCAATGGCATCAACCAACCTCTTGTTGGTATTCGCTTCATCCACCATGTCCAACATCGCCTCGCTTATATAGAGCGAGTATTCCCCTCTGGAATTAGTCTGGTTTCGGTAGTTTTCCAACAAGTCAATCAGCCGCGACTTGGCGTTACCAAACCCGTCACCCAACGGATCGACTTCCGCATTGATTTCATCCAGTGATTCGGAAAGGGCGGAGGCCAGATCCTTGACAAGCGTTCTGTCAGTGGCGTCAATATGGATTTCGGAACTTATCTTCACAATTTCCTCTGTCAGATTCCGAACAATTGGATCGATTTCCCTCGCAGTATCCTTGACGACCAAAGATGGATCACGGTACTCCACTCCGAACCTAATATCTGCCTTCGCCGGGTCGAACCGCTCGCTCAACGGGATGATGTTGCCATCGTCGTCGCGGGTGATGGGGTCGGCTGATTTGATTTGGGATGGGCTGAATACTGCGAATATCTGGTCGTACCCACCGCCATCTCTGACGTGATCAAACAGGACGGAATCGTGGCCATTTTTCTTCGCGTCAGCTATGATCGCCCCAAATTCCTCATCACGATAGGAGCCATACTTCACGACCTTCGGATTATCCATTTGGAGATGGAACTTGTCGATGCCTGCGTCCAGAGGATCACGACCTTTCACCCACTCAAAAGCATTGAGAGGCATATTATCCTCATCGATCTCTGAGAAGATAGACATGATTGGAGTCTTACCCATCATCTCCTCCGCATAGGCGTCGATTTCATCCTGATGATCTTCTCGAAAATCTGATTGCTCTTGCGGGCTTAGGTCGTCCCAGTCTTTTTTCTGCTCTTCAGATTCATCTATACGTTCACTTATTTCATCTATCTTCTCCAAAATGACGGCCTTTTTTTCCTTTATTGAGATAATCTGACGTAACGCGGAATCTGTCGGATGCTTTTTAAGGAGAGCCTGAAATCTTTCCATCTCCGTCACATCGGGTGACGCAGGAATATCTTCATAGGATTCCTTCCCCCACTCACCCAGCTTACCCCCAGCAATTTGGTGAACTTCGGACCTTAACGCATCTTCCTCCGATTTGAGAGATCGCCGTTTATCCCATAGAGGGTCTTCTGTGTTCTCCCAAGTTTCCCTTTCGGCATCTGAGTACGCTTGAACCACCACCATCTCATTAGCCTCATTGAATGCCTCGACGTTTCGAGATGGACTCCTAAAGTCAACATACGCCTTTCTCCGCTGTTCGGCAGTATCAGCATCGAGAAAATCTTTTATCGCCTGACCGTAAGAATCCCACAGAGCAGGCGGCATCTGGGCAGCGTCAGGCCGAATGACATTACCACTTATGATGAACCCATGCATAAGATCGCGGAGATGCCCTAGAACATCATGGGCATTTTTTGGTTCCCAGAACCAGTCCCCGAACGGAGTGTCGGCTGCTTCCAGCATGGCATACTCCGCACTCGTACCCGCACTATTCGCAAAGAAGAATGCCTGCTTGGCAGACCCGGCTCCCGTCGCTTTACCCAACATCTCTGGATCAAACGTACTGGTTTCGCGTATTGCCTTGGCAGTAGAAGAACCGTGGAACGCTGTGATCTTATAGCCTCGGTCGATTGCGGCCATGTCTTTCATGCGCTGTGCAGTTTCTGTATCACCTGCTTCAGCAGCCGCCATGTACTCGCTGTCCGCCACACTGAACTTGGTTACGGGAGCAGCAGCCTCAGTGGGGACTTGGGCGGGTACATGCTCTACTTCAATTAGCCAATGTGTTTTATTCCTTTTCTTGCTTACAACCTTAAACTTCCCTAACGCCAGACGTTCCTTTTCATCGAAGACTCCAACTTTAAGGGGGATGACTTTTGCGCCCGGAAGTATTTTCCAAATTATACCGTGACGTTTTTCGTATCGTGATAATTCCGTACCCTTCATAAATTTATAGGCGGTTTTTTTGTCTGTGGTTAACCCGGTAATAAGAGGGCCGTGCAAAACCTCAACCACATCCCCGGGTTCTACCTGCGTCTTATCCACCCCGGCCCTTACAGGGCTATCCCCACGGTACAAGACCTCGTCCGTCGCAACAGCGTTATCCAATTCTTCAATAAGAAGGCGAGCTTTCATCCTGTCTTCGTAAACTTTCATGCTTCTGTCCTTGGGCGCGGGCTTTCCTGCCAACAAGTCCATCACATAACTTTTTAATTCACCGCTATGACCCCCGGCCCCAAGGTCATGGTGGGCTGCCATCAAAAACGCCTGCTTAGCATCTTGAGCGGTCGAGAAGGTGAACTCAATCATGCTCTTTCGGATTGACTCCGGCATGTCGTCTTCAAGGTAAGCCTCAATCCCCTCAGCAGCCTCAAGCTGGCCACTCCGTTGTGGGGATTCAGCAATTCCTATCTCATGGCCATCATCGAGGATCGCAGCCCAGTCCAGCCTTCCACTGATTTTGTAAGTGGGGTCCACACTGAACTTGGTTACGGGAGCGGCTGCTGCAACCTCGCCCGGTATCCTTCGTGCCACCCTGCCTCTTTCGATTTCTTTTGTAAGGACTCGTTCCTGTACTCTGGTCTTTGCAGACTGATCGACGATCTGGTACATCCAGTCCCATATTTCCGATAGCTTGCGGGCAATGCGCTGGAGTTTCGTTTCGTTTGCCTGAACAACCCGCTTGCTCAGAAGTTCTTTGGCGTACAATGCAATTATTTCAGAACGGTCGCCATCCATTCCAGCGTTCTTTGCGCCATTGTAAAGTAGCTCGGCTTCCTCCTCGGTCAGCAATCCCGTCGCCTCGGCAAAGTGAACGAACTCCTCGGTGATCAGGTCGGACCCCTTGCCTTTCTCGATCCTCGTTGCGACGAATCCAAATTCCCCGGCCACATCATCTTGCGGGGTAGTCTTGTACCATCCATGGGCGACAGACGCCTCGACGATTCTGTTTAGTTCTTTTACTCCCAGCCTGTGGATATCTTCGGCCTTGGTGAACACGCCAATGGAAGTTTCCGCCTTGCTGGCGATCATCGATTGGGCAAGGGAATTCAGATAATTGATTTTGTTCTGACCGCCCTCGGCTATCATTGCTTCAACTTCAGCCGTTGCCTGCGCCTCGGTGTAGAAGCGCATTCGGAAAGGAACTCCGCCTTCAGTCTGGATAACTGCATGGTCTTGTCCGACCGACACGACCCGCATTCCTCCGAATTCAGGGTTGTTGGTGACGTAGTTGACCAACCTCCTGATGTCATCTTCCCTGCTCCGCTCCGCCTCCCTTATGATCATTTCGGAAACATCGGCTTCTCTCTTTTCCTCTTCGAGCTTTCGCAGTGCAGCCCTCTGCCTCGCCCTCATTATCGGGACCATGTCCCTGAGCCTGTTCTTGATAAGTTCTTTTGATCCCGGCTTTTCTATATCGATATCGCCTAGGTCTATATATGGATAGTTTTCTTTTGCGAAAGCCACCAATGCTCTGGATTCATTTGCCTCAATATCCCAAGGCGATACGATATCCTCAACATGATCCCACAAACGAACCCCAAATTTTCGCGGTCCTTTGTAGAACGTCACAAGATCCCGCTCGAACGCCGCCTTTTCTTCCGGCTTCAGAGATGCGACCGCCTCGTCAATCCAACCCGGATTCTCCCTCTCTATCCTTTCTATTTCCTTGTCCAGTATCTCGCTTTCCTCTTTGTTTAATTCCTTTGCCCTGTCGGCTGTCTTCTGTGCAATCTCACTTTCAACCAACTCCCTCACCACGCCGGGCATTTCTTCCTTGCCCAAGTATCCGCTTATCAACCCCAAGTATTCCTCCGCCTTCATTTCGCCAGTGCCGTTCAATACCACATGTTCGCTCGGCTCGGGTTCACCCTTCTTCTCTCTGGCACTCGCCCTTCTATCCCTCTGTTCCTTGACGTAATGCAATTGATCAAGAACAAAACGAATCACCTGATTGTCTTGTACCACCGGGGCAATAGCGGCAGTGACCTTGGCCGGAGCTAGTTCAGTGCCGGCAGGCGGTTCAACCTCAGTGGCCGGTTCAACCTCAGGCTTGCTTACCAAAGACGATTCCAGTATTTCGATTGTCCTGTCAACCTCATTGTCCGAAAGGTTGTCAGCAATTCCGCCCTCGCCAACGGTTTTGGCAATTGGACCCAGATGCGGATTGTTGCGAGCGCGATATGCAGCGTTGGCTCCGGCTTCTTCAAGTGACACGCCCCTTCTAAGTGGCGAAGTCCCAATCATGGATACCCCACCGCCGAAAAGACCCCCGAAGAATCCCTCGTTCACAGCCGCATCAAATGCGCCGTCAAGGATATCGGAATCGTTTTCAACAACGGATGCAATCACGCTGTTGGTGAAGCTCTCGGTGAACTCCGTCAGACCCTCACCGGCAAATCCCACGGCAAGCCTGCCGAACATACCTCTGTCCATCCGCAGGAAAGAGTTATGGAGAACCTTGCTCGTCATTATTCGATTGCCAAGAGTCGCTTCGACGCCGAGCCTTTCAAGACCAAGAGTAACGGCAGCGGAAGCCCCGGCCACGGCTCTGGCTTTTAACGCCTCGCTCGCCGTCACCACCCCGTCCGCCAATGCCCGATCCATTGACGCATCAAACTGGGCCGTCGCCTCTTGGCTTGCGCCGATTGCCGCCATTGCCCACAGCCCTTTTCTACCCGGAAGCAGAAGGCCAGCCAATTGAGGAGTCTGCTGCAACGCCGTTTCTGCAAAGTAATAACCAATGAACCGATAATCCTTGAGCGCACCGGAATCAAGGATCGACCTGTTCTCCAAGCTGGGAGACATCCGATATTCGGGGTCCATCATCGCGGCTTGAAGCTCGTCCCTGCTGCCCCGGTAATACTCCAACTCGTTAATGCCAAATATCCTTCCCCAACTCGGCAACACGCCAGACATTCTTGCGCCGTAACGCTTCAGAATCCCATGCGTTTCTTCAAACCGATAACGATTCTTTTCGTAATTGTCCCTGTTCCCCCTGAACGCGGAGGATTGAACCAACGCCTGTCCATATACCCACTCATCTTCAGTAACACTGTCTTTCCCTTTCCTGAGAATATCAAACCCGCGAGTGGCCATTTCCTTGACCGTGAACTCATGTTCATTGCCATTGTGGATATTCTCGATGATGTCAAGAATCTGGTTTGCCGCAGAATCGGAATACTTTACACCCATTATCTCCCTGAGCTTGTCCTGCGCAAGGTTCTTGTTCTGCAAATGATTTTTCTTTACATCGGTTTCCATCTGTTGCTGGATTCCGAATCCAGAAGCAAGTACCTTCCTGTCTATCACATCGTGAGCCCACCTTTTCTGCGGGCGATCGTGAACCCACATGTCCGGCAGGCGTGTCAGCTTGCTGGATATGACAGGGTATAGGTCGTTGAACTTCTCGGCTACGTCTAAATAATAATTCTCGCCGGGAGCCGGTACGGGCGATCTGGACAGGTAGCGATCGACATACTTCAGTTCGCTCGGAGTCAACGGTGTCGGCTTGGACGACGACGATTCATCGTGGGATACCTTTCCCATTTACTTCAATCTCCCGCCTCTCTGGCAACGTATCCTTCGGGAAATCCAAGACTCAATGCAGCGTCGTTTTGAAACTGACGGAAAAGAATGAGATCCTCTTCATTGACAAATGAACCATCTGCGGCAATCTCCGGGTATTCCCCGCCCTTTCTTTTCACTAGAGTATCCATCGCCGATCTCTGAATCCAAGTTGAGACTCTGACTGGGCGTCTTGTTTTGTCAGTAGGATCTACGACCTTTAAGTCAGCCGCATTTTCAGGGTCCGATTTTGGTATGTAGGCAAAGTTGGGGTCTGGGCCGATGCTATCAGGATCGATGCCCCTGCTGTACAAGTTCAATACCGATTGGTAGTCCTCTTGTCCACTAGTTAGGATGCTCACGTTTCCATTGGAAAAATCGACAGACAGAAACCCGCCCGGCGTTTCATCCGATTTCATCATTGGATAGAAGGTCGTAGATCCATGATCAATTCCCAAGTCAAGTCGCGTCTTTACCGTTCCGGTATGATCGGCTTTCCAAGGCGCCCAAGGATCAACGATTTGACCATGTTCTTCCAATGCTGCTTTGGCGTTTTCCTGTATGAGTTTATCCGTGACATTCGGACCCATCGGCCTGCGTGGGATAACGGTCGTGTGCCTGTCGCCTTCAGCGTCCGGCACATCAAGAAACATGTATCTTTCATTAAAGCCGCTTGCCCATTGACTCGCCCCGACCGCGATGGCCTTGCCATAATCACCCTGCCCAGTTTGTGCCATGTGCGCCGAGGCATAAAGCACGATCTCTCTGCGAGCCTCTTGGATTTGGGACTCCTCAAATCTGAATTCACCCACAGTTCCGAAGTATCGGATTGGCCCATATCCTGTAGCCTCCCATGCTTGTAATTTAGATGTAGAGACAACATTACTTACGGTGTCCCCATTGGACAACTCTAGCCCCAACAGCCATTTGTTTGCGTCACCTTCATAGACCTCTCCACTTATTGATTTGCCTACAAACTCCATGCCACCCTTGTATAACGTAACGGCCTCGGGTTTTTCTAAAAAACCAACTAACGATCGGAGTCTCGTATTGTTCTCGTAGTCTTCCATGAAGGAATTTTCGTAGAACGTGCCTGTGCCATCTCCATAGTACTTGTCTAAGGTAGGATTAAACGCAGCCGCCACAGCATTATGCAGAGAGGATGTACTAATTTTATTACCCAAACTGGGGTTAAATTTGTCGATACGGTATTGCTGGATACTCCCCTTGAGTGGGTCGTATGAGTCGTGGTTTTGATCTAAAAGGTTTTGGGAGTTCTCTAATATCTGTGCTGGGAGAATTCTGTCTGTTGGACGCACGCCAATCTGCATATCGTTGAAGCGTTTTATCGAGTCCGGGATGGAAATACTAGGGTCTTTGGAACGTATATCATTCCAAGCACCGTCAATAACCTGTTGAGAATAAACTGTTTTAGTTGTTTCCGGCATAGCTATCGTCCACGAAAGAAGTCTCTCACTGCCCCAGTCACTTCACCCTTAAAACTAAGCAAACTCTCCAACCGTGTAAGGGTTCTGTCAATATCCCTAATTCCAGATTCTAATTTACTCGTATCAATATCTCGGCCTTCCAAGAACTTTTTCCAGCGAGCCCAGTCATTGTTCAATTCATTTAGCAAGTCATCTAGATTCACCTCTGTTTCCTTATCTACGTCCTCAAAGTCATCCATCAGGTTCTTGTATTTTAGATGCGTCTTTTCCATTTCATGGGCGAGTATATTCGTTCTGGCGTTTTTGTAATCATTCGCAGTCAAAAACCCAGCCGTGTATTGACGCTTTAAATAAGCGTGTGCGCCTTCAGCCGCTTTTCTTTGGCCGGATAATGTTTCTGTGTCTAAGTCCTTCCATAATTCACCCTCTCCATTAGCGAAATCACTAACCATCACAAGTGCCTTTTGATAAGCTCTGGCTTGTGACAAATCTCTTTCATTAGGGTTCAGTCTTTGGAGGGTTTCGTCTTTCAACTCTTCACGAAAAGCTCTTCCAGCCTGAATCATGTATTCGGGTTTCTTCTTCTTGTCGTCGGCAAGGAATCTCTCCGCTGACTCGATGGGATCTAGTGCATCGTTGTAACTTTTCAGAAGATTCTTGCGGAAAATATCAAAGACAGGCTCGACCTCTTCACTACTGAAGCCGGGAATCCCGCGTTCTGTCAAGCTCTGATATATTCCACTGGCTTTCAACAACTGCGCATCTATGTCAATGGGAGCACCTTCAGCCGCAGCATCTGCCGCATTGTCTATTATTTCACGGATAGAATTATTGGCTCCCGCAACTATTACGCCAGAAGCAGCGGCTTTCGCATTAGTCATAAAATCCAAGTAGAGCCTCTCCGCATCGGCCTCGTTGTTCACATATCCGTTCGATACCCCAATTGCACCGTACAATGCCCTCTTCAACTTAATTCCCATGCCATCCAGATCATGCGCCCCCATTGGATCGTCCGACTCGGTTATCTGGGTTATGTACGCAGCCTGCATTTTCATCAAGCTGCTGTGCTGATCTATCCCCAACTTCTTCGCGTAAACCGCCGTCCTGTTGGCATTACCTTCGGCAGAAGAGGTGGTGTATGCTTCGGTAACCATCCTTGACAACCGGGCGTCTTGCAAAATCTCTTGGTTTTTGTTGAGGTAACCTTCGTAACGGCTACGCATCGTGTTGGCGTATGTGGATTGAATCTGATCAGTTCCCGCCTGATTCGACGCAACCCTCGCCTCGGCATCCCACTCGGTCATCTGGGCCAAGAAATTGTTGTAATCAGTCTTCCGCTTGGTTTCCTTTGCAACCTGTTGCAGTTGAAAACCAGCCTTGGCGAAATCAGTGATCGCATCGTATCCAGCCGTCTGCGTTGCCGGGGCCGGAAGTAATTGCGTGATTGGACTTGGTGCTCTGCTCAATTCATTGAACTCCTGATGTCATCAGCCGGAGTATGGGTTAAATCCGCTCGGTGATACTTGTATCGGGTAACTTCCTCCGGTTGCCATCGTCTGGCTACGAATCCCTCTCGTGATGGGAGTTGTTGATGCGATTGTTCCGGTTCCCTTTGCTCCGGCACTAGAGAACACGCCGCCTTCACCGAATCCGCCCAGCAATGTCGTTGCACCGGCACCGGCGAAACCCTCGAACAGTGCCTGACGCCCGGCGATCCTCGCGCTTTGCGCCGCTGTTTCTTGGCCCAGTGCTCTTACCTCGGCGTTGTACTTGGCCTGCCTCACGTTCAATGCGCCCTGCGTGTACAGATCGGACATCACATCGAGAGCACTTCCGGTTCCAACGCGAGCACCGCCCGCGCCCATCATCGCCAGTGCCGCGCCTTGTTCCTTGCGTGCCAAGTACCTTCTTCGCCGTGCGTCTTCCTGACCCTGCTCTCTGGCAGTGTCGGCATTCTGCTCATGGATCTTAGCCTGAGCATCGGCAGCGGACTTGTTTGCAAAGCCAGAAACTATCTGGCTTCCTGCAATGGCACTAAGCAAAAACGCTTCCATTTGATAACCTCACATATCTTGCACACTCGGACCCGTTGGGATCGTATTGGGCCATGACCGATTCCTTTTCAAACCCCAGAAGTCTCATCCATCGGTGTCCCTGTTGGTAATCGTTGCGGACATCGGCCTCTATCCGGTTGAATTTCCTGTCAGTCTGCAACGTGTCGAGGAACTTGGACACGTTCTTGTGTATCCACAGCAGTGCGTACCGATCCACGTCGTTGCTCAGGACGGTCCAGCACGTTGCCCTTCCATTCCATACCGGGACCAACCCACAGATGATCAGGATATTGTCATCCTTCAGCCCGGTGAACGTCGTGTGGTTGTCGGCCATGTCCTGCCACTGCTGCGTACTCATTTCGTATAGCCACCCATCACCACGTTGTCCGTTCTGGATCGACAGGTAATCAATATGCCAAGGCTTGAATGGCAACACTCTATATCCCGCCTGTTTGTATCTCATGGATCATCGATAGTATAGTCAACGGTGACGGTGAATCTGTGCTGATGGTAATCGTCGGCTGGCGGTCACTTCCCGACGGGATATTGATCTCGGCCAGACCATCCGCCGGTTCCGTGGCGACCAAGTTGCTGACATCAACGGTTTCCAAGTCTTCATCGTTCTGCTTGATCTTGAAATCATACGACTCGAACAACTCGATGAACGTCTTGAAGTGACGGCTGAGTATTCCTCTGGGATCTCTGTCGGTCTGAAACACCAGTGGCATCGTCTTCATCACGCTCGTAATGGGAAGCCCCACATGAGCGCGGTTCGCGGCGGTGGCCATCGTGATTGCACCGCTGGAAACGGTCTTCTGTGCCTGCTCCACGTTGTCGGCAAACACGGACACGGTTTCACCTTCAAGGTGATCCAGACCGGCAACGGCGGTAAACGTGGATGACGCATCAATTTTCACAATCCCGGCGTCAACGTAGAAGGCTGCGTCCGAATCGATGCTCTTGTCGAACCGATCCGACATGTACTCGATGTTTCGCGTGACACTTCCATTGATGGTTCTCTTGACTACCATCCACAGGAGGTCGTGTGGCGTGTCTGGAATAACGGCGATCGACTGGATCTTGGCCTTGTTCCCGCCACTGAGAGTGTTCATAGGATGCCTGTGCCACGCGGTAACGCCCTGCTCCCTCTGGTAGGTGAACCCTATCAACTCCGTTTCGTTTTCGGTGATGAACCACAGGATACTGCCCGGTTCCTGTTGGTACGCGGTTTCCACCACGGTCCCGTCGAACACATGCTCGGCCAGCAGGTTCATGTCCGGTGCGATGTACTGGTCGGCGTCGTAGCTGAACGACATTTCCCTGAGCTTCCTGCCAGCCCTCTGGATGAACAGACCGGCTATTCCAGCCTGAATCGGCCTCGCCCTGTCGGTGACCCCATAGGTCGATTGCCGAAGCAATTGAATGGACGTGGGCGTGATCGCCGCCGAGGTTGACCGGCTGGACAGAACCCACTCGCCGCCCTCGGTAAACAGGATCATCCCCTTGCTCGTACTGATCAGGGACCGAATGGAATTCACCCGGTCATCGCTGATCGACAAGCTCATTCCGTCACTGTCGGCTACGGCCCCGGTCTTGTCGCTCGGCTGGAAATTCGAGAAATCGTTCGTAACACTTCCCCACAGTGTCTGGGGCGCGTTGGTTCTGCCACCGATCCAGAACCGAGCCTGATGGAACAGGGGAACTTCCGGCCACCCGGTCGTATTCGACCATGCCCCGAGCCTCCAGTCCGTGGTCAGATCACCGGAGCTTCCGTCAATCGCCTCCTTGATGATCGCCGATACCTGAGAAGTGCTTATGACTTCGGTGATCCTGAGAGATCCCCAGTTGGTTGAGAACTTGGCGCGGATGAGCCGCCCCCTGTTCAGCCCTATACCGGACGGCGGGGCGGTCGGTGCGTCTGTCGTTGAAAACAGGGGATAGGTGGTGGCTGCGTCGTTTTCATAGGATTTAATGGTAACTGTCGAGCCGACCCCCGTTCCGTCACCGGGTTCTTGCTCCTCCCACTTGAGCTTCACGTTCGTCGTGTTCGTATCTTCCCAAGGACCGCGAGCGAAATTGAATTTCGATGTAGTCCAAGTGGTGTCGGCGGTCCTGTTCACCTGCAACGGGTTGTGGTTCTTGTGACAGAGGAACAGGACATCGGCTGACTGGGCATACTTGATCTGCCTCAATTCGGATTCGACAAACGGAACGGCTGTATCTGCATTTCCCCCAACGAACTGGGTATTGGTTTGATCGACAGACGTGGTGACCGTGCAATTGTCAAGGCCACTGTTTAACGTCGTATTGCCCTCGACGCCGTGCGTGGCCTGTTGCAGTACGAGAACTCCCGCTGTTCTAGTTACAATGATTTTCCCGTTATGCCCGCTCGAATGCTCTATGCAATCCTTCAATGACTCGGCGATCGTTGCGACCACACCGCTTGACACGGCAAATTGATTGCTTCCAAGGGTTTCCGTGCTTTTCGCCGTATATGTTACGGAAGTTTGAGCGGCCCCGCCGGTGAAATCAGTCTTGGTGACATTCGTAAGACTCTCTGTAATTGTCGTATTACCAGCGGTTCCACTTGTGGCTTGAGTCAATGTAAGCACGCCAGCGGCTTGGGTTACCGTGATCTTTCCGGCGTGACCGCTGTCATGCTCGATGCACGACTTCAATCCCGCAGCAATCTGCGTAACCGTTGGCGAACCCGTTGCTCCTCTTTCAAAGTATCTGGAGCTTTGAGTGGTTATGTTCTTCGCCGTATAAGTCTTGTTTGTTCCATCCGTGGAGATGATTGCGATCGTTTCATTGAGGTTCGGAACGTCAGTAAAGGTAATGGTGGCGGTGGCGGCTATTTTCGACGATTTGAGAATGATGGTGTCGTCAACCGATGGTGCGCCGGTAAAGGTTAATACCGCAGCACCGGGGCTTGCGAGAGGTGAAAGGAGAACGTAATTGTGGTATCCACCAGTGAACTTGTTCGCAGTTGTTCCGTCATTGCCGAGTACGGCGACGTTGGCAAGACCCTCGGTGACTGTCGTATTGCCGGAACCGCCGTTTCTCGCTTGGGTCAGGGTCAAAACGCCCGACGCCTGCGACACGGTAATCTTTCCGGCGTGTCCACTTGCGTGTTCGATACAGGTTTTAAGACCGGTGGCAACCTCTGTGTCCGTTCCAGTTCTAATGAATTCATTGGCACTGGCGGAGGTTGCGGACTTCGCCGTATACGTTACCGCCGTCCCGTCGGTTGATATCAGTTCGATCGTTTCGTCGGCGTTCGGATCTCCCGTTACCGTGATCTTCACAACGCCAGCACCGTCCTTGCTGTCAGATCCCGCCGAGGTAAGCTCGCCGTCGGTCAGAAGAAGCTGCCTGTCACGGAACACCCGGATATATCTATCGCCAACCTCCAGCATGTACGACTGGTCCGCTGAATGCTCGAACGGAATCATCCGGGTATACATGCTCTGGTCGTACACCGACGCGACGAATCTGGTTCCCGGTCGCCGGATCAGTCCGCCTTGGACAAGTGGGATGAAGTTGTCGAGCGTTTCAGCACCGTGATGGTACTGGGTCAGGTCGGCGCGTCCCTTTAGCTTAGGTGACAGTTCGCCTGAAGTGAACGTGGTAGTGACATGAGTTGAAACAGGCATTGTTCATCAATTCATTTCAGCAGCGGCCAGCTTGGATGTATCACCAAACCTTGCATCCAGCCATGTTGTTCCGACCAGTTGATCGTTCGGACCACTTCTCAGATCCTCGTATCGAGATTCGGCCATACAAGTGAAGTATTCCTGCAACATAAGGTTCTTCATGTTCAAGTCACCCGTCAGGGCGATTGACATCTCGGACGCCAGCAGGAGTGATATACACCTGCGAAGTTTCGGACTCATCAGACCAACATCATCAAGATCCTTTACATACGCTATGTTCATCGATCCCTGATCGCTGGATATCACCTTGTTCCCGTCGAAGGTTTCAATTCGGAACTGGTATTTCATTTCCTCCGCATAGGCGAACCTTACGAAATCAACTGGCATGAGATAGGAATTGCTGAATCCCCACAACGGAGTGAACAGCTTGGCCAGCTTGGCGCGGACGATCGCTTCGTTCCACGAATGGGCCTGAAGCACATCCAGTCGAACGTCGTCATAGAATTCACTGCATATCTTGGAAACCTTGTCGGACCCGTCGATACTGGTAATCGGCAACTGCCCCATCCGCCTTAACGCCAGATTGCAAAGGTTCTCGGCTGTGGAGCTTGATGCCATATATATCCTGAAAAGGGCCGTCGAGTCGTTAGCCTCAACGGCCCCGAAAAATAGAAGGACAAATTATGTTCTCATGTCATTGTCATACACTCTTACACGCACGCAACTATGAACTCGACATCGCAAGCAGCCGTGTCGGCAATTGCTGTAACAGATACTAAATCAGCAAATGTATTAGGCGTTAAACCTGCATTATCCACCGCATCCATAGTATCTACTACTCCGCCTGCAATATCTCCGTTGTAAATAAAAGATTGGCCTTTATCTACCTTTACGCTAAACTCATCATTGTCTTCATTTTGGAATATCAGCCCAATGTGATTGGTGGCGTCTTTATTGGTGATTCTTATATACTTGACATCGCCTTCAATAAACATTCCGGCGTTTATACCTGTTCCAAAATTAATGATTGTTTTTTCTGAAGTTGGAACATTGACGGTTCTTTCCGACACTTCATGTATATCACTTAGGGTCAAGGTATTCGTATTACCCCTGACCGCACCATTCAAGGTGACGGATTCCGTCAATGTGACAGTCATGGTAGCTGCACTGATTGCCATGTCTTTAATCTATCGTGTAGTCGATGATGTATGCAACTGTGCCGTCCGCATCGCTGCTTACGGTGGCGGTATTAGTCATCACAATGTCGTACTCGGCAAAATCGCCAGCCGAATCGCCAGCCCATTCGTAAAGCGTCTTTCCGACATATGGCAGGGCAGTAGCGAGAACAACCGTGCTGGCAGTCGTGGTTGCAAGGACGTTGACCATTGGTGAAGCAGCCCGAAGCTGCGTGCTTCCATCGACAAAACAATCTGCGTCAGCCGCAGTTGCAGGCGTTGCTGCCGGTTCATAAAGACCGATGTCAACTATGCTGTCAGATCCACCATCAAGATCGTCGTTGCCGATCTTAATGCTTTTTATACGAGCCTGTGCGGGAAGTCGTGTCAAGCGGACTGTATCGCTGGCGGCATCGAAATTAGCCCCGGTAAGCTCAAAGTTTCCCTCCGCAGTTCGGACTCGACCGCCCCATTGTCCAACGGGGGTTCTTACCGACGGGTCGGCAAGGAAGTTTGTTACCTCTGTGGAATCAGTATTAGCCATTTCAAAAACTCCTGAAACTGAAGCCGGTCCCGGCTGGGGCTAGTGCCATCGCCGTATCGCTTCAGGTTATTATTAAGCCCCGTGAAACGAAATTACTTGGTTTCGTTGACCTTGATTCTTACGACTCGTTCGCCTTCCATTCTGGTCGAGCCGAACGTCTGCTCGATGAACACCTGAGTGGAATAGTTCTTGTCAGACCGTTCGCTGATCCGGGCATTGACGCCACCGAATTCCGCCAGAACAATTCCGTTTCGCTGCCATGCGAGGCAGTCGCGGATATTGGACGCAACGGTAAGCTGCTCGGTCTGGATGAACTTGAACCCGAGGAAGCTGTCAAGTTCACCGGAAACCAGTGGCTTGATCGCGTTGTAGTCGGCACTTGTCAGTGTCGTATCACGCAGGAGCGACATGAGTCCGTAGGCACTTGTGGCGAAGAATCGGTCGTTCGACGGAACCTCGTTGGAGTCGAGAATTCGTTTCGCCTCCCGAACCTTCGCAAGGGTAAGTGTGTTTGTTGAACCGCCGCCGCCATCTGCGTAATCAACCGCCACCTCAGAACCGGAAGGGAATGACTCGCTTCCAGATCCGGTCTTGCCGGTTGAAGATGTTGCGACCGCTGCGGCGCAGATGTCGAGATCCATCTGGCGACCAATAGCGTAGGAAAGACCTTCTGCATATGGGTTGTCCAGATTCGCCAGCATCTGCACCTGATCGGCATCGTCGATCAATGTGCCTTGCTGATATGTCTTTGGCGTCACCATGCGACGTGCATGATCGCCGTCAACCAACGGAGTATCGGCATTCCGTGACGTTGACTGTGTTACCGTGAATTTTCCCAACTGATCGAAAAACGCCTTTTCGCCCGTAACTCTTTCCAGACGAACGGCACTGCGAAGGCGACTGCCTTGCTGTTGAACAAGATGTTCGACGTTTCCTTGGAATTGCTGAACAAATGCTGTAGTAATATCGGCCATTTTGGAGCACTCCAAAAGGGGTGAATAAAAACTCAATCACGCTCTTTCGGCTGCGCTCCCCATTAAAAATGGACGCGGACCTGAATTTAACGTCTTTTGGACGCCGGTCTTTGCCGGGTGTCAGTCGGACCTCCCAGTGGAAAGCTACCCGACAGTTTCCCTTCTAACATTTAACGTCTGCTGGACGGCCTTCTTTCAGGCTGTCAGATGGACCCCCTGTGAGGAAGCTACCCATCTTGCCTATCTTATGCATCTTAATTTCATGTTGTCAAGTGCCATCTTCCTCGGGGTAGGCAAGTGAGTGCAATTCCTGCATTCTCTTGACCGCCTCCATATTGCCGGAATTGGCTCGGCTCTTGTACGCCGCCATGAATTCCTGATCGTTCATCTTGGTGGTGATCTCCGCCTTGGCCTCGGCTGGCGACATGGCGAACGACCCGGAACTGCCTTTGCCGTGGATCTCGTCCTCCGCGACGATCCTGCCTATGTTGGCAAACGCCCGGATCAGGTCAACATTGTTGCCCATCCCGGTTTCCTCCAGCATGTTGATGAACGCCTCGCCCCCGAATTTCTTGGCCGTATTGGATGCAAGGCTGGTTTTTTCATCGAATGCGTGTCCCCATTCCTTCTTCAGGGTATTGATCGCATTGTCCTGATAGGTGGCTCGCTCCTTCTCCATGTTCTGAACATTGTTCGAGTCCAGTTCCAGCATTCCACGGTACATCTTCGCCACCTGTTTCTTGGTCATCCCGGTTTCATGTGCCAGTTTCAGGATCGAATCAAGGCGGCCCTTGTCAACCGAAACGTCTTCCGGTATCCCCTCGGTCGGCAATTCGTAGCCGTCAACCGACTCCGGCCTGCCCAGCTTGTTGTAGAATTCAGCTTCCTCTTCCGGGCTGGCGTCCGGGGACGGAACCCCGACCCTGCTCTTTCCCAGAAGCGACTGGGCAGATATGAAGCTCTTGGCCAGATCCTCCACGGTATTGATGTCCGACAGGGACGCCGAATCCTTCATATCGTCGGGAAGGCTGCTCTTCCATTCACCGTTGTTCTGTGCCGGGGTTTCGGCGGGAGTGGCTTGTGGCGTTTCCACCGCAGCCTCACCGCTTCCTCCGCCGGAATCTTCGCCACCCGGATCGGCAAACCAACGCCTCGGTCCACCTAACTCCATTACAGGCCGGATGTTATGGCCGAATACCCCGTCAATCATTGAAATACGTTTCGACAATTTCATCTATCTGCTCCATTGAATTCGAGTGATCGTTGGCCGCACTGCTGTTGCCGGCCATGTACAGGATATGCAGGAACACGCTACGCTGGCCTTCACGAAAAAACACCTGTTCAGCCGAGAATTCCTCGCATGTACATGATGTGAAATTGCATACGTTGGAAAGATCGCGGAGAACCCGCTTTCCGTTTTCCGTACCGAACGTGATCTGGAAATCTTTTCTAAGAGCGTCGTGCCTGCTGCCGGCATCCGGCGAAGCCATGTGCTATCTCCTCATTCTGCCGTTACCGCCCTGAGCCTCGTTCACTGCCTTGGCCCCAGTTTCCGCTGTTTCGGCGATCGACTTGGCTGCTTCAATCTGCTGTTGCTGCCGCATCATTTCCTCGCGGCTCTGGCGGATCATCTGAACTTCTCTCGGGTTTCTTAGAACCCGCTGCGGCGTATTGGTCACCATTGCTGCATAGCGGAATAGCTCGTCAGAATTCCAATTATCCATGATGGTCGGGTCGAGTTCCGCGTTCGGCATGATGAACGCTTGAAGTCGGGTTATGTTGTCCAGATCGGACGCCCTCTGGGACAGTGCAAGCGGTGAAACGTAGTCTATTTCGAGTTCGTCGAAGCTCATTCCCGCGAACTCCTCCGGTGCTTCTGCCAGCTTCCCGGTCCTCGACATCATGTCGAGCGTCCTGCGGATGAGCGGGGTAAGGAATTCCTGCTGCAATCTGGCGAGGACTGGGGAAAGCATCTGCATTTTCTGGGCCATTCTTGCCCTGACTTCCACGGTGGTCATCCGGTCGGACAGGGGCAACGCACCGATCAGTTCTAGGAAGAACCCGTTCTTGATCGATTCCTTGGCGTCTTGTACCAGTTGCAGTCCGACCTCGAACCTTCCGCTCTGTGGCAGAGGCTCGATCGGAGTTCTACCCACGCCCGGTCTTGCCGGGATGATGGAACCCGGTGCGGTCATAATCGGACCCTCGATCGAGTTTCCATGCACGATCATTGGCGGATCGACCGACTTCTCACTGGCGACCAAGATCGTCTTGACCATCGCGTTGAGAAGCCGAATGGTCGGGAGCATCTTCATGGCGGGAGAACGACCGTACACCTCGCCGGGAGCTTTCGTCCATCGGGGAATAAGGAATGGGAATTCGTCGAATCCGCCTTCGCTAATAACCGTTTCTGACTTCTGGTCAATGACAACGGAGGCCCAAGGCTTGTTGAGCTTGTCGATCTTCCCGGCGTCACGATCTTTCCTCGGGTAGATGGCCTGTATGTACTGTCGTTCTTCGTGATATCTTTTAAGATCATTCTTGATTATCGCCGTAATGTCCTTGCCAGCCCGATTCCCCCAGCGATCCCACGCCTGAATCGCCGTCAGTGGAAACTTCCTGTACACGGTATCGATCGCACCAAGCTCGTCGGTTCGGCAGAATACCTCGGACAACGGCCACGCCTGAAACCGGATCTCCCCGTTACGCTCGGTCAAGATGAGTGCCGATGTTCCGAAAGTGACCAGATCAAGAAACGCCTCATGGGCTTGGGTATCGAACCCGAACCTCGGGTTGGAGAACAACGCAAGCATTCGATTGGTCGAATCGTCAAGCCACGACTTCACCACCGGAATCTCGTTGAGGCCCGGATCGGCAACCCGTAGATTGGGCCACTTGATAGCTGGGTTTATCAACAGCCCATGGATACCCGACGCCAGAACCTCAGCGGATTCCTCGGCGGTGGAGTCGAAAACCAACCTCCGTTTCTCCGTCCCACGCTCCGTAAACGATGTGAATTGCCGGGTCGGGGACACAAAATCAGCCACCGACTGCCAATGCGTTTCCCAATTCTGCCTCTTGCTCTTCAGTCGATTGAACTCGACACTTATTTTTGATGCGGTATCCGCCATAATAGTATGAAGTTTAGACACATCTAAACTTCTTCCGTATATCCAATTACGCCACCGCCGCCTCAGATCCGAGAATGGTTGCCTCTCTCACGGGCGATATTCTAGGCAGTGGCTCTCTTGTCAGCATGGTCGCGCCACGGGTCATTGCCCCAGACCTCTGGAGTCCACCCCCCTGCAAAGCCTCCTCGTCCGGGTCGTCGCCGGCGGTCGGGACTGGTGGCATTTCCGGCGTCGAAGGTTTTCCAAATAAACTACCCATCATAAAGCTCCATTACTACTAGAGTTGCAGGTAAGGGGTCGCTTGTCCACCACCGCCCATCACCGTTCTTCTCCTTGCCGAAGCAGAAGTTGCCTTTTTGCCGCTCCCAAGAATCGTTTTTCCGTATTGCTTTCCCTCGCCCCATTTAGTTTCCCACTGCTCGGTCTTGAGTTCCTGTGGCATCCACCCTGTTTTGTTCTCCCCGGTTTGTTCGTCCTTCCAATCCCCCCATATGTAACCGGAACCCGGCAACAGCCATTTCGACTGCTTGTGGCCCTTGAATGTGGTTTCAAGCATACTCTTTGGAATCCCAACCTCGTCCGGCTTTCCATAAACAGAGTAGCTTCCGGGGATTCTTTTGCCCGACTGTACTCCTGCACGAACCATCGAGTTCATTACCCATTCATTTAGTGCGGCAGGCATGGCGAATTCCTTTTAGCTAGTGGGAGCGGTTCTAGCTGGGACCGCGACCACTGGTTCTATCCCAGTTTACCATCCGAGTATAATATGCTTCCAGTCGTATAATTGTCAATGTAGTGTCACCGTCACCAAAACTCTTCTTCATGTACGCGTCACGGGGGGTTTTGGTGACACCCCTAGTATGATAGCGGGTCATACTCCATCACTGCGGTCTTCTGGCGAGGCTTGCCAACCTCAACCTCGGAGGTCGCACATCGCAGCATCATCAGTGCGTATCGGCAGGCATCCAATATATCGTCACGCTGCTTGACCACCTTCCCGTTCTTTCGGTGATACATTCTCAATTCGTCCATGAAGTTGACGCACGACTTGAACACCTTGAGCCTGCCGGTCTTCATCCTCTCCAGCATTTCCATCAGGCCCGGCTCGACCGGCTGCGGACCCCCGGTGTCATCGTCGTATCTGGATGACAGTCCGGTCATGTTAGCACCGTACTGTATGTACTGCTCCATCAAGTTCTTACCATCCGCTTTGCCACGCTGCAGGCCGTCATGCGGCCACGCGATCGGAATCCACTTGCCCCTCGCATTGAACTCCGCTGCATGATAGACGGGCAATTCGCCAGATTTTCGGTAGCAGTCATACACATACACGCAATCGGCATCGGGATCATAGGCGAGCCAGCACCCGGCGGCTGGGTGATCGATACCGAAGTCGCAACCGGAAACTCGCCGCCACCAAGACGGGATCTCCCGATTATCGACCACGATATCGCTTTCATTGACCTGAAACACCTTGCCCTCACCCAGCATCGGCACTCCCTGAGCACGGGTTTCGCGTTCGTGAGCCGGGTAGCTCGACCATAGTCGTTCGCGTTCTGTCTCACTGAGATGCGGCGCATCGTCCCAAGTCGCTCCACGCAGGTAGATCCCATTGCCACCTTCCTGAAAGTGCATCACCACCCCGCCGATTCCCTTGTGAGGCGTGAACGTGAGGATCACCATTCCATTCAGGTGCAGCACCCGTGTCTGGCCTTCGACGAAAATATCCTGCGGAGGCTCCTCGTCGAACCAGATAATATGCTGTTGCGTGCCACGCCACTTCGCCACGTCCTGCTCGTAAGTCTTGAACTGTATTCGACTTAGGCCACCAGACACATGCTGTATGTTCACATAGTCGATCACGCCGTCGATCCCGCATTGCCGGTTCTTCGGTTTCCCGAATATGGCCGACTTGGGAAGCCAGCCCGAGCCTATTTCACCGGGCGGTCCCATCAGCTTGGTCTGTACGATATCCCTGCTCGCCTCGTTTGTTTCACTTCCAACCCACACCTTCACCGGCCCGTCGAACTTCCTGCCCTGCCACCAGTCGGGGTATCTTCCCGTGGCGTGAACTGCGATCTCCGCCGACCCCACGTCAGACTTTCCAGCCTGATTCGCAGCCATCAGGCATCGCTCGGGGCAATCCAATCCCCGTTCGTGGAACTCGACCTGCCAGTCGTAGGGGAACCCGTTCTTTCCATCGCCTCCTCTTTTTTTGTATCGAGTTTCGAGAAGGTTGTTCTTGACGGCGTTCCGCTTTTCATCGATCAGGGCAAGAGTCGCTTCCAGCATCTTGTCCATCGGAAGACCTTCATAGCTCCCATTCGTTTTCATTGATTTGCCTTATTTAGCCAGTTTGTGTATATTGACATGATGGCTGCAACCATTCGCATATCGCGTATTATATATTACATTCTTTGGCGTTCTCCTGCCGGTGGCTATCAGGTTGCAGCCGTTGTCACCGGCAGGTTTTCGGAATCTTCCGGTCGGGATTCGTTCAGGGGTTCAATTAAATGGAAATTCAATTCGAGCCGGGCGACGAGGCATACGTCGGGACACGGAAGGTTCACATAATCAAGCGTCACAGGGGCGGCTATCTGGTGGCGGATATGCCGAACAAGAACCACGGGGACTACAAAGCGTCCTACTTGGTTCACCACATGTGCGTGTCGGTAGAAAAGGGCAACACTCCGCATGAGATTAAAAAAGGGTGAAATCAGATATTGGTGGGCGTTTTTGGACAGCCACTGGCACATCGTGAAGATCGCCAAGATCCACAAGCTGCCGAACAACCGCGCCGCAGGGGTGTACATGGCGACCAGCATGTGCGAATTTCGGGCAACGATCTTCGGCGAAGCCGACCTGATGATCGGCCTGAGCGAAAACGATGTGTGGAGGAAGAAGAGGAAGATGTGTACCGAGTGCAGGAAAATGGCAAGGGAGAGCTACAGGAAGATCGTCGAACGGAAATCAGCCAAGGAAAGGCGGTATCAGCAAGATGTCGGAATCTCCCACCAGCAAATCGGAGCAGAGGAATCCTCGGACTAAAAAGAACCCGGTTCTCGACGCATACGCCAGAACGGCGTTGGAAACGGGCAACGAAGCTGCGATCAAGATGGCCGCAGACCTTTCGTCCGTCACGCCGGACGCATTGAAGGCCGCTTGGGAACTGGAGCCGGATTCCAAGAGGGAGGTGGACAAGGCCATATTCGATCCATCCGATCCGTTGGGAATCGCCAGAGGATTCATCCAGCTTTACTACATGCTTTCCAAGACCTACGAACGCAAGCTGCAGCTTTACGAGGGGCAATTCTACGCATGGGACGGAGCAAAATACGTTGTCGAGCCAATCCAGACGATCCGCTCACAGATATACGAACTACTCGACAAGTCGGTTGTGGAAGAGTCAAGTCGATCTGGGGAAACGACTTACGCTCCATTCAGGCCAAACCGCCACAAGGTGAACAATGTTCTGGACGCCGCGATGGCCCTGACTGGCCTGCCCGGATCTGTTGTACAGAAGGGGCCACCATGCTGGCTCGACCTTGGAATTGGTCATCCGAACCGTGACGCGAGCGAATTCCTTCCATGCAAGAACGGGCTACTTCACCTGCCAACGGGCGAATTCTCATTCAACAGGCCATCCTACTTCTGCCTGAACTCTTCCGACTACAACTACAACCCGAAGGCTCCCGAGCCTGAAAAATGGCTCAAGTTCCTCAACCAGATATGGCCGGACGATCCCGAGTCGATCTTCACCTTGCAGCGGTGGTTCGGATATTGCCTGACTCCCGACACTCGATTACAGAAGGGTTTGCTGGTGATCGGCCCGAAGCGATCTGGCAAGGGAACCATAGGCAGGATATTGACTTCCGTGTTGGGAATCGAGAACGTGGTCAGCCCGAGCCTCAACAGCCTGACCGGCAGGTTCGGATTAGCACCACTGGTTGGCAAGAACCTAGCCATCGTGTCTGACGCCCGTCTTTCAGGCAGGTCCGACATGGCAGTCGTGGTGGAGCGGCTTTTGAACATCACGGGTCAGGACATGCAGACGATCGACCGGAAGGGGATTTCACCACTTCACCAGACCCTGCCATCCAAGATCATGCTGATGACCAACGAGTTGCCCCGTTTCAACGACGCTTCGACCGCTCTGGCCAACAGGTTCATCATCCTGAAGATGGACACCAGCTTCGCCGATCGGGTCGATCCGACCCTGACCGACCAGTTGATGACCGAGCGGGCATCGATCCTGAAATGGGCGATCGACGGTTGGAAGGATCTTTGGGAAATAGGCCACTTCCTCCAGCCGGGTTCTGGCGACGAGGTTGTGGAGGAACTGACCGCCCTTTCCAGCCCAGTAACCGCGTTCGTCAAGGATTGCTGCGTGATCGGCGAGGACGAGGAGGTGGAGGTGACAAGACTCTATTCCTCATGGCGGGACTGGTGCGACGATCAGGGCCGAACCCATCCGGGTACAAAGGCGGTTTTCGGCAGGGATCTCCACGCCGCCGTTCCGGGCCTGTCAATCCACAAGCGGCCACGCAAATATCGCGGAATCGGCCTGAACGACTCAATCCACGGGATAGAATCTCCCGACGAAGGGGGATGGGGCGAGGTCTAACCCAAACGTAAAGTATTGTTGTCCCATGCAAATCGAAATCCCTGAAATTTGCTATGTAATTACAGGGCAATTGCTATGTAATCCGGCCAACCACCTCATTTCCTGTGGGTCATATCACCCAAATTCACCACATCGGTTGCGATTTCTACTGTAAAGCGTACATAGCAAAACCCTGTTTTCGTAAAGTAGTGTTTCCAAATTACATAGTAAAGTATGCTTTACTTGGGACAACAATGCTTTACAGTAGTGGCCCTGACGGCTCAGAAACGAGGGTTTTAGGGCATTACAGGGCATTACAGGGCATTACATAGCAGCTTAGACTATTCTATAAATTGAAAAGGGGTATATAAAAGTTATAGACAGAATGGGATTTTGCCCTGTTGCTATGTAATTATCGTAAAGTTGGCTTTACATAGGTGTGAACTGCTGGATAATTGGTGGTGTACTTTACAAAAAAAATAAATTGGGATTGGGGGCAAGGGGGGGGGTCAATCGCGTGTGGTGAACACCGTTCACTGGCAGGTGGGTCATATCACCCAGCGTCATACCGCGCAGGGTCATATCGCGCAGGGTCATATGCCCCAGCGTTATATCACCCACCTATGCTCCATGTCTGTGGGAACATGATTGATGTGCCAAGAGATTCTATCCCCACCCACCCATCCTCAACCCCTCAATCCCCATCAGATCCCCACAAACCCTGCGATCATCATAAAAGGATGCAATCAACCAAAATAATCTAAAAAACGCGATTCTTTTAACGTCAGGCCGGTTGTACATCCGATATAGTGTGGTATACTGAGTCCAAGTGTAAAGCAGAGTTGACAGTCAGTAACCATTAACGAAAGGATCGACCATGAAAAATTCAACGACCATTTCAGTACTGCGAGACAAGGCAGCAGCAGTGGCGAGTTATCTCAAAAACCTGCACCCAAATGCAGAATGGAGTACAGCAGAATGGAGTTCAGAGGATCGAGGATCATTGTCCGACAAGTGGGGTTGGTTCGCCGACAGTGACGGACAGAGTCTGAAGTGCGGAAACGACCTCGTCACGTTTCACTGCTCTCATCGAACGGCAGACGTGATCAGGGCTCTGCTTTGGGATCTCGACTTCGCAGCCGCCAGTCTCGCTAAAAACGCATCGTAACCATCACCTTGAAAGGGCCGAACCATGACCACTGCAAAAGTAAAAAAACACATTAAAGCATTAAAAGCACTCTTCCCCAGCTCGTTCCTCAAACCCAGTGAAGACTTTGACGGAACCAAGGGGGGGATCTGGACCGGCTTTGGTGAGGACGGCACGATAGATTATTGTCCAGACGGGGAAGAGTTTGTGGACGAGAAACTAACAAAATACATGGACGAAAATGGCTTGTTTTCCGAGCCGTATGACGCTGGGACCTACATGATCTGGGAGAAATAACCCATAGAGCCGTCCCTGCCCTAACGGGCAGAGGATGGCATTCAGACTCGCAATACCGCGAGCCTAACCCCAGAAAGGGCCGAAACCATGACCAGCAACGAGATTCACAAGATTCAAACGCGATGCCACTGGGACGTTACCCACAATGGCAAGTTCGAATATGCCGACTCATATGTCCCGTACTTCTGGGACCTATATCTTGACGGGTTTTCTGACCGTGACGATGGAACAACTTTAGAGTTCGACGTGAATGATCTCGATATCGAACTATTCCCAGAACTAGCAAAAAAACCAGTGGTAGCACTGATTGAAACCGATAGCGGATTTGTTATTGAAGTAGACGCATCGTAACCACCACCTTTGAAAGGGCCAACACCATGACCACTAAAATCTTAGAAGCTACAGGACGCCCGAAATTCAGCGGCACGACCGGAATCG
>VTLG01015730.1_pt1 | contig 30991 bp, 34 predicted proteins | sample 4694571 | NCBI WGS metagenome assembly VTLG01 (sample SAMN12604809, study PRJNA352737) | marine metagenome | biome: ENVO:00000447; feature: ENVO:00000209|ENVO:00000569|ENVO:01000036; material: ENVO:00002151; isolation source: viral sequences binned using virsorter ...
GAACCCAAGGTAAGACAGGCATTTGGTTAGCCCATCTGTCATGGCTTTCTTGAAGGCATCGGTATCTTTCTTGGATTCCGCGGCGTCTATATACAGACTAGCCTGACCCCATTGCTGTATGCCGGGGTTGCACTCAGAGTTGCTAGGCATCAGAAATGTCGTATCATCCTTAACCCAAAGGCCGACGAGTATAGCAACGTCATTCGTTACAGTGTACTCGACACGCATGACGTTCCAGCCCCAGCCCTCACCGGCTGGTCCGAATGCTTTGGTAGCATTCATCACCTGTGAGTGGGGATCGATAGCAGTAAAGCCACGCCCAAACTTTACCTTCTTGGTATGGGCAGGGTCAGTCTTCTCAACGCTGTTCCACAACTTCATGTTGTCGGTCATTATGTTTGCCTCTTCTTATCAATGGAGATACGGACACGGTTGTCATTGCCCCGCTTGGCAGTTACTCCATGCCCTGTTGCTAGCTTAACGTTGTCGTCTATTAGGGAACGTATCCCCTTCTTTGCTTTGGCATGCTTATCATGCTGCTCTTTATTATCTTTGAAGTCTTCAGCGAGTGAAGCCCATTCGTTATTGCCCTCCATATCCACCTCAAGCATGTCGTCAATGGGAGGGATTTCTATTTTAGAAAGACCTTGAAGGATGTCATGCACCCCATTCACAGGCTCTATATTATTTTCTACATGCCACCAGAATGTCCTCTCTGCCTCAATCAATCGGTAAGAATCTATTGCGTTTAATTCCCACACAATAGGAGGGCCAAACTGATTGCCGTATATGGGGGAGATAACACAGGTTGTTGATTCAGTTACCACTGCGTTGTGTGTTAACTGCCAGTAATACCGCTTGTATAACACATCAGTAGTAGACCACTGGTTTGTATGCTTGGCATCAATGACGCACTGTGTCCCATCATTCCAAACACCGAGGGCATCAGGCATGCACTGCATAAAGTCATGCTCTTTTGACCTGACTACACTCAGATCGTCCGTCATCAGTCCAACTTGGTAGTTCTGTTTGAGCCAGTATAAATTAAATTTTTCTGTCGCATGGCCCAGTTGAACATGGAACACATCAGACAGATCGGCATCCTCTTTGCGTCCTGTCTTGATCTCCCATAGTTCATGCCACTCCCCATTCATGATCTTGCTTGCATCGCTGCCCCCTATTCCAAGGGCGCGCATGGCTTTCTCGTCTTCTGTTAGACCTAGCTGCATCAGGATTGTGCCTTTGTTTTCATTACGTTGTAACGATGGATGGAAATTTTGCGGTGGAATAATTTATCTAGGGCATACTCCCTTAACTCTACTGGTTTGGGGAACCACTTCTTTGTCATACGGACATGCTTCAATGTCTCACGTAGCAAGTCCTCTGGTATTTCTTCAATCGCTTCAAGGTAGAACTTGGCAACAACATCCCAATTGTCTGGCACCTTGAATAACTCAAGAGTTTCATCAAGCAGAACCATGGCTAGCTGGGGATCGCATGGTTGCAGGTGTTGCTCAATGATTTCGACCGCCTTCTCGCACTCATCAGTGGACAGTATCGGTTCGTCCGTTGCTCTCCATTCGCTCACTATATGCAGAAGCGAGCCCAGAACGTCGCCGCTTTCTGCCTTCTTCACCGCTTGGCTTACTAGTGCTGGACGATTTAACGCGCCCCCATTTGATTTCGTTTCTGATCCAATTATGGAAAGCCCTGTCCCATGCGAGTTTGATTCCACGCTGTCCAGTGATGTCAATCCAGTAGTCGATAAAGCATTGGATTTGCTCTTCGACAAAGGGTTCCGATGTTTTTGCAACACATCTTTCTCTAGTTCCTTCGTCAGGTCGCCAATCTTCTGTGATCCTCGACCCCCTTTTGCTCTTCTTGCCTTCGCTTCCTTGCCCACGCGCGCTCTCCTTCTTTGTTGATATTTTAATTGGTTCTTTTATGTGGGACATATCTGTCCTACTTAGTGGGACATATTTGTCCTCCTCAGTAGGACATATTTGTCCTGCTGGATTGTCTTCGGTGATTGAATAAGTATTGGTATGCCCGTTGTAGCCTTGCTGCCTTTCAATTAGATCGGCATTAATAAGCTCAGCCATGGCGCGCTGAACACTTCGCAAGTGGATGCCTAGTTCATTCGCTAGTGTTTCGCGGGAAGGCCATGCCGTATCATTCTCACCCACGAACAGAACGAGGCGTGCGTACAGTAGCTTGGCATTGGCACTGAGATCAGTGCGCCTCATTATTTTTAGGGGAATGGGTGCGAACATATTCTTCCTTTAATTTCTGGTACTTAACAAAGTCATCCCAGTGCATGACGACTAGGGGTGGTTGCCTGTCTTCAACTAGCAGAAGGTAGGACACACCTTCTATGTACTGCTTGATTAGCTTCCAGAATATTCTGTTGGAAGCGCGCCCCTTAACTTCGCAACGCTCACCTGTTGGCAAGACTATATCACCGAAGTGTTGCCCGCCAAGTGCGCCACTTAATGGTACACGCTCAGCGGCTATGCCTTGCTCTTTTAATTTATTAACAAGGTTCCGTTCTATGCGGTTGCCCTTGTCCCTCTGCCTCTTCCCCATCTGTGCCTCTCATTGGTACAAGTTTCAGTTCAGTGTTGAGAACAGCACACCAGCTTATCAAGCTGTTTAATTGTGGGTTGCGTATGCCGCTCTCCCATTTACCGCACTGGCTTGGCCTTGAATCCATGCGCAGATCAACCTCGATCTGAGATAGGTTCAGTTCGTGCCTGCGTTTAATCAATTCTTTGACGAGTGCTGATGGGATGCCTTGGTGGTCAGACATACTAGCCTCATATTTATCTACTGCACATTATTATATAGCATGTGCAATAGGAATAGAAGGGGGGCTACTACAATTTTTTTTAAAATTCCCCCCAACCAGCAGACTTGGCCCATTGGTTATCTGCTTTGATGTTATCTTCATGCTGTTGAATCTCAGCCATCTTGCGTGGGTCACTAAGGCATTCGTCACAAATGGCACGCATACCATAAGGGTCAGTAAGGCCGCATCGTACTAGATGTTCACGCGTTCTGAATCCAGAATTAGTAACAACAGAGTAAGAAACTTTATTTTCACAGGTCATATTGTCTTCCTTGCGGATGTGGAATAAAAGTGTAATCGCATACTGGTTCTTGTTCAGTATACCCATTGATACGAAGCCATTCTCTTGCAAAGAAATCAATGGCTTGATCCCAATTAGTAAAGTGATCGTTTAAAAAATTTAAGCTAGCGCATAACGAGGGGAGGGTTACCCCTCTCCCTCTTAGCCATGCGATGTGTTCAATGGCAATCTCTTCAGCCATGTCATGTCGCTTGGTCGCTTTCAACAGTGGCCTCCAATCCTGTCTGTTTTATTTTGTACTGGTTTCCCTCTTCTATCAGGCGCCTTCGTGTAAACGACAGCATCTTCCAGAATCTATTGAAGTCCATCTTGTGGGTGTTGCAGTCATGCTCAGATTGAGTGAACATTTCCTGTCGTCTGTGGTCGTATACCGAGAGACAATTAAAGTTGTTCTCGTACCACTCAATCGATGTCAATAAGGGTTTCGTTTGTTACCTCCTTCCCTTGCTGTGCGTCTTCCCAAAAAGCCTTGGCGTCTTCTTCGCTATCAAAGATTTCACCGTTGTTGATATACATGCTGCTGATTTTAACCTGGCGATACGCAGAGTTATCCTGATACATAACCTCACGTCCCGTATCAGGGTGCTTGCTGGCATACACCTCGTCTACCATCATGGCACTAAGCAGGATTGTCACACGCTGCATGTTCTCCTCTGTGTTGGGGAGCAGCAGCTTGCCACCGAAACTACTGCCGGTGATAACTATATAATTTTTTTGGTGATCCACGACCATCACTCCGTTTTTGTTTTGCATCTTTCTTTTAACCAAAGTCATGCGACTTCCTTCCTTTTCTCAGGGTTAAGTAAATACTCGTATGCCTGCCCCGCTTGTGTTGCTGCTTTTCTTAGCGCGAGGTAATCGTACTTCAACAGTTTGATGTAACCGTTGATGTAAGATTCGTGATTGATCTTGCTTGGTACTCCCATCATTGAAGAGATCAGGGCTGATCCCATTTCTGCTATCAATTCTTCAAAGGCATAATCCTTTTTCTCTAAGGATAATGTCCTATCCAATCTGGTTTCATGTGCTGTCCAGTGCGTCAACTCATGGAACAGTACATTCCAGTAGTGGTCTTCTGATTTGAATTTGTTGATGTCGGGCATGCCAATGTAGTCATGCCTTGGGTGGTAGTAAGCCCGGTCACCTCCATCTTTAATGGTGGGGTTAAGATCGGTAATCCAATTATCAATATTATTTCTGGTCTTAACAACAGGCTCGTCAGATACATGGGCAGTAGGTAACCCATTGATTTGACACCTGTTTAACACACCGAAGACACGCCAGAACCCGACAAAGTTAGGTGTGCCGTCATCGGTTTTCTTTTCCTTGGGCTCCCAATTATCTACCCATTTAATTATGGGTGTAGTCTTCTGCCCTTTGAATGATACATCTATTTTATTTTTTCTAGCGTAAGCTAAGAGTTGCTTGGGGGTACACCATTCGTTGCTGGTGTAGTTGTTAGTCTCTGCTGCTACCCACAAACCAAAGATATTTACACCGTGGTAATACTCATTGGTTGTGAAGTTGCGAGGCATGGGGTCACCTTCCCATGGTGATTCAAAGGGAGATAGTTTCTCTCCCTCTTGTACTCGCTTTAACTTATCGATCACCTGTTCAGTGAGAGATGCGAGAACTTCTTGCACTTTACTGCGTGAGCCTTGACCCATGACTTACCCTTCCCTATTCTTTAAGTGGTGGTTGGGCCGGACAGTTTTGCCTCCCTTTGTCTGTCCGGTAATTTACTTGCGCGGTCCCGGTTCTTCCTTGCTGGGGCCGCGTCTTTTTTATTGCTGCTTTAAATCCACCTTTAACTTCTACTACATACGGGGTGGCATGGTAGGTAAGCCCATAGTTAAGGGCTTCCTCCATGGTTTTAAAAAGTAGGGGGAATGTCTTCATTCTTAATACCCTGTGCCTCCGCTGCGAGTGACGCATACCCAATGCGGTCCACATAATTATCTATGTTCGAGCCACCATCGATTGTCCTGACAATCTTGTATGCCTCTAAGCAATCGGCCACCTGGCGGGGGGTAATGTCGGTGCGAAGTATGACTTGCCACATGATCGACGCGTCTAATAGGTTTTGCATTGCATCGCCATGCACATGCCCGGCACCTGTAACAATGGAGCGTGCGTTATTCATGGCTGTGTAACGGGTATGATTAGACATTGAGCAACTTGCTCCTTTCTGCTCGTAGGATTTCACTGACACGCGCGCCATCTATTCCATACACATCACCGATCTCTCGGTTGGTAAGGTGTGGCTTGTCTTCGTATAAAAGACAGACACCCAGCCTTGTCTCGGCTGTGATTGGACGGGCAGTGGCACGCGCCATCTTCATAGGTTTCTTTCTATGAAGTTCTTCTTCGATGATGCACCTGATTGCGGCAGCGATTTGCCTGCGTGTAGAGCATCCTTCTCTTCCAAGGGTGACACCTTTGGCGAGGTCTTCAAGCCTTTCTCTGGCATTGGGCATGCTCATAAGCTGTTCTCCAATGCATTGATTTGTCTTTGTAATTCAAGGATGTGTGTTTGATCCTGCCTTTCATTTCTTATTGTTAATTCTATAAGCCTGTCTTGCAGAGTATTGATTGCTGCAAGCATATTGCTTTGCTCTTGTTCCAAGTCAGTCATCGGCGGTGACCAGCAAATCCTCAGTGCAATACTGGAAGTGGCCCTTATTCGTGACGATTCTCCAATCGTAACGACTGCCTTCCTTTAATTGCATGGTGTTAATCACCTTATATTTTTCAATGATAACTAACTCGTCTCCTTTCTTTACTTCTTCTGGAGATTTGACGACGATCTTTTGCTTAAGAACTTTGCGTTGTCCCATGGTGGCCTCTATTTATTTATGACGATAACAACGGGCTGGTTGCCCATTGAATTAAGAAGATGGGTGAGCAACTGCTGCTTTTGCTCGTTTCCCATGGCAGTGACATGCTTCTTCCACCACTCCAGATCGTTGAGACGTTTTGTTGCAAGGAAGGGGTCCTCGGTGGTGGCTTGCTTTGCCTTTTTATTAGAGGACATGGCACCTTTGTTAGGGGCGGTAGCAATGACACGCCCAGTTAATTGGAGGCGTTCGATTGCCTCCAGCGTGCGGCGTTGTTTGCCTGCCGAGCATGTCGGTTTATCTGCACGAATTTGTAATGTGCAAATAATTTCTTCGGGTGTTGTTAGCTTTTGGTCGAGCGCCTCTTGCAATTGCGGAAGGGTTTTACCGTTTGTTTCATACTGCATTTTGCCTCACTGGTTGGAGTTAACACCTTGAAATATAAATAAAGTGGCACCTGTAACGGGTGCCTATTCATTACCGCGCCAAAAATAAAACGGACCGGCCAAGCACTCGCTCGACCGGCCCGTTTGGCTGCGCTACAGTCCCATCGCAGCCTTGCGCTTGGCTAGTTCTTCGGCGGCGCTGTTAGCTTTCGCTTTCGCAGCGTTCGGCTTAGTTCCGCCGGTATAAAATGCTTCCATGTTTTTTTGCCATGTCTCGAATTCGAAACACGTACCGGTCAGGCGCTCGTAGGCCTCGTCGAATGCGTTGCGCAATTGAAGGGCGGCAAGCCACGCGTTACCTGCGCGGGTTGCGTAGATGCTAGCGTTCGACGTGCGTATGTCCTGCTCGTCGGGGTCAGTCTCGAGGCGCTTCTGGTAGGCGAGTTGCGTCTGCGCCTCGAATGCCTCGGCCTTCTGATAGCGCTTGTGTACTGCGCCTATAACGCTGTCGAAGTTGTAATGAAAGTTGCGGTCGGTTTCTTCTGGTACCGGCGCGGTTGAGGTTTCGTCGCGCGGCTCGTCTAGGAGCGGCGAGAATATTTCAACGAGCGCGTGGGCTATCGCTTCGGCGCTATTCCTTGGGCTTTCGGATTTAATCTTAGCCATTGTGGTTTGTGTTCCTTCGTGGTTGGTTTCTGTTTGAACGGTTGAAGTATCGCTTCTGATTGTGTGCAAAATGTGGCGAACTTGTGACAATATTGCGGCGTCTTCCTGACCCCTCTTTCCTTGCCAAGCAACCCATGTTCTTACATGGTTTCCTAATGCCGAAGGCTTTAGGGAAGTGGTCTGACGAAGGAAGACCGCCGAGCTTGTGGGGAATATGTGTCATTTCCCCGCAATCCTCACAGAGTGAGGAATGAGTGCAGTATCAAGTCAATTACGACAATTACACTTACGATTACTAGGCATGTCATGGTCGCTAGTAGTGCGACTGTTAGCATGTTTTTTAACGCTTCCATTCACTTCTCCTCTTTCTTTTTAACTTAATAACAACGGGTCAGCACGCTAGGGAGACGGAGCGTCAAGCGGCCCAACGAGCCGAAGGCGAGAGGCTGCTTGATGCCCGTCTACCAGCGTTGCTACCCGGCATTATTATGAGATCGGTTATTCATGTCCCTTGCTCTGCACAACGTTAATTCCTTAATGTATTCATAATGATATACTGGGCATTGACAGGGTTGACGGAAGCGGTGCCTATTTACTCACCCCCATGCAGTTCGGCATACCGTTTGTTTCAGTCAACCCCGAGCATAGCGAGGCACAAAAGATGGCTGAAGAGCCCAATACATTGATCGTTAACCCGCAACGCAAGAGGCCGCTGAGGACTAAGCCGAAGCATGAGCAAGCAGTGACATTCACCCCGCTGCAACGGCAGGTAATGGAGCTACATGCTATCGACGGGTTGACAGGTGCTGCTATATCTAAGCAGTTGAATAGACACAAATCGCAGGTATCAAGGATACTGTCTCTTCCCAAGGTACAAGAATGGCTGCTAGCTGAGCTAGGCAACAGGCGTGGTACGGCAGCGATGATGGGGTACAACACGGTAGCTAGGCTTAGTCAGGTGGCGAAGAGTGAGTATGTCCAGCTTGAGGCAGCCAAGGATTTGCTCGACCGTGCTGGGTTCAAGGCGCCTGATGTGACGAGGGTCGAAGGTGATCTCCGTATCAACATCGACCTGAGTTAGCGAGACATATACCCACTCGCTCCATACCTGTGTACGAGTAGTTCCCCCTCCTGGGGAGGAGGAGGGGGCTAGGGGGAGGTGGGGGCGAGCTTGCGAGCTGGGTGTTGGGTTGCTCTGGTTACCATGCCTTTAAAAGTTTGCCGCGAGTTTTCTATATATGTCCCATACACGCAGTTTTCTCAAAAAAAGTTTTCCCAAAAAAGGCTCTATTAAGGTATATGTAATTTAGGTTTTTCTCAGGAGGTTCTATGCAGTCAGTTGGTCAGCTAGAAAAGCGAATCCGTAGGTGCGGTAATTCTCTACATAAGAGGATGCAGGTGCATGAAGAGGAGTTGGAGGTACTGGCTGAAGCGGTTGACGCAGTTGAGAATTCTATGTTCCGGTTGCGCGACTTAATGTCGCCTGACAAGCCACTCAAGAAGGTTAAGAAGGGCAAGAAATGAGCCGCTGGAAGAAGGTTGCTGTTTCACGTTCTCCCGGCGAATGGGTTATGTTGGCTTCCTGCCCGTTACGTTCTTGGGCAAAGCTGCGTGAGGCGGTTGATAAAGGTGATTATTTCATGGCGCAGAGGCGCACTGGGCCTTCTGCCTTTGAGTTGTTAGTGACACAGGCAAGAAAGGTTAGGACGCATGTATAAGAAGAAAGCAAAGAAGGTTAAGAAGCCAAAGCAGGGCAAGAAGTCTCCTTATAAGAAGAAGAAATGACTGAGTTTATACTGGAGACAAGCCGCGCTTCTAAGTTCGTTGAGGGGCTTTCCTTTAAAGACCATATGCTGCTTCGCCGCGTTGCGAAGGCGGTGCATTACAAGATGTGCGGCGTCAGGCAGCGTGAGTTAACGAATGAGCAAGCAGACAGGCAGATTGAATCGTGGGGGCCGCGTGTTCTGGAAAAGAGGTTACGCCTTGCAGTTGAAAACCGGCGTATGTGGGAAGAAGCCCAAATTCGGTGATGTATGGATTTTAATTACAAGCCGGGTGGCGATGTCTTGCTCCGCTTTATGCGAGACGATTCGTTCATCAGGGGTATCATGGGGCCTGTTGGCAGCGGTACGTCGAGTGCGTGCTGTGCTGAGATATTCCGTCGCGCGGCTCAACAAGATAGAGGATTGGATGGAAGGCGTAAGACCCGCTGGGGAGTGATAAGAAACACCAATCCTATGCTGAAAACTACGTCTATCAAGACGTGGCTAGATTGGTTCCCAGAGCATGTGTTTGGAAAGTTCAACTGGACGGTCCCGTATACGCATAACATCAAGATTGGCGACATTGATTGCGAAGTCTTGTTCCTGGCGCTTGATAGGCCGGATGATGTTGATAAGTTGCTGTCTCTGGAGTTCACAGGCATTTGGGTTAACGAAGCACGCCAGATACCCAAGGCTGTAATTGACGCCTCCTCGATGAGGTTGGGCCGGTTCCCCAGTATGAAAGACGGTGGGCCTACTTGGTATGGCATGATTATGGACACCAACGCACCGGAAGAAGACCACTGGTGGCCTATCATGGCGGGGATGACACCAATCCCTGAGAATATCCCGCATGAAGAGCAACTCATGCTACGCAAGCCGCCGGATTGGTCGTTCTTCCAGCAGCCTCCCGGCATGCTTGAGATCATGGACAGCACTGGTAAGGATATTGTTGGGTATAAGATCAACCCGGTTGCTGAGAATGTGCAGAACCTGACGCCCTCCTACTACGAAAAGATAGTGCAGGGGAAAACAAAGTCTTGGATCGACGTTTATATATTGAACCGCCTTGGCAGCATTGAAGAGGGGCGGCGTGTTTACCCGACGTACAACGATGAGGTGCATGTAAGCACTACCCCGCTTGAGTACATTGAAGGCATTCCTTTATTTGTTGGCATGGACTTCGGCCTTACGCCCGCGGCGGTTTTTGGGCAGCGCTTATCTAATGGCAGATGGGTTATGCTGGGCGAATTAGTAACGATGGACATGGGAACGCAGCGCTTTGGTGAGCTATTGCGCTCTGAATTGCATAAAAGGTTTCCCGGTGTAGGCGATATTCACTTCTATGGCGACCCTGCTGGCGATCAGAGGGCGCAGACTGACGAGCGAACCCCGTTTAGAATACTAAAGTCCTTGGGTATTAACGCTATACCCACACATACAAACGACCCGGTGGTGCGTATAGAATCCGTTGAGAGCATGCTTAACCGGATGGTCGATGGGCTCCCCGGTTTATTGCTTGACCCTAGCTGTAAGACATTAAGGCAAGGGTTTAGGAGTGGTTACCACTACCGTAGGTTGGCAGTTAGCGGCGAGGCGCGTTATGAAGACAGGCCGAGCAAGAATAAGTTCAGCCATGTGCATGATGCGTTGCAGTATCTGGCGCTTGGTGGCGGGGAAGGGAAGGCAGTTCTAGGTGTGGCCCCCTTGAAGGCATCTCGCGTTATGAAGCGCGACTTCTCTGTGTGGGATATGCGCGGATCGAAAAAGAGGGCAGGATGGTCGAACCTCCGGCAAGGTGGTTTATAGGTTTTATCGATGGTGACGTTCCGAAACCGTGGCGTTGGCTTACGCGCCCCGGCTTTCGCCATTGCTTTTGCTTTTATTATATGGCGGAAAGGGAATGCTGGTGGTTTTTAGAATGGTCTTCCTACCGCTTGCATATAGAGGCATTGGAAGGCGAACAGATAGACAGTATTTTTTACATGCTTCGTACTAAGGGGGCTTGTATTGAGATTAATAGTCAAGAATTGCCCCCAGCTACAAAGCATGGCACTATTCCAATCTACTGTGTATCATGGATCAAACAACTTTTAGGCTTGCGCGGCTTTATACTTACGCCTTATCAGTTGTTCTGTGCTTTAAAACGCTACGGCGGCACGGTTATTTACGCGCAGAAAGGAAATAGTCATGGGTAGTATTTTAGGCGGAAGGCCCAAGGCTCCCGCACCTGATCCAGAGCTTGCAAGACTGCGTGAAGAGAACAAACGCAGGGCAGAGGAAGAGACATCGCGCCTAGCAAGAGTAGCGCAAGAGGAGAAAGACGCGGTGCAGCGGCGGCTACGCGGTAGCCGCTCCCTGTTTGCCAAGGGGCAGGCGGGCTTTGACGATGATGACAAGGTGCAAGATACCTTGGGACGTGCGTAATGTCGGTATCAGATGACTTATCCCGGTTTGAGCGAGCAAAACACAGGCGGCAGACATGGGAAAGTGTCTGGCAAGAAATCTACGACTACACGATGCCAGCGCGAGACGGGTTGCGTGAGTTCTCCCCCGGCACGCGAAGGGACGATCTCATCTTCGATGAGACGGCAGTCGTTGGAGTTCAAGAGTTCGCCAGCCGCATGCTTGCAGGCATGGTGCCGGATAATATGCGGTGGATACGCCTAGCCCCCACCCCTGCTGTCATGCGCAATATGGAAGACGCCGATGTTGCATTTCTGCAAGGGCAGCTAGACGAAGTTAACGCAGAGGTATTCCAATATCTCCAATCGTCTAACTTCCAATCAGAAGCATTTGAAAGTTTTCTTGATCTTTCGCTAGGCACGGGAAATCTGACTTGTTGGGAAGGCAGCGCCACGCAGCCTTTAAGATTCCAAAGCGTGCCTACGCATGAAGTTTACTTGGGAGAGGGGCCGTTTGGTAACGTAGATACGCAAATGAGATTGCGTAAGGTAGAACCAAGCGAGGTCAAGATTATTTGGCCGGCAGGGCGAGTAACAAAGAACATGAGCGACAAAATGGGGGCCATGGCTAGGGGCCACATGAACCCCGCTGAAAACAATAAGATAGATATTGTTGAGATAGTGTCGCGAGATTGGGATAGGCCCGAAGAAGAAGTTTATCTATACAAGGTTATAGATAAAGAAGAAAAATCCTACATATTTGAGGATGAATTTGTAGGCATAGGCTCTAATCCGTGGATATCTTTCCGCTGGAGCAAGGGTAGCGGTGAGATTTATGGGCGCGGCCCAGCATTCAACGCTATGAGTGCGATTAAAACGTGCAATTTGACAGTTCAGTTAATCCTTGAGAACGCAGAAATGTCGATTGCCGGGATATGGCAGAGTGACGATGACAGTGTAATTAATTCTGACAACATCCGCCTAGTTCCCGGCACCGTTATCCCGCGCGGCGTTGACAGCACTGGTCTACAGCCGCTTTCACCCGGTGGGGATTTCAATGTTGCCGATCTTGTGCTGAAAGATCAGCGGCATAACATCAATCGGGCTCTGTATAACGAGACTTTAGGGCGGCGGGAAGGCACACCTATCAGTGCGACAGAGGTTGCCGAGCGTATGGCTGAATTATCTAGGCAGGTTGGCAGCGCACACGGGCGGTTACAGAAAGAAATGGTTTTCCCTGTCTATAAACGTGCTGTTTATCTGCTAAGGGACCAAGGGCGCATCGAATTACCTACGTTAAATGGGCAGGATATTGAATTACAGGCCGTTTCTCCCCTAGTTAGGGCTCAAAGAAACGAGGATATCGCCCAGCATGTCAATTATGCGCAGATGTTAGGGCAGTTATTCGGCGGTGCGGCTATACAAAACATGCTAAACCCGCAGAAATTTGCTGAAAAGCTGGCATATTGGTATGAAATCGACAACGATTTGCTAACAACAGAGGATGAGCAGCGCAGTAATGTGCAAAATCTCGTAGAACTTGCAGGTGGAGCGAGTGAAGCCGGGGTTGATCCCATTAGCGCAGCACAAACATTGCTTCCATGAGCCAATCCGATAGCGGAAAACGAAAAACAAAAGCACCAGCGTACTTTATAGACGGTGTTATCAGGCCAAAAGAGGCCGAATATAAGATAAATCAGGTCTTGCGAGAGACTTTTAAGACCGATGCGGGGCGGGTAGCTTTAAATTACCTTAAAGAAATTACGTTATACACGGTTCATCCTGCCGGGACTGACGCTAATGTGTTAGCGCATACTGAAGGTGGGCGGTATTTGGTTGGTTTGATCCGCAAAAGAATCAACGATGCAGAGAAGGGGCTTCCTAATGTTTCATAAACTATCGAATCCTAAGATATTGCGTGCGCTTGATAGCGAGGGCGGCGGCGGTGACGCCGCTGCGGCAGAATCAGCCGCGCCAGCCGAAGAAGGGGGTGCGCCAGTTGAGGCGGCTGAAGGAGAACCCGCATTACTTGCCGGGAAATACAAAGATGCGACTGCTTTGGAAGAGGGTTACAACCAACTTCGCACGGCTTACGATAAGAAAACGGCAGACATCAAAACGGATGTGGAAAAAGAAGTAAGAGGGCAGATTGAATCCGAGTATCAGCTTGTAGCTAAAGGAGATATCCCTGAGAAATCAGAAAACTACAAGTTTAGCCCGCCGGAAGGCTTGATACCGGAGGGGTATGACTTCAGCATGAAAACCGATAACCCGGTATTCCGCAAATGGCAGGAAAAAGCCCATGATATGGGCCTTACGCCGGAACAGTTTAATGAAGTGACTGCTATCTACGTTGAAAACGAAATGTCTCTTTTGCCAGACCCTAATGCCGAATTGGAGAAGCTGGGAGAGAACGGCAGGGCGCGTGTAGACCGGGTAGATATGTGGTTATCCAAGCATTTAGATGCAGATTCGTACATATCTATGTCTAATTTCTCTGGTGAGGCGTCGTTTATTACGGCGATGGAGCAGATTATTAGAAAAGCTGGGCAAGCTGGCGGCGATACTGAAGGGGTGCAAAGCGATACTCCGCTATCCCGCCCAGAATTAGAGGCAATGATGAAAGACCCGCGCTATCGCGACCCGCGACACCGGGAGGATGCGTATGTAAAACGGGTAACGGAGGGTTTCCGTTCTCTGCCGTCTTAACCGGCTAGGTTGGTTGCCTCTGCCAGCTAGGCTGGTATGGGGGTCAGGTTCCCTCCCTCCCTCCTGACCCCCTTTTTATTTATTGTGGACATCTATTAAAAGTATTGTATTTTTAAAGAGTACAGGCCCGAAGTATTCTTAGGGCGGCCCCTATGGGATACCCGCCCGATGATCTTAGGACACCCTGCTTGGTGAAACCTTGATTGTGGAGTATGGCAATGGCCTTTCCCGATATTGATGATGCTTTCGTCAAGCAATTCGAAAGCGAAGCGCACATTGAGTACCAGCAAATGGGCTCAAAATTGCGTAACACCGTTCGCACCAAAGCAGGTGTGACGGGTGAAAGCACTACATTCCAAGTGATTGGTAATGCAGTTGCCGGAACCAAATCACGTAATGGCGATATTCCAGTGCAGGATGTATCGCATGCACCAGTTGAGTGTACTCTGCAAGACCGGTACGCCGGTATCTATGTGGATGATCTTGACGAACTCAAAATCCAGCATGACGAGCGCGGCGCGCAAGCGACCAACCTTGCTGCTGCGATGGGCCGTGACACGGACGAAATCATTACTACGGCAATGGATGCGTCCGCCAATTCAGCAAACGCGACTAACAGTGTGTGGACCGCTGCTGCTGCACCGATTGCAATCATGGAAGCTATGGGTAATGCCAGTATCCCGTTCGACGGGCGGCTTTACGCAGCGGTTCCATGGGAAGCATGGGGTGACCTCATGGACATCGATGAGTTTTCAAACGCGGATTATGTCCCGTCTGAGAAGCTCTGGTTTGAGGGTGTAACTGCCAAGAACTGGCTTGGCTTCCATTGGTTCCCGCATGAGAACCTGCCCAAGAACGGTGTGGACCCGAAAGCGTTTTTCTATCACGCTTCGTCTACCGGGCATGCACTTGGTAAGGACTTCATGTCTCGTATTGACTATGTGCCAACAAAGGCATCGAACCTGATTCAAGCGTGTATGTCTCACGGTTCGGTTCTCATTGATGACACCGGTTGTATCGAGATTATTTACGACCTCGCGTAAGCGTTAATTGAGGAGAAGTTCCATGGCGTTAGTCAAAACAGACTTCGCGGTGATGGGTGACGGAAACGGAAGTAAGATGGCGGTCTATCGAACGGCTGATGCAATAGCAGTCGTGAATAGCTCCGGTTACTTCAACGATCTGTCCAGCGTGTTATCCTTGGGCGATGTTATATTCGTTCAGACGGTTAATGACCCTGCCGCTGTCACTTCGGTGTCGGCTGTAAATATCGTCTATGTAAACGGCAATGCTTCTGGTGTTGTTGATGTAACAGACGGCCTTGCAGTTACTGCAACCGATACAGACTAAGGAGATAGGGGGGCTTCGGCTCCCCTTTCACCGATATGGCAGCAGATACTGATGTAGCAATTGCATCTAATGCTTTAGTTTTGATCGGGTCTAACCCGATTTCTTCTTTTGCTGATGACAACGGCGGTGCTGTTGTTGCCAACGAAATCTACGAAGATGTAATTGAAGAGCTTCTCGCGGAAAAAGATTGGACGTTCGCGAAGAAGATGAGCGATCCCCTTTCCCGCTTGACGGCAACCCCCGAAGTAATTTGGGACGCCGCTTACCAGTTACCATCCGATGTTATTGATGTCAGGACTATTCTTATTGGTGACACGGTTGTTGATTACGAAGTTTTTGGCGATCAGGTATTCTTGAATGCCGGTGTGGATGATACCGTGACAGCGATTTATACCTATAGGGCTCCCGAGAATACATGGGCTCCGTGGTTTCGCCTTTATGCCGAGCTTTGCCTAGCAAGTTTATTTGCAAGTTCGGTTGCGATGAAGGGCGACCTAGCGTCTGTTTATGAGGAAAAGGCAAAGATGCAAGGCGCGAAGGCGCGCAAGCGTGATAGCCAAAGACAAACTGCGCGTAAGGTAAGAACCACTAGATTTCTTTCTAACCGGAGTGGTTAACTATGCCCGCTGGGGTTAATCATGTGCAGACCAACATGGCTAGTGGTCAAGTTGATCCGACTATGTTGGGGCGGCGCGATACAAGTATGTATCAGAATGGCGCGAAGATTCTCAAAAACAATTCTCCTCTTGCGACGGGCGGTGTTAGGCGACGACCTGGCACCCAATATATAGCGACACTTCCTGCGACTTCACGCCTTGGTAAGCTGCAATTTAATGAGCAGCAGTTATATATTTTTGCATTTTCCAATGCGCGTTTAGACATATACAACGCCTCTACGAATGTTTTAGTGCAAACGCTAACAGGGCAACCGTGGAATGCCACGACTATGTGGCAGATGAAGTGGACGCAAACAGGCGATACGACCATTTTGGTGCATGAAGATTTCCCAATGCGGAAAATTGTGCGAACCAGTGCGACCACCTTTACAAGTTCTTTATACGAATTTGAAGCTCCGACAGCGGGCTTTCCTATTTATCAGCCCTATTTCAAGTTTGCTGACAATGCGGTAACGCTGACACCTTCTGGCACTTCGGGGTCAATAACATTAACGCTAAGTGCGGGACACTGGGTGGCGGGGCATGTTGGTAGCCGGGTTCGCTACAAAAGCAAGACCTGCACGATAACTGCTTACACAAGCGCAACAGTTGTAACGGCAACAGTTAATGAAACGCTCCCCAGCACAACCGCTGATACAGATTGGGATGAGAATGTCTTCTCAACCGTAAATGGGTATGCGCGCAGTGTGTCCTTTCATGGACGCCGCCTTTGGTTTGGCGGCACAAAGGAGTTACCGCGCAATGCGTTTGCTAGCAAGAAGGGTGCTTATTTTAATTTTGATGTTGGCACGGGTTTAGACGATGAGAGCGTGCAGGCAGAAGTCGCTGTGGCTCAAATCGGTGAGATTGTGCATAGCCATTCTGGTAGGCATCTCCAATTTTTATGTGACACCGGGGTTGTTTATGTCCCTGAGACAGACGCTAATCCTGTAAGCCCTAAGAACTTTAACCCAAGGTTTTCCATTCCATATGGTGCGCGGCAGATAACGCCTCCAAGGAATTTGGACGGAGCCGATATTTATATCCAAGACACGGGTAAGGTTGTTAGAGAGCTTATCCATAATGATTTTCAACAGGCATACACAGGCGATGCAATCAGTTTAGTTTCGAGTAATTTAATTAATGATGTGCAAGACTTGGATGTCCTGTATGGGCATACAGATGGACCGGAGCAATTCGCATTGGCGGTGAATGGCGATGGGACAATAAGTTGTTACCATACAATTAGAAGTGAAAAGATATCGGGTTGGTTCCCTTGGGAAACCAACGGTACGTTTGAAAGTATAGCTACTCTAAATAACGAGGCGTGGGTCACCTGCAAGCGGACGATAAACAGCGCTATTGTTTATACCCTTGAGAAATTTGATTTTGAATTAACGCTCGATTGCGCCCTAAAATTTGACGCCGCCTCTGCGAGTACGTTTACTGTTGCTCATTTGCCTAGCACAATGGTTTACGGGGTTGCCAATAAACGTGCTGTTTCACACGGGGGTGTCACAACCAATGGGTCTGGCGTTGCTACTTTTACAGACCCTGCCACACAAATAGATGTTGGCCTAGACTTCACGCGCTCTATTGAAACGCTTCCACCTGTTGTGCAAACGACTAAAGGCGATATGTCAGGCGAGCTTATGCGCCTTGGGGTCACAGTGTTGGAAGTTTCGACAAGTGTTAATTTTAGTGTAAACGGGCATGATTTTTTAGTAAGGCAGGCTAATGATGACTTTAGCCTTGCGCCTGCAAAACAGGATGGCAAGCACAGGTTTGAAGGTTTGTTGGGTTGGTCAAGGGCTCCCACGATAACAATAACGCAAGACGTTCCTTTGGAATTTAACTTGCTGTCCATCTGGACGGAGGTATGGGCATGAGTTGGCAAATGGCATTGATGGTTGCTAGCACGGCTGTATCCACTTTCCAAGGTATGCAGCAAGCGCGGGCGGCAGAGCAGCAAGCATTAACAGAAGCGCAAATATCACATGAAAACGCTCTCGCTGTTGAGACGCAAGCAATACAAGAAGAGGCAGAGAGAAGGCGGGCTTTTGAAGAATTGCAGGCTAGTAACAGGAACGCAGCCGGTTACGATCCATACGGAAGCCAATCATTTTTGGCTCTAGAGAAGCGTAATGAATTAGATATGATCGAAGATGTTGACGCAATTCGGTACGGCGGGGCGCACCAGAGCAGAAATCTAGAGCTTACACGGGATGCGCAAATAAGAAATGCAAAATCTGCGAGATCGCAGGGTCAGTTAGCCCTTCTTAAGGGAGCGGTAGATGCAGGGACAACAATCGGAAAATACGCGCCGGGACGGACAACCCCAACCACAGCAAGCTCTAATTTAATGACACCGGGCGGAAGCGCCGGGTTTTACCAAGGGCGATAGGAATAGAGCGCCATGGCTGAATTAAAATCACAAGGTAATATCGTGCCGACGACCAAGTTGGGGCCTGTTGGTGCGCGTATTCCAAGGGCTTTAAGTCCTACAATTAACCCGCTTGCCGGTGCTGCCAAGGTTGCAGAGGAAAGTTTATTTGAAAAAAGGCAATTAGAGGGCGCGGAAGCGGCGTATAACACAGAATTATCAATAAATCCTCAAACGGGTTTACCCGAGCTTCCGCCAGAAAAGGACGCTGGGATTAATATTTTCCAACAATCATTTAATAAGACATTAAGAAAGAACTATTTATCTAGTATTGAAGGAGCGACGAGAGCAGGTCTTTTGGGCATTGCAGACCAACATTATTTAAGCCCAAAAGAATTTAGTGAAGTGGGGAGCAGGTATTTAAAAACTGTTATTGATGGGGCAGAGCCGTTCGCTAAAGGACACGTTGAGGATATCGGGGGGAAAATTTTTAGCGGATTGCTGCAAAGCACTAGAAACCGGTTTGCACGGCAGCAAATTGCTGACGCGAGGCGAACTGCGCAAACTCTGTCTGGAGAAGCAGCGGAGGCCCTTGCTTCAGGCCAACATTCAGTAGGTTCGGAAGAAACCTCTAAGGTAATAACCCAGTTTGTTGATAACGCAATTGCATCTATAGAAGGTGGCGGACAGGCATTACGTGGTAGAAGAGATTCAATAATTAAAGAAACATTAAAAGTACACGCACAAAATAGTTACTTAGCATCTCTAAGGGCATTGCCAATTAGAGAAGCTAACCAAGCATTAATTAATTTTCAAATGGGCAAACCGTACAAAAATAAAAGCGGTCAAAATATATTTGCCCCCTTCAAGGGTATGACGCAGGTAGATAGGCGGCAGATTTTAGCCGTCTTAACAGATAGTCATAGAGCGCGCGCGAGTTACCATAATCGTGAAAAAGAGGCTAGCGCTGAAGCTGCTTATAAAGTAATAGCCGGTGCACTGAAGACTTCATTAGGCCTCTCCAAAGACCACCCATTTAATGCTGCCCTCGATCAGATTAATGATCAAAAAGCGCTTATCTCGGTTATTGGTGCGTTTAAGGCATACCACGACAGAAACCGAGACGAGGAATCCAAAGTTGCAATGGCAAGGACAATACTGCCTTTTATGGAAAGTTTAGCCGAAGCAAACGGGGTAAATTTTCAAGAGATCAAGGATAAGTTTAAAGACAAGGAAGCCGCAGAATATCTTACTACTCTTAGCAGGATAGTAACTGTCAATACGCAACAGAGGAATGTGGAAGAGGCAAAAGCAAGAGACAATGGCATAAGAGAATTAGGCGCTGCCCAATTTAATGCTTTTAAAAATGCTTCTGGCGAGGTCGGGGGAGAGCATGTTGCCAAAATAGAAGAGCAAATATCTCTAATAGAAAAGAATAATAATCTTCCTGCAGGCGATAAAGCACGGGAGATTTTAAAAGTTGTAAGGCAGGGCATTAGGGAAGGCACAGCGGCAATAAGGCAGGCAGCAAATACGGAAGAAGATTACGCCCGAGGTTTAGAATACGCGCAGGCGCTGGCGAAATTAGTGGGCCTCGAACGGCACATTGAATCAGTTACTGATCTAGCCAAGGACGCAAAATATGACGGTCTTTCGCCTGGACAAGTAATAAGCCTAGCAAGGGTACACATAAGTGAACTTGCTAAACAAGAAGAGGCGGCTAATGCGCAGCAAGCTCTTTTCCAGCCCTTGTTTTTAAACCAACAATTGTATGGGTTAGGTAAGCCGATAGTCCCAATAGTTAATAATGCGAAAAACCGACAGGCGGGTGATTTATTATTTGAAACTTTTAATCCGGAAGTAGCAAGATTAATACAAGATGGCAAGGCTAACGAAGTTTATTCCAATCAAACCGGGCATTTAAAACTCTTTGTAGAGAGTACTGGAGTCATTCCCCAAGGGGCGGCTGATACAATAGCATCAATGGCGGGTAGCGCTGACACAATGGCAACCGCTCTTAGCGCATATAAAATGTTAAAAAATATAAGCGGCGGGGGGCATTTAATAAAATCTGCTTTACCAGATCATATTTTAAAAAGATTAGACCTAATAGATTCAATTGGGCCTACACCGGAAAACATCCAATATGCGTTGATCCCTCATGTTCAGGGCGAAGCAAAAGATCAGAGCGCTCTAATTTATGCTAAGCCTGATGGAACCCCACTTAAACCGAAGGAGTTAAAGGAAGCGTATGGGAAGGATTTAGCGAAAGTTCTTACGCAACAAAGCACCACAACAAAAGGTATTGTTTCTACAATGCTTGATCGTTTTGCAGCGTTTATTTTGCATAGCGGGGTAGATGGCTCCCCACGCGCGGGGGGATATTCAGCACTGCCTCCAGAGCTACGAGAAAGAGTGCATAGTCAATATCTTCAACTTATAAATGACATAAAAATAAATCCAGATACCATGCCGGATGTCTTTAAAAGGCAGGTTGCCACAGATTTTTACCACAATGGGCTTAAGTATATAAGGAATCCTGGAGAAGAGAGTGAGAGATTAACTGCTTTGGCTCATTCCGTAGAAAATGTTTTAAGAAAAGGGGATTGGTTTGTTGGTAAATACGACGCAGATAGGCCAAGAAATTCCGGCGCTGGCTTAAGTATAAGTTATCAACCAATAGAAATGTATATTACAACACCCGCATCTAAGTACGATGAAAGTGGGCGGGAGTATTTTGATAAAGAAATAGTTGAGATAGTAAACAGAAATATGGCACGGTTTGGCGTGCACGGAACATTGGCATCATCGCGAGCCGCAGTGGGTGGGGTGGATCAGGATACTGCTTCAACATTGCAAAAACCGCCGGGGCAAAAACAAGAATGGTATACCGCTGACGATATAAGATTGCTGCCAATAGCGGGCAAGCTGAATAGTCGCGGGCAACCGATGTATCAGGTGTTTCTATCTTCTGAATCTAAGGGTTTATTGATGGCTATAGAGCCTCAAGCTACGGTTGATGATTCCGGAGAATTGATTGGAGAAATTGAACACGGTCCTATGTATATCGACCCAGCCCCTATCCGCGATATACAAATGGATAGAATCCAGAAAAAAATTAAAGTAGACAAACTGTTAAGGGTGTCGAGTTTTAAGGATCACTGGAATAGGATTTATGGCGAGCACGTTTATATTCATGAAATTCTTCCAAAAGAATTACCTCATTGGGTTGAACGCGCAGCGACCTTTAATAGCGATTCTCTCAAGGGGCTTGCTGGGGTTGGGGTAGACAGTACCGTTTTAAGCACAAGTTTTTATGACAAGAAATTGGGCGGTGAACTTTTAGTTCCAACAATCCGCGCTGACAAAGACGGCAAACTTTACAAAGTTAAAGACCCTGTAAAAGTCGCCAAGGATAAAGGTGACTATATTCTGATATCAGGGCCGGACGGCGCAGCGACGAGGAAAAAAGCCACGCGAGCCTCGATTGCTATTAGCACAATAATAGATGCGTTAAGGTCTGGGAAAGAAGCCAGCCTCAATGAGGCAGCCTTTAGGCGAGCGGAGGAGCGTGGCCTTGTTACACCTGATAAAAGAAGTAAGACCGACGGCACAGTTGACCTGCTTGACGAAGTTGGTGGCGCAGTCGGGGGTGCTGCAAGAAGCGTCTATAACACACTTGGCAATGTACTGAATGAGTTGTTCCCCGAAGGACAAGCTAGAGTGGAAGCATATAAGAAGAAGAGAGGTAAATAATAATGGTCGGTTTATACAATCTGCCTGATGATGAGGATCAGTTTACTACTGACTATGCTGACCAGAATGTTTTAGCCCTTGATCATTCAATAGAGGAAGGAATACACCGTGAGGGCAATATAGCGACCCCTTACTTAGATCATCTAGGCCACCCCACAATTGGGATAGGACTTTTACTTAGCAAAGATGGTCGTGTCCATAATGAAAAAATATTAAAAAGACACCTAGCAGAATCTTTTAAAAACAATATTGAATTAGGTGAGGACGCTGATCCTGAGATAGAAGCTGCTGATCCTGAGATAGCTGCACAGGATGTATATGATCGAATAATGGCTCAAGGAGAGCAACTGAAAGAGTACCGTGCTAAGCACGGTGTAAAGGGACCGAATGGATTGACAAGTTACCAGAAGTCTCCTGCTTGGACGGATCAGGCGGTTACATTGCCGGAAGACCTAAGAATGAGAATTTATGAAGAGATTATGCAAAAAAAACAAACCGAAGTATTAAATTTGTATGGGGACCTTAATTTGAATTATTTGCATATATCCACTCTGACTGACATTCAGTTTCAAGGCCCGAGTATGATCGGAAGGAAAACACGGTTTTACAAGGCTTTAACTGACCCAAATGGCCCACGTTGGAACGACGCTATCTGGGAGGTTCTTTATGACAGCGGTGATACTTGTACTAGAAATAAAAAAAGAGCGCGAGACCTAGATATGGCTAATGGTGGGGATGGTGTCGCAATTAATACAACCTACCCCTATAGGCCCTTCCCGCCCGGTGTACCTAAGGGCCATAATAGTAAGTGTAATTAATGGATGATCTTTTTTTAAATCCGCGGCCTCCATTTCCTACGTCACGCGCACTGTTTGACGAGGATTTAGCTCGCTTTATAGATACTAGGGGCAGGCTAGATGGGTTAAGGCACCAAGACGATTACGCTAATGCGTTTAGTATAGACACTTTGATAGGGCAGAGTATTGCAACATTCGATTTAACAAGGCGCTTTAAAGCCGCTGATATAGATTTAACACCTATACGTGGATTTAACCCTTTTGAAGATGCAGATTTAGGTAACTACCCTATTCATATTTTTTCGAATGCTCGATCTCCCGGTGAAGTTGAATATGAAAAAGCGTTGTATGACGAAAATAATCTTTTACGAGAAAATCTAAGCCAGTCTGAATCATTTCTGCCGAGGCTTTTAGCTAATTTTTCTGATCCCATTAATATTATTCCTACCCCTTTTGTTAGGGCTGCTACTTTTGCTAAAGGGTTTAAACAAACTGGTACAACGGCGTTTGCTGCATTCGCTCCCTTTGAAATAGCTAGAGCGAATATTGATCCAACTAGCACGGCAGCAGAAAGTGTGCTTGCTATTGGTGGGTCTACAATAATAGCTGGGTTATTAGGCGGCACTGTAGCGAAGATGGGTGCTAGGAATTTAGATGCGATTTCTAATTCCTATTTCGCAGGACATGCCGTTGTTGATGCGGCAAATGAACTCCAAACCCTACATCCCAATGCTATCGAAGCTATATTACCGCGCAAGCCGGGAGCGCCCTTAAGGGATTGGGTTAAAATGCGAGAAAGAGAAACCGTTAGGGAATATGAAGCTAGGTTAAAAGAGATTGAAGCAGATGAAACGACATACCAAAGGTATGCGTGGATTAGTGATTCCTATGCAGAGGGTTCTGAATTAATAGAAACTGGAACAAGAATTGAAAAGTGGAGAACATTACAGCACCCGTGGTTATTCCTAAAAAATACAAAGTTTGGAGGGATATTAGGGAATCGTATTAGGCGGCTAGCTGATGAGATTTCTGGTAGTCCCGGCATGTATACCAAAGGAAATCTTGGCGACACCCCCACTGCACATAGCGCCCATGTTAGAGCATTATTACACAACGTAGCTCTTGTTAATTTCCACAGAGCCCAAGTGGGTGGCTTTTTAAGGAGTGAGGGGTTCTCTATAGATGACGTTGCAAACCAATCGGAAATTGGTGCGGCGTTCGGCGCATTGGGCCGGTCCCTTCCTGGCGTTAAGGCAGGCAAGCGCCAAGCAGAATTTGATGAAGATGTGTCAAATTATTATATGAACCCACTGCCTGACTACAGCACTATTATTCATATTGATGGCAAGCATGCGAATTATGCCCAAAGTGTTGTGGAGGCCGCCGAAGGCATAAAAGAATATATGAAAGTTATAGGGAAGCAGGGCATAGAGGTTGGTTTATTTGGGGAGGGTCGATCAAAATTAAAAATACATAACTTGGAACTGCGCCTTAAAGATGTAAAGGCGAGGGGGAAGCAACCTACAGAAACTATGAATGAACATTTAGACGAGATAAATTTCATAGTAAATCAGATTGATGCGGAAAAATTAAACATAAAAAAACTAAGAGTGATTGCAAAAGAATCTGAAGCAAAAACTGGCAACCCTTTCCCAAGGGTTAAAAACGATCCAAGTCTAGGCCATTGGCCTATGATATGGAAAGCGCATGAAGTAGAGGCTAGGCGTTCTGAGTTGGCAGAAATACTAGAACGGTATTTTGTCAAAGAGGGTGACGTACAATCAAGGCTAGAAGAAACAATAGGGCGCATACTGGGGCAGGGTGAATTTTCTCGGTTCGTCCCAGTGTTAAGAAAGATTATGGAAGACGCTGGTATGGAAAAGACCAGCATCAAACAATGGATAGATGATTTTGAGGCTATTGTTAAGGAAGCCAAGATTCGCGCCCCGCACAAAGCGGATTTACAGGTTGAAGTAAAGCAAGCGCTAACCCCTTTCTTTAAGAAATTTTTATTCGATGTCGGAGGAGAAAAGGTAGATGAAGCTACAATAGATGGATTAGGCACGTTAAAAAATTCTATCGATGACACATTAAAAGAAGAGCTATCTGACAATTTAAAGGTTATTGCAGAAGTACTTGAAGATATTGAAGACATAATAGCGGATGGTTCAAGTGGCAATTTTGGCACTTCTGTCAATGCGTTAGCTCGAAAGATTAATATACCCCCACACCTTGTAAGGGATTTTATTGAGACTGAGCCGTCCAAGGTTATGCGGTTGTACCACCGTCGCATGGCAGTAAGCATAGAAATGGCGCGTAGGTTTGATAGCGACCCATCAATGACAACAGAGATTTACGCACTCAGTCGTTTGATGGATGACCAGATAGGGGCAGCTACAGGCAAGGCCCGTTTAGAATTAATAAAAGAAAAAGAAGATACAATCAGTGCCATAGAAGATTTACGTGATAAAGTTTTGGGTGTTTACAGAATACCGCGTGATCCCTCGGCGCTTGATTATAGGGCTACGCAATTTACTAAACATTGGATGGCGCTGTCTCTTATGGGCCAGCCTATTATTGCTTCGCTTGCTGACCTTGGCAAAATACAAATGGCATTAGGTTGGAAGCAGATGTTTGGGGCAGCTTTTAAGGCGGCGACAGCTAGCAGGCATGCCTTTAAAACAAAGTTAGGCCCAGAGGCAAAGGTCGCAGGAATTGGTTCTGATCTAGCAACCCGCTATAGATTTGAACAGCTTATGGATTTTGACCAATTATACACCCCATTGAATAAGGCTGAGGAATTTACCGCTAGGAATGTAGACCGTCTTTTCTTTGTTAATATGCTAACCCCGTACACAGATTTTCTTAAGGTATTTACCGGCTCTGTTATGCAGTCAAATATTATTCAAACAGCAGAAAAGGTAGCTACTGGGAAAAGGTTAAGTAGAACAGAAAATCTTTGGATCAACCGGGCGGGGCTTGGAAAGGATGATTTAAAAGATATATACGCACAATGGCAAAAATCTGGGGCGCAAAAGGAAGACGTTTTCTATCTAGCGAACACTACCAAATGGACTGATGAGACATTAAAGCGCAAATTCCGTACTGCCCTAGCCACTGAAGTAGAAAACGCGGTTATTACTCCTGGCCCAAGTACGCGGTTTAATTTTATGAGTACTAATTTAGGCGGGATTGCTACGCAATTTAAGAATTTTTCAATTACAGCTACTCATCAGATTCTGTTAGCAGGCTTACAGCAACGTGATATGTATACCTTGCAGGCAATAACAAGCATGATTGCTATTGGTGCGTTTGTTGATATGTGGAAGTCGCCAGATTATGACACCCGTGATTTGTTAAGCATTGATAGGCTCGTTCAAGCCATAGATTATGCTGGAGTAACTGGGATAATGTTTGATTTAAACAATATGACGGAAGTTATAAGCGGTCATAACATAGGGTTGCGTCCTTTATTGGGAGTTGACCCAATTTGGAAAAATCCTACTATTGCGCAGAGAGGGGGGCAAGTTTTTGGGCCAGCAGGTTCGTTAGGTTTTGACTTTATATGGTCGTTAACAAGTCCTGATGCAGAGGCAAGTGATGTTGCTAGGTCGATTAGGCGGTTAACTCCATATAATAACCTGATTTGGTGGGATGGGGTTGTCGACATAGCGCAAAGGCAAGTTGGACAAGCCTTTACTGCCACGGAGAATTAAAATGGCCCATATTACAGTCGGTACAACTTCAACCCGTGCAGACTATACTGCCTCTTCATCGCAGACAGCGTTCTCTGTACCGTTTGAGTTCTTCGATGAAGACGATTTGCTTGTTTACAAGAACAATGTGCTGCTTACAAAGACTACCAACTATACCGTAACGCCTGTTACTACCAGTGATGGCGGGTTTGATGGAGGTACGGTTACTTTAACAAGCGGAGCCGCCTTAAACGATAAAGTCGCTATTGTTTTGAGCATGCCTTATGAGCGCTCTAGTGATTTTCCGACTGCCGGCCCTTTTAATGTTACTACTCTTAACACCACTCTTGATAAGAACGCTGTTAGGTTCAAACAGCTTGACGAACTTTCCTCGCGCTCAATTAAGGGGCCTACTTCAGAGGCCGGATTAGAAGAATTACCTAAAGCCACGGATCGGGCTAGCCGCATCATGTCGTTTGATAGTAGTGGCAATCCCACTACAGTCGCGACTGACAGTTTATCTCTTGCCACCTTGCAAGCATTTACGGATTACCGTGTTACGACAGCAACGGGCAACGGCTCAACAACGGCTTTTACCCTGTCTGCCGATCCGGGACAGGAGGGCAATACACAAGTTTACATAGACGGAATTTATCAGTCCAAATCAAATTATTCGATTTCGGGAACCACGCTGACATTTTCGACGGCACCACCTAATACGTCTGCTATTGAAATAGTTCACGGTCAGGCAGCGGGTACATACATCCCGCCTGACAACACCATCGCAATGGAGAAAATACTTACTTCTGATATCGATACTGACCTATCAAGTGTCAGTGGTAGTGACGACACGCTGCCATCAGCTAAAGCAGTTAAAACCTACGTTGACGCCCAGGTCACTGCCCAAGACCTTGATTTCCAAGCTGATTCCGGCGGCGCGCTGAACATCGATCTAGATTCAGAATCGCTCACGCTGGCAGGCGGCACTGGAATAGATACGGTCGGCAGCGGCAACACTGTCACGACCTCAATCGACAGCACAGTTGCTACGCTGACCGGCAGTCAGACACTCACGAATAAGTCACTTACCGCGCCGACCGTCACCGGAACCGCTGCATTCACCGGCAACGTCGGCATTAACGATGCCAGCCCCAACGCAAACGCTAAACTGACCGTGACATCAGATGCCACAGGTACGAGTGGCTCGATGGTCTATCAGTCGGTGGTACGAAACAGTGCTGCTCATAGCACCACTCCAAAATCTGGAACGATGTATCAGTTTAAGTATACGGGTTCCACATACCTTGACGCTGGTGGGATCACAGTTAAAAAAGAAAATGCGACCGATGGCCAGTACGGTACGACGCTTGGCCTCCACACCCGCGCAAATGGCGGAAATCTTATAGAGCAATTGACGATTCAGCCGGACGGCGATGCCACGTTCGCTGGCGACATCAATATGTCTGCGAGCAAGATGCTCAACTTTGCAGACGACATGGGAATACAATGGGTCGATAACAAAATTACCGGCTCGAATACCCACGACACACTTTACTTCTTGACCAATAGCGCGGAGCGGATGCGCGTAAATTCCTCTGGCCTTGCCATAGGTGGGTCCGCCAGTGCCGTCGCTAATTCCAAATTTGAAGTCTCCAGCGCAACCACTGTGTTACCGACTGTCACGGTCACCGCAGATGATCAGGTCGTTGGCTGGCGGCTGCGGCGTACCGGCGGGTCCCATGCCCGTGAGTGGTACATGGGCATGCGCGAAAATACGTCGGCGTTGGATATTTATGACAATACGGCGAATGCCAGCCGTTTCCACATCAACGCCTCCGGTGAAGTAGCTATTGGCGGCGGCTCAGCGCTGAACGTGGCAAACCACTTCACCGTGGATATTGCGGCTGCATCGAGGTACGTGCGGCTGACGCTGGACAACAACTCAACAGGCGCGAGGCAGTGGTCACTACATTCGATTGGCGATGGCGACTCCGCTTGCGGGTCATTTGGCATTTACGATGACACGGCAAATGCTTGGCGGCAGCGGATCGATACGAGCGGCAACTTGTATAGCTATAATTACGTCGCAATCGGGCAGACCACTACTCCGATTGCTAAATTAACTATTAACGGCAACTCCGACAGCGTTGCTGCACTCCGTATTGCTGCGAATGACACGCATGGTTGGGCATTTTTTGAGCTAGCCACCGGGGGCCATCTACAACTGAACCGGCATGTCGCAGGAACCTACAGTCAAGTCATGCTTCTGGATCGTTCCAATGGCAATGCCACGTTCGCTGGCGATTTGCACTTGGACTCAGATGCGGCAGTTTTGAAATTTGGCGACGACGCCGAGATCACGCTTACGCATGTGCATAACGCAGGTGTGTCTCTCGCCGGGAACTTGTACCTACCAGACCATAAATCAATCAACATTGGTACAAGCAACGATCTCAGCCTTTTCCACGATACCAACGACTCACACATAGTCGATCAAGGTACAGGAAACTTTTACGTCAAAACAAATGGCACCGCCATTCGGATGGAGACATACGGCGGGGATGACCTCGCCACGTTCACCAAAGATGGGTCAGTCGAGCTTTTTTATGATGATTCAAAAAAGATTGAGACCACTTCCACGGGGGTTAGTGTTACTGGCAATGTTGTAGCTACAGGAGAAGCGACTTTTGGCCCCGGTGGAACAGGTACTGATGTCGTAAATGTTATCGCCAATGGAGGTTCGGGTGCCGCTGGTGGAGCCGTATTTGAGGTGCGATCCAATGGCACCTACCGGGGCGGGCTTGGAAATAAAGCTGCACTTTTAGGCAGCGGCACTAGCACAGACATAGAGTTGCGTGCTGCAAGTGGAATCCCAATTACGTTTGCGCCCAACAACACCGATGCTGTTTTGTTATCAACTTCAGGAAACATGCACATAGGCGGGACCTCGGCACCCGCATCAAAATTGTTGGTCACGGGTGACGCGGAATTTACGCGCAGCCTGAGCGGTTCGCCGCAAATTGTGCGGGTGAAGAACTCATCCAACACCGCTAATTCCCATGCCAGACTGATCTTGCAAAATGGCGGATCGTCTGGCGGGGACGTGCTCATCAACATGGACGCGACCGCCAGCAACGCCAGGTGGTCGATGGGCGTGGATGTCGCGGGTAAATTCGTGATTGCCGACGCAGATAAGGGGGCGTTCGATGGGTCCGACGAGAGGCTAGTTATCGACGGTGCTAGCGGTGGAGTAGGTATCGGTATAGCGCCAGACAGTACATACGCGCTGAAGGTATCCAAGGCCGGAGCCAACTCATATCACCAACTATATGGCGCAACCGGCTATGCGGCTGAGATGCACCTGACCAGTCAAAACGCTTCGGGGACTTTTGTGCTGGCGATGGACAACGCCGGAACAGCAAAAATCGGCACCAACATCAACACTCCTCTGTTGTTCCAGACGAACAACACTGAATGGGCGCGCATCACTTCGGGCAAGCTTGCGATAGGCAATACGGCACCAGAAGCCAATCTAGACATTTCCGGCGATACGGTTTTACGCAGCACCGGGCAAAACACAAACGGTCGGTATTGGCAGTACGTGCGTGGCCTTGGAAACGACCCAACGAATGTCGATATCGTCGATATTACTTTGCCCAACTACTGCATAGCATCCGTCAAAGTGCGGGTCGCCGGGCGTGGCGGCGCAGCGTTAGCAACTCAATTTCACTCAGAGCAAACCTACGCAATTACCACAGATACCAGCAGTGCCAACGTACACGCTGGCACACAGGTGGACATCGACCAGAGCTTTACTCTGACAACTACCGTTTCCAGTCAAAACGTGACGATTGATGTGACAGCAGCGAGTTGCGGAAACGTGGTTGCCTACGTGGAAATTTTATCTAGCGCCACTTTAACTAGTGGCCTCTAAACCAAGGAGTTATTAAATGACCGAATTTGCTTTCAGTGTTGAGACCATCGAACGGCAAGTTGCCGTTGATGACCTCAAAGATGTTGCCAGCGTGATCCACTACCGGATGATGGCGAGGGATGGTGCGCCGGAATTTTCCGCTGACGGTTATGGCGCTGTCCAAATTGGCGAACCAGACGCCTCTAACTTTACTGCGTTCGATGACGTCACTGTCGAGCAGTGCAAGGCATGGACGTTCGAAGCGTTGGCCGCGAATGCAAACGCTAACCGCGCTGATGACGCCGAAGGCGATCCTGCCACGGCGGCCTCAATTGAAGCCGAGATGCAAGCTGCATTGCAGGCTCAAATTGATGAGAAGAAAAACCCAAGCGTACTGCCAGGCCTACCGGCATCGTGGGCAGCGGAGTGATGTATCATGGCCCTCACAAAAGTAAGCGGTAACCTCATAGCAGATAATGCCGTTGGCCTATCGCAGCTTGCGGGAGGGACCGATGGTAATCTGATT
>VTLG01003544.1_pt1 | contig 30985 bp, 53 predicted proteins | sample 4694571 | NCBI WGS metagenome assembly VTLG01 (sample SAMN12604809, study PRJNA352737) | marine metagenome | biome: ENVO:00000447; feature: ENVO:00000209|ENVO:00000569|ENVO:01000036; material: ENVO:00002151; isolation source: viral sequences binned using virsorter ...
TGCAAATAATCAGAAGCTAATATTCTTAAATATCCTGTACCTGTATCTGAAATATAACTGTGGTTAGCATCGTGATAAATTTGTAAGTCATCACCAGCCCCTACATATAATTTAGCTGTATCACTATCTATTGTTATACTTCCTGTTACATCTAAGTTTCCAGAAACTGTAGCACCTTGTGTTGTAGTTTCTATTTTTTTAGAATTATCGTAGTAAAGTTCTACTCCTCCGTCTGCGATTGCTTTAACCATTGATTCGCCACCTGACGCATCTTTTCTAATATAAAGTGTACTTCCTGCATCAATATATAAATCTCCTGATGCTCCTGAACTATGCGTAATTATACTATTGCCACTTCCTGTATGTGTTAATTTTAATTCTTGAGAATCTCCTAATTCTATATTTTCATCGTCTCCAACCCTAACACCATCTGCTGTTACCGTTCCAGTAATAGTTGCTCCTGCGTTTGTCGCTGAAATACGAGCATTAGAATCATAGTATAAAGTAACCCCTGCATTAGCATCACAAAGAATAGAATTTTCAGTTCCATTTACCCTTAATTTTAAATTAGTGGATTCAATAATTAAATCTCCTGTTCCTACGTCTTTTATGTAGGAGTTTGAAGCATCGTGAAAAATTTCTAAATCGTTTCCTGCTCCAAAAAGTGCTTTTACACTATCATCTAATTTTATATTTTTAGAAAATTCTGTTCTTGTATTTCCTCCATCTACTCTAAAATATTCTGCGTGTCCTCCACTACCATCATCTGACCAAAATATTATATCTCCATCATCTGCTCTATTTCTAAAATTGATATTGCCAGTATAATTATCTAACCAAGTATCAGCAGTATTATGAGATATTTGAAAATCATCTGAACTACCAACCGATAAAATTATATTATCAAGCATTTGCAACGCTTTACTAAATTGTGTTTTTTCAGAACCACCATCAATAGTTATATAAGATGTAGTACCACCAGAGCCATCATCTAATTTGAATATAATATCACCGTCATCTGTATTTTGTATTATCTCTAAGTTACCGACACTATTTGTGATATAACTAATATCTGAGGTATGTACTAATCTAAGGTCATTACCCGTTCCAACATAAACACTTTTATCATCTGCTACTGTTATATTATCACTAAATGAAGCACTTGTAAATACTGAACCTCCAGTTGCTGTTAAACCCCCAGTAACAGTTGCTCCATCCGTAGTTGTCTCTAGCTTTTTTGAAGAATTAAAGTAGAACTCATTTTTACCTCCTGCATAAAATGCTGACAAAGTGTTGTTGCTTGTGTCTTTAACTATAAAATTTGCTGCTTGAATTTCTAAATTAGAAGAACCTGTTTCTTTTATTATAGATTTGTTTGAAGATGCTTCGTGATATATTTCAAAATCATTTCCTGTACCTAATCTTATTTTAGCATCGTCAATTAAGTCAATTCCACTTGAAGTATTATCTACTGAAATTTTAGTTGCTCCTGTCGTGTTTCCAATAGCAAGTATTTCAGCTAGAGTATCTACCGTGTCAACTGCTGTTTCAACGTAAGCTGTAGTCGCTACTTTTGTAGAATTATCTCCTGCACTTTGAGTAGTAGCTGTAACCCCATTAGCTAGAACTGATGTAGCTGTTACATTTCCAGTAAGGTCTCCAGTTACATTTCCTGTAACATTTCCTGTAACATTAACTGTAATTGTACTTGGTAATCCTATTTGTAATTGTTGGCTTCCTGCTGTTGTTTCAATTTCATTTGCTGTACCTACAATAGCAAAAACTTGACTATCTAAATCTACACTTCCAGTTCCACTATCTCCACTAAAATCTAAATCTTCTAAGGTTATTCGAGCAGCTACATAATCTACTATTGCAGCACTTGTTGGAATTGTTGTATCGTTATCATTTGAAGCTATGCCATCAGCTTCATCTACAAATTTAGTAATTGTTATATTTTCTCCTGTATCCTTTAGTGAACCCCATTCAATCGTTCCAGTTGCTTTAAAATCTCCGCCTGTGTTTATGGATAAACCTGAGCCATTTCCTGAACCATCAGTTAATTCTCTTAAAGTAGCATCTATAACTGCATTATCAATAGTCTTAATTAAACCAACATAGGTGTTTGAAATTTTTGTATTAAATAAACTTGCCATCTTTTATCTTTTTTTTATCATTTAATTTTTTCAAGAAAATTTTTAATTTTTCTATATTATATTTTTTAGGTTTATACCTCATAATACCCAACCATTAAAAGTAGCATCGTGGCTAGGGTTAATATCTTCATTTGTGTTGCTTGTATACTCTGGAAAATTACTATTATTAAAACTCATATAATCTATAAATCTTCTAGTGTACCATTGAGCATTTGTTCTAGCTTTTTCAACTAAATAATCTACTTCATTTCTGCTAACTGTCTCTGCCGTTTCTGATGTGTGTTTAAATATTCCTCCGTTTTTAATTTGGTAAGCAGCGAAAGGAAGATAATCCACTTGTGCGTACCATATTAGCATTGGTGCGATATAATCATTTAACAATGTTTTATATTTAGCGTTTCCACTATCATCAATCGTTCCATCAGTTATCAATGTTCCTATCTTATTATATAACTCACTACCGACATAATTTTGTATATGAATCTCCTGTGCAATCTTAATAAATTGAATAAATTTATCAGTATCGACATTTCCGTCAATTATTGAGTTCCTTACTAGGTCTGTACGATTTATAAATAATGCTGTTGCCATAATATTTTATTTCGGATATGCTCCTCTGCCATCCATTTCATCAGTAGGTTTTTCACTCGCTGCTGTTCCTTTTGGTTTTTTCCTAATCATATATTTAGGAAAATTTTCAATACCCACTTCTTTATAATTTTTTAAATTTTCTCCTCTTACTTTTGTTTTATCTTTTAATCTATATAAAACTCGTACCCATTTGTGTTGGCAATAAATGCCACCTTTAAGAGTAAAAATATCATACGGTAAATCTGGTCTATGTCTAAACTCTACATTTACTTCTTGGTCAACTCTACGGCTTTTACCATCTTTATCTTTTTCAAGTTTTCCCCAACTTGCGTTATCAATATCTTCTATTCTCCATACTAAACCCTTATTGGATAATTTCATCATTTCAACACAAAAAGGTCTAGATTTACCAGTGCTTTTCATTCCCCTGTCATACTTATAACGTATCTTATACAATCCATTTTTAGAATCTAAATAAGAAAAAGCACTTCCGTCTCTTACACTTCCTACATTATTTTCACTTGCTTCCTTTAATCCAACTAATTTTTTAATCTTTGATAATGTAGTTTCTTTTTCTTCAACTAAATGTTCAGCAAAATCTTTTGGTTCAACATCAAAATTTTCTTCCATTTCTGCAACAAATTCATAATCATCCCCTATTTTGTGAGCACTTTCACTCAATGAGCCTAAGAAAGTATTAGAATCTTCTTCGCTTAATTCAACTGATTCATCTTGTTTTACTCCTGTTTCTTCTTCAATTTCTTCTTCATCTTGAATGTCAGGGTCAACATCAGTAAATTCTAGTGGTTGTAAGGTTATAAAATATAGATTTAAAGCTATATCATTTACAGCTAATAGTTTGTCAAAGGCATCTATTAAAAGTTCTTGAAAAGGTCTAATAACAGTATTATCCATTAAAAGAGAAGCGGTTTTAATTTCATCTGCATTATTTCCTAATCCTGTTTGGTCCTTTATTCCTAATAACATTGGACTTACTACCCTGTGGGCAAGCATTATTTTCTTTGTTGATTCTTCCGATAAAAATTGATATTGTTGGTGAGCATCTGATAATTGAACTGGAGTAATTTCTGCTTGTGCATCACTACTATCATTAAAGGCGAGAATAAATTTACCTGCATTACTACTTCCACTAAATTTTTCTGCAATTCTATTTTCAATTAATTGCCTTTCCTCTTGGTTTGGAATACCATTATTAAAATTAATTAACATACTTGGAGATAGTCCGTTCATAATATTATTCAAATGATAATTTGAAATTTCTTCTTCAAGTTCACAGTATTGTAACCCCCCTTGATAATCTACTGGAGAATAATAATAAAATCCCGCTTTGTACGGCTGAATGTACATTATTTCTATTGATTCATTACTCATACCAAAAGCAGGAATCCTTTTTGGCTCATCACTTGGTTTTATGTTTTGCCAATCATTAAAATAATAATAAGCAGGCACAATGCCTTCATCATTACATTTTTCTGCTCTTAATGTTTCAATAGGAAAATGTTCTAGTTGAGCAATTTTTCTATCTTTAGAATAAATTACTTGTATCGCACATTGTCCCATTAGTTTTAAATCGTAACACAGCTTTCTTACTGTATCTTTATCTAATAGTGTAACCATTTGTGCATACTCATTTGGTTTCTTATTAGCATCAGTTGCGTTTAATCCTTTTCCAAAAATCTGCTGAGATATTCCATTTATAGCTGCATTATTTGTTGGGCTTCCGTTATATCTATCTATTAAAAACTGGAAATAGTTATTGTCTTTTCCATATTGAATCCACTCTTTGTTGGGTTCTTCTTTAACTTCTGGACTTGTATAAGTGCTTAAATTAACAAAGCTAATTTCTGCATTATTTTTTCTTGTAAATTGTCCTAATTTGTTTCGTGTAAATTTTTTCATACTACAATATACTCATTATCAAATGAATTGTTGGTTTTAAATTGTCCCTTATTAATATCGTACATATCAAAATCATTTTGGTCAATATCTTGATTAGTACAAAAAATTCTATCTTTATAAACTCTTGATTCTTGGTTTGAATCTGTTTGCCAAATCTCATCATACATTTCCCACAAACTTAAATTTGCATTCCAATAATTAAAATCTGCATAAATATCTAAGTCATAAAATCTATCTTCTATAAAAATAGTAGCATCAGCAGAATCCACATAAGAGTTTGTAAAAGTTAAATAATCCCCACTTGTTGTAGTTGAATCTACAAAATAACTAAAAGTTTTATTTAAACTTGTATCTCTTACTCTTGTATAGAATGCTCCTAAATATACTCGAGGTATTATCTTTAAAGTCTGAGACGCTGTGGTTGTTAATACAATCATTTTATATATAACGATAAAATAAATTTAATTTGTAGAATAAAAAAACCACTCCGATTAAGAGTGGTTTCTTAGAAAATTAATATTAGGAATTAATATTAAGCTGGGTCAATTTGAGTTGCATTGCCAGTGATAACGCCTGAATCTACAAAGTATGGAGCAGTTTCTTCAATGCCCTCAAATACTAGTGTAAATCCTGTCAAATCTCCTGCTGCTGCACCAGTAACTATTGTTCCTCCAGTAACTTCACATCCATTTTCATATCCACACAACAGTTGATTACCGTAATAATCTTCAACTACTACCGCAGGTCTTGCGTGAGCAATAAGTGCGATTTCGTTTTTAGTTGCATTATCAAGATATGGTAATGTTAAATTTAATGTTTGAGTGTAGAAAGTTGTTCCGTTTTCACGAGAACTAGTAATAGCAACTTCTAACGAAGAGTTTCCTTTTACGTCCCATTGATACCAAGTAGGTGTATCAGTAAACGCTGAAATTGTTTGGTCAGCATCTACCGTTGCAACTACTGGAAAGTCCGCCATATATACAGTCTTAATTCCTCCAAATCCTTTTTTACAAGGTACTTTTCTTCCTGTTGTTAATGCACACGCCATAATTTTATTTTTTAAAAGTTATAAAAAAGGGTAAGGTAGGAGTTATCCCATCCTACCCTTATTAAAAATCATTATACAGTTGGGTCGTAAAGAACTATCTCACTTCCGTAACCATATTGAACTGTCGCTGTAAATCTCATTATAAATCTAGCATTTTGCGAACCATCTAAATCTGCCATATCTAGAACTTTCACTAAGTTCAAGTCATTCATTAAACCAGTTCCAAAGTATAAGTTAGATTTTTGAGCCAATACCATTTGGTTATCTGACATACCATTTGCTAGGAATATATTTACTCCATCAAAAGATAAATCTTGTCCAGAATACCACATTTGACCTTGGTCGTTGATACCATTAGCACCTACTCCAATAGAGTAACCACCCAATGCTCTAACATACGCTTTCGCTACATTTTGAGAAACATATAGATTCAAGTCTTCTTTTCCATAAAGGGCAGAAGGACAAGCGTCTATTACTTTAGACATTTCTGCAACTACGTTTGCGTGAGTAACAGTTGTTCCTGAAATATCAGAAACATCAGAATCAGCTTTCGCTAGTGTTATGATTCCGTCAAATTCACCTGCAGTAGCATTAACGCCTACCCAAATATTTTGCTCAGTTTTTTGAGCCACTTCTGCTGAAACGTGCCCAATTAAAAAGTCTGAAAATTTAGGTGGCATTTTTTCAAATGCAGAATATCCCATTTGTGCTGCTTCCCAGTCAGATACAAATGGAGTTTTACAAAGTTCTAGGTTTACTTGAAATTCCTCAGGTTGTATTATTCTTTCAGTAAGAGTAACATCTCCTGCATTAGTAAAATCACAAGTACCATTAGCAATTAAAGAAGCTGTTGCCACTTTCTTAATTACTTCTTTGTATTTAATGTTAGGTTTCACTTCAATTCCGCCTTTTGCGATAGTGTCACCTGATAAAAGTGCAGCAGCAATATACTTTCCAGCAAATTCTCCTGCATACGTTGATGTAATACTTAAAGCCATTTTTACTTATTTTATTAGTTATTAATTATTTGCTCCATTACTGTATCTAATACAGATTTTGGTCTCTTTTTTGAAAACTGAAACGCAGTTTCCTTTTTAAAGTTACCCTCTGGACTGTGCTTAATTGGTTGCACAGCAGGTTCAGAAAGTTCCTCTTTACTATCTTTTACAGATAAATCTTCCTCTTTAGCATCTACCTCAATATCATCTCCCTCTTTTACTTCTTCAGATTTAGGTTCTTTATCTCTTTTCAAATCAGCAACTGCATCTTCAAGATTTTTAATTCTTTTTTCCATTCCCGCCCAGTCATCTACTGCTGCTTCTTTTCCATCATCTCTTAAATCTTCTTCTTCTTCTTCAGATTTAGATTTCAATTCAGCGATTAATCCCTCTTCTTTAACTAACATTAATTCGCCAGTTTCAAGAGTATATTCGCCTACAGGCATAGCGACTCTGTCATCTTCTGTTTTGATGAAAACTTCGTTGCCATTACTAAATGCTTCTGCCTCTACGACAGTACCATTGTCTAGCTTTCTAGTTTCTAGAGTAACCTCTATGTCTAGAAGCGTTTTGATTTTGTTTATCATTTCACTACTTTTCATAATTAATTATTTAACGATTATTAAAATAAATTTTGCATTTTCAAGATGCAGTTCTACTTATTACTCCAATGCCTTGTGCCCATAAAGAGCCATCGCAACATTTTCTAGAGTATGTATTAGTGTCTTTACATAGACAACCCCTCCTACTTCCTTTTGGACTTGTCCTACTAGGTGTTGATATTTGATTTCTCACTAGCTTAAAATATTTTTTATCTTACTCAATAATGCCTGAGCCTTTTGTTCTGTTTTATTTTGCATTTTATCCACAAAGTAACCCTCTATGCTAAATCCTTTTACTTTTCCACTTTTAACATATTCATTCCATACATCATCATTGTTTACTTTAACTGAGCCCATCCAAGTGCCTACTGGAACGTTAAGTCCGTATTTTCTAGACTTGTCAAATTTTTCATCTTCAACAATCCAACTTTCAACTAAGGTTAATCCATTAAGTTCGTGTTGATGTTCTAGTGTTGAATTATTTTGTTTTCCATTTCTCAAATAAAGTTGGCTGGCTTTTAAAACTGTATCCTTAGAAAAATAAATATAATAGTCTCCCTCTGGTCCATTTCTATATATTGGTTTGTTAGGAACGAGTAAAGCTCCCATCAAAATCTTTTTTTCTTTATTTATTTCCGCTAATTTAATTTCATCAGATTTTATAGAAACATTGTTTGTTCCATTATCAGATTTTAATGCTAAAAAATTTTCTTCTATTGCAGGGTTTTCAACAATAGAAATAGCATCTATTCCCATTATATCCTGCGTTTCATCTAATATTAATTCTATAATTTTCATTCTTAAACCTTTTTTTAAAACTTTCTTTTATTGTCTTTTTAAAAAACTTTTTAAAAGTCTTGGTTCTGTTAATATACATACATAACGATTTAGTTAAACAAATTTGCATTTACCCAATAGAGGCACTATCTACAATATTTCTTTCAAGCCCTTGTGCTGTTGTAACATCATTACTAACAACGAATGCTTGTACTGGTTGTTGCGTTCCAATAGCTTCTGCTAATTGACTTACACCTCCTTGTCCTATACTTGAAATTTCTGGTGGTAAAGGTGTACTTGCAATAGGTGGTGTACTTGGAGTTTCTACTGGAGTAACTGATGCTGTTGCTCCAACTTTTGATGCTGCTTTTTTAGTTCCTTTTATTGCTTGTCTTATAGAAGCCAAAATACCTGCACCAGTTGCTATTGCTCCAATTATAAATGGAATATTTGCAGGTGGCGGTGCTGCGTTTGCAGCTTTTGCAGTTGAACCTACTATTTGTGTGGTTGCCACACCCCCCTCAATTCCAACTTCTCCCAAAGCCTTTCCTGCAGTTGAAAGTTGACTTTTAGCATCCATTATAAGTTGCTTCATTAACATCAGTTGTTTTGCAACTAACATAGCTTTTCCCATTTTAGTTTCTTCTCCAAATATTCTTGCAGCAGCATCAAGCGTATCCATTGCAGACTTTCTCTTTTGTTGCTCAATTTTTTCTATTTCATCAGCTTGTTTCTGTTGTCTATCTCTATCTTGTTGGTCAAACTCCTCTTGTTTCATTACTAATGCCTCATCCCTTGCAGCTTTTAATTCATCAGTCACTATATTATTTTCTTCTGCTTGTAATATTAAAGCATCATAATGCTCTTGTATTTTTAATAACTCATCTGCTCTTTCTTGGTCTTCCGATAAAACCATAGCATCTCTAATTTGTTTTTTTAGGTCAGCTAAATCTTTTACTCTTTGTAATTCATCTTCATCAGCTTTCTTTTTATCGTCTGCTATTTGTTTGTTAGTAGCATCTATTTCTGCTTGTTCTTCTTTTATTGCAGAGTTAATTGTTCTATTTAACATTCTAGTTCTTGTCGCAGTATCTTGTTCTATTTTTGAAACTGCGGCAATTAATTCAGCTTCTTTCTTTAAATCTTCTTTTGTTGAAACACCCATTGACATTTCTAGTTGATGTGCTTCTAATCTTTGTTGTGCTAATAATTGTTCTTTTGCAGCTACCTCATCTTCCAAAGCACTTGCGTCTCTTAATGCTTGTATTCTTTCTTGTACTGAATTATTTTCTTTGTCTGACGCAATCTCCCTGAGTTTTGCTATTTCTGCATTGGCTTTTCCTCTTTCTACTATAAGTTCTCTTTCTATTTTAGCATTCTCATTTTGAATTGCAGACATTTTATCTGCTATCTGAATGTTCTTTTCTACTTCTTTGCCAAAATTTTTAACACTATCAGTAGTTTTGTCCCAGTTATCTTTCATTTCACCCAACGCTTCATTCGCTTTATCTGCATCCCCTGTGAATTTAGCACCTAACCACTTACCAACACTTAAAACAGTTTTACCAAAATTTGTTAATGAGTTAGTTACAGTTTGAATAACTGCTTTCACTCTATTCATCATCTTCAAAAGTTTTCCTTGTCCCTCTTCATTTGAAGTTAGTGCCTTTGTTACCGCTACTATTGCTGTTAAAATCACACCAAATAGTGATGCTTTCATCACCAAATTTAATGCTTTCATTCCCTTTGTGGATTTTCCAAGCCCTCCAACAAAACCTGTCATAGAAGATGCTGCTCCTCCAGTTACACTATCTAAAACTTTCATAGCACCACTATAATCAGCAGTACCTTTCTTTGCATCTTTTAGGTCTTTAATTGCTCTTCTCCTATGTGTGTTTACATCTTTGAGTCCTTGTTTTTCTACTTTTAATCTATGATTTGTTTCTGCTATCTTTTTATTAAGAGCATCTCTACGTTGCATTGCTCTTCCTGAAAACCCTGTTGTTTCTTTTAATTGTTTATTGTATTTTAATAATTCTTTTTCTATATCAGATACTAAATCTTCTTGTGCCGCCAAAGATTTATTCACCTCATCTAAACTTATTTGTGCTTGTTTAGTAGAAAGTTTTAAAGTATATTCTCTTATTACTTGGTTTGCCATTGTATTTCTTTTTTAATTTGTTTAAATGTTTTTTTGAAACTTAAAGGCAACGCATATTTACCTTGTGCAATTCTTATATTTTCAGTATCGCCTTTTGCTATTTGTAATAAATCTATTATATTTTTTATCATCATACTACATTCAATAATTCAAAATCACTTTTGCCTGTTGTTAAATTTGTTTTAACACTATTTATCTTGTATGTCTTATTATCTAACGAAATTTTATCATTCAATTTCATATTATATATCATTTTCAAAGGAAGATATGCTGTTAATTTTGTTAATCTTCGTTTTTGGCTAAATATTTCTGTAATATAATCTTCATAATAATTCTTAAATAATGTTCCAGTAAACGTAGTTGTTTTGGTATATTCATTTGTTTCATTAAAGAAATTAATGTTTGAAGTGCTAGTACCTGATGCTAGAGCCCTACTATTAGATGGTATATTATAAGATGATTCAGATGAGTTAGAAGCTGCTGTATTTTTAAGTGAGATAGCTGTACTTACACTTGATTGAAAAATATTATAAAAAATTAACGGACTTCCTTTTATAGCATTTTTACTTTCATTTACAAACCAACCCCATTGAGCAGTTGTATTATTTCCTGTTGTTGTGTTTACTAATCTTTGATATTGTAAATGCTCAAAAGGTAATTGCACTTTATAAACTGGCGATGGACCATCAAACCTATCGCCTACGTATTCCTCTGAACCCCACCCCTTATTATATAGCTGACCATATTGTTCTGCTAAAAAAGTTTTTAACCCTTTATATTCTAAATCAATTTCTTTAAAAGGTAAAGCTACATCTACTTTGCTTTTTTTTGTATCTACATATTCATCTATGTTCCATACGGTACTTGAAGCAGCGTAATAATCACTTAGCTTTTGCACAACTATTGTTCCTGCATCATTTACATAGGCAGTTAGATTAAACATTTTAAAAAGCCCTGTAAGAAAATCCATTACTTTAATTTTTGGGATTTGTTCACTTATTACAAATCTAAATGTAGTACTTGTGCTTGTTGTGCTAGCATTTGAATAAGTATCTGTCCAAGTTCCAATAACTTCTCCTCCCTCTTCTCCAACTATTTCCCAAGTTGTTTGCCCACTATTCCAAGATACTGTTCCTGCTGATGCTACTTTTATTTTATAAGTTCCTGCAGTTAATGTTCCAATATCTCCCTCGTCAATTATTTGTTGCCCTGTAACATCTTCACCTGAATCAATTATGTAAGAACCTCTATATATTTCATAATTAAAAGGAACAGCATTATCACTTGGAGTTATCCTAATTTCATTTGATATTATTGAAGATGGATAGGTTGTTGCTGAACTTGGTATTGTTATAGCTGTACCTGCGGTTGTTGTCGGACCATCATTACTTCCTCCTGCATTATACGTTCCTATTGTGTTCCATTGTAAAGATACTTGTTCAGCAGGTTCAACTGTTCCAGACTTTCTACTAAGCCACAAATAAAGATTATAAAAATCCAAATTACTTGTTGCAAAAAAATCATCTGAAAAAACTATGTTTGATGGGTAACCATTTGCTGTAGTATATTTGCTTTGGATTTGTTGGATAATTTCATAAAGCCTCATAGCATATTTCAAGTCGCTCCAATAAACCCCATTAGCAGAAGAGGCACTTGCATAATATACATTGCCCTCTGCAACTCCTCCACTACTTTGATAATATAATTGTCTAGTGTGTGTTATTAATGGGCAAACTACTGCTCCTGGACTTCCTGTTAATTTTGTTCTTACATTTGAATAGTCATAATCTAAATCATAAGTTGTGATTCCATCAAATATATCTGCTAAATCATCTTCAGCAACTATATCTTTTAAATTAACAGTCTCGCCAAAAAAGGTAATCTTATACGCATAAGGTTTATTTTTTTGTAACTCAACTCCCTCTAGTCTTATAAATCCTTTTTTAAATGGAATACTATTTAAGTGTATTTCAGATGATACTTTATTTCTCGCATCAAAAGCACCTATCGTAATATCAAAATTATAATAATGCTTAAAAATCTTATTGTTGGTTTTAGATGCAGGTACGGTAAAACTTTGAGTAAACTCTGTGAATATCTTAGATATATCACGAATGTTTTTTAGTGTTTGGGTAATAGAAACTGTTTCATCTTTGAACAAGTCAATTCTAGTTCCACTAATATAAACCTGTAATTTTTGCATTTATCTAACATTATTTATATAATCAAAAGACTCCTCAAATTGAATAGTGTATTCAATCAATCTTTCATTAACTGATTTTTTGTGTGTCATTGCACTTGTCTTAACTGTGATTGGTAATATCTCATCATTTGATGGGTCATTATATTTTTCTCTAACCATCCATACATATTCTGATAATAACAATTCCTCAAACCAAGCATTTGCATATTCGGGATAAAACCCTGAACTCAAAGTGTGTGTTTGTTTTCCAGTTTTGTTATACGTTTTTAAAGGATGCTGTTTGCTATCATAAGTAGGGCTACCTGCTGTAGAAAAATCTATAATATTTCTTTGAAAGTTTTTAGTTTTGGTAGCAGTTGATTGAACTGATTTTAAGAAAAACCATAATTCCTGTAACGCACCCCATTTATTTATAAATACAATTTTAGTTCCTTTTCCAAATCTTGTGCAATCTATTCTGTTAAAAGTTACAGTAGTGGTTTCAACCGTATCACTTGTATCACTTGTTGAAAAATCTTGAGTTTTTAAATCACCACCTGAATCTGTATATTGAAAAGCACCTGCCGTATTTTCTGGAACAAATAACTCATAAGTATCTGGAGTTGTTGAATAATTAGGAGTAAATAAAACTTGTCTTGTACCTATCGTTGGATTGTAGCCGTCCATAAAAGTTCCATAACCATCTAAGCCAATATGAGTTACTGTGTTTGTGTCTGCTCCTCCATATTGAACAATGCTACCAGTTGCGTTTGCTCCATCATAGAAAGTTATTGCCCTAGAAATATCCACGTGGTTACTTTCGGGATAATCAGCAGGAGTTAAAGTAACTGCAGGAGTTAAATAATCTCTACATAATTCAGCAATTTCAAACTCTACATTTGCACCTGCTGTACAACTTTTAACTATTGTATATCTTAAAGTTCCTCCAATGCTTAACTCTAACTTAGCACTTACTGCTCCACTTGGAGTGGTTAATACTTCATATCTTGGACTTCTTAATGGTATAGTTGACATTGTTTATTTTTTTGGTTTTTCTAATAATTTATTATCTATGTCTATTGTAAAGGCATCAAAAAACTTTTTTGCAAAACCCTTTAACAATTTATTATATGGGTCAGTAAAAAACATTGTTGCCTCTAGTCCTGCTAAATAGATACTTCTTCCCATCATAAATTGCATACTTTTTCTAGGTAAAAATCTACCTCTTGCATCCCTTACTCCTTTGATGTTTTTTTGTACTGTCCATTTATTTATTGCCTTTCTTAATCCACTACTTTTGTTTGCTCCAAATTGATATGGACTATTGGGTGCTCGTTGTATTCCATACCATTTTGCTCCTTTTAATTTTTTACCACCTTTTTTGGTTTTGGGTGCAGGTAAAGAATAAGGGTCTTTTCCTTTTACACCTTTGTCAACAAAAATTCCGTAATCCCTCATTATGAAATTTAAAATAGTTGAATCTTTAGTTGGCGTAATTTTATAAGTTAAAGATTTTAAAAGTTGACCAGTGGTTATCTTCTTTTTTCTTCTTAAATTTTTTCTTGCTAAGGATATAACACCCTCCGCAAATAATCCAAGTTCTTTTTCCATTTTTTTAAAAGTCATTAGCAAATTGTTATATCGTTATAAATCACTATATCTATTGTGGCACTCCAACCTGCAAGATTATTTTCAAACCTATCAAAAAAAGGCTCACAAGTAACATCATCTTGCACTTGATATTCAGAAGTAAATAAATCCCCTCTTTTTAAGACTTGAATTAATTTGTTTAATACGCCTAATTGAGTATTCAAAATATCTTGTTCGTTATTATTCCCTATAAAAAAATCATCCGTTGGCTCAACCTTAGAACTGTTTACAATATCCATAGCCAAAACATTTACGTTGAAAGTTAAAGTCTGGTCGCCTACGGTAACGCTATTCACTAATATATGACCGAGTGGAAAAATGTCTTGCTTTCCTAAATTTATCTGACTTATATCTCCAGTTGTAACCGTACTAATATATTGGTCTTTCAATAATTCATCTTTTATTGTTTGTGTAATTTGATAATAACCTCTTATTCCTTGATTGCTCATTTTTTAAAATTCTTTTTTAATTCTATTGCTTCAACTTCTGCCCTTTCTTTTTTATATGATAACATTGTAAAACATTTATGCATTCCTAGTTCGGTGATATCTTCAAGTCTTGTAACATCTCCTCCAGCGAGTTCATAAACCGATTGATACCAACCCCATTTGGTCGCAAGCTGAGAAACTCTATCAAGTCCTCCTCTTCCCCCTTTTCCAAATATCTCCTCATAGTCTTTGATAAGTCTATCCCTAAACTCAGCAAAAAAAAAACTGAACTTGTAACCGCACTCATTGGCATATCCAATATATCGTTTGCCGTATCAACTTTATATTTGTCAATAGAATATTTATTACCAAACTTTGCTACGGTAGGTCTGTATAAAACATTCATTGCCTTTTCAATGTTTTCCCAATCTCCAATGTAAGTATCTAGGTCTATATATTCTCCTAAACTCATATCATCTAAGTTTGGGTGAAAGCTATATTCTATTCCATTTAATTTAAAATGCTTGATTAATTTTGGTTTATCTTCAAACAAATTATTTAATATTCCTACAACTTCTTCACTATCATTATATTTCATTCTGTAAACTTCTTCTAAACTTACATTACAAAATATATGAATCATTTGTGCTTTTAATAATCGCACATCTTTTATATCATTTTGAAGTTTAAAGTATTTTTTGTAATCCCTTAAAGTAACATCATCTAAGGTTGTAGGTATGTTTATCTTTAGCTTCATAGTAGTATAACGATTTAATTGAGAAATTTTATACTACAAATTAACGAGAAAAATTTGAATAAAAAAAAAGAGGGCAGACACACATTACACCAATTAATATTGGATTTTAAGTAAACCCTGTATCAAACCCTCTTGAGCCCTACGGCTACCAAACATCGTGAGACAAAAACCAAACAAATAAACTATAAAGTATTCTTTTCACCTGTCTCACTTGTCTCACTTTCTGTCTCACTTTCTAAAAATGGTTCATAATGCCCATCTTTTAGTAAAGTTTCTTCTGCAATACTTAAAGTTTTATTTGGAAATTTAATATTGTTTTTTAATTTTCTTTCCAAATCTCTACATTTTAATATTGCTTGGTTTTTTTTATATCTATAATCTGATATTGCTTCTTTGTGTTTGTTTAAATCATCTTGTAAACCGACCACATAAATAGCAATATTTAAAAGTCCATCTCCTAATTTTTTTAATTCTTTATTGTGTGGTTTGAGTTTAATCCACTTTTTAGCCAATTCAGTACACAATAAAATATTACCATAATATTCTAAATCTTTTAAGTTTTGAATTTTATCCATTATGGTTTTATTAAGTCTAAGTCATATTCATTAGCTACATAATTAATATGCTTTTGTGTAGTCTGTGACCAATAACCCAACTGAAATAATTTAGCACCTGCTATTATTCCAACTCTTGTATTGTAACTCCACACATCATCTCCAATGACTTTCAGGTTTTGCTTATATTTATTTAATCTCATATCATTTATATTTTAGTCTTTTCATATTTCCTTTTATACTTAGGTAACTCTAATGTTTCTCTCAATTCATTTATTGTTAATAAAAGACCATAAGCAACTCCATTATCCCATTCCGTCTCAAGATTTAGATTTTTATATCTAAGTTCTAAAGACACTAATAAATCTATATACTTTTTCATTTTATTTATTTGTTTAGTTAGAACAAAGATAATAAAAATAATCAATATAAACAAAAAATTTTATATCTTTTTTATTGAATAGTATATTTACCAAAATTTGGGCGACTTAATATAGAATAAGTAGCGTATCTACAAGGGTCTATTATATGATTGTCTTTGTCAATAGGAATATTAGTAAGGCGACCAGATTTATCTTCACTCCATTTATAATTTCTAAATTCCCTAATAGCATTATCACATTTAGACAAGATATTTATCTTATATCTTTTTAATAAATCAATCCCTGCATTAACTGAATCCCTACCTTTCATACTTGGAAATATATTATGCCCCATTGTTCTTAATTCATTAATCAATCTTGGCTCGGCACTATCTGCATAGATTGGACTTTTTTCTAAGTTTTCTTTTATTAAAAAATTATGTATATCTCTTGTTGTCATTTGTGTTCTATATAAATGTTCTTTGATATATAGTTTATGTTCCTTTGTATATACAGAAACCAAAGTAGTAGGGTCATTCGTGTATCCAAAATCCATTCCGTAAGCTATTAATTTTGCTTCATCGGGTATAAGGGTACACTCACTAAAAGAAAATATCGTAGAACGGCTCGCAGCCCTCTCTCCGAGTCCGTAAATTTGCCAGTATTGTTCGTCTGTTTCTTTTAATCTTTCAATTTCTAATTTTATAGCTTCTTCAATAAAAGGATTATCAAGGTAAGTGGTTTTAAAAAAATCACAATCTTCTCTAGTTATTACTTTATCATATATCCAATGATATTCATCTGAAGGATTAAAGTCAATTATAATTTTTTCCTGTGTTCTAAATATTAATTGTTGCCAATCTTCAAAATATAATTCGTTACACTCATTAACAAAAAGCAAATTTCTTTTACGCCCTCTAATTTTTTGTGGCATATCTAAACTAATAAACTCAACTAAGTTTCCAAATAAATAATACTCTGAATTTGATTTATTGTGAAAGATTTCGCTGTATATGTTTTGACTTTTAAGTATATCAAAAAAATCCCTTAATACAGTTGCTCTTAAACTTGGAAAAGTCTTACGACAAATAGTAATTATTTTCTTTTGATGATTAGTGCAATATTCAAATATTATCCAAAGAAGTATATTGTAGGTTTTACCAGAACGAGTTCCGCCCTGCTCAACGATTATTTTTTTATCGCTTCTAACTAAATGTTTGTAAACGACATTAGTCTGTATCTTCTGTTTTGTCAATTATCTCAATTTGAAAGTTAGTCGGCATACCATCAGCACCAGTTATCTCTTGCCTTTCTATGTAACCTCTGTTCTTGCCTTTTGTTTTCAAATAAAATATTGTAGCTGACGTTGAGTTGTTTTGTATTTGTTGATGGAGTTGGCTTTCAGCAAAATCTAAAGCAATGTTTTCAATATCTTTAACTTGCCTTGCAAATTCTTCATCTTCATTTAGCCACTTATAAAATGTGCTTCGTGGAACATTTGCTTTTTTACAAGCGACTGTTACAATGCCTAAACTTTTTTCTAGTGCTTTTAAAATACTTTCCTTTTTTATGTGTCTACTTTTGTCCATACTTATTTATCAAATCCTGCGAGTGGGTAGAAAATTAAACTATTTCTATACCCATCCTCATTGTGTTTTATTATTTTAGTTACTCCGTGAATATTATACCAAGCAGGATATACTAGAATACTATTATCACATTGCTCAAAAGTTTGCCCAAAGTCTGGAACAGTCAAAGCACCACCCTCTGTATCTTTCCTTTTGGTTATTATAACATTCACCGTATTTTTTAGGTTACCTCTATCTTGATGAAAAGGAGCAGCAATATTAAAATTAGATATGCTACTCGTAAATAAATTACCAAACCTGTATTTACTTAACGTAGTTTCCTCTATTAATTTTTTTTGAGATTTATATTGTTCGGGCATATATTGTTTGATTAACTTCTCACTTTCTAAACAAGATAGTAACATTGCTTTTATAAATGTCTTTGCTTTTTTGTTTGTGTGAACTGCTGATACAGAATTATAAGGTCTCCGTAAATGTGCCTTTGCTAATACTCCCCCTAGTATTGTTGACATTTGTACTGTGGCTAACGCTTTTGCTTCTTTTCTAGTGATGCCATATTTTTGTTGCATCTTATATACCTCTGCCCTTTCTAATAATGACTTTGGAACATTAGGGCTCAAGAACTCTTTGTTTGCTATTGTGATATATTGTTTTAATTTATCAGGAATGTCTGTGAGGTAAAACCCTATTATCTTTCCGTCAAGTTCTAATAAACAACTTTCAGTTACAGTTGGTGGGATAAACTCACACCTACTGCCTATTTTTATATCGTGTTCTTGTAATTCTAATTTTAATGTTTTCATTTTTTACTTTTATCCGACAATCTTAACTCTGGATGACCAGTACTTTTTCTAAAATACATTTCACAATAATCTGGAAACATATTTTTTATTTGCTTAATGTGGTTAACCATATAATCAGAAGTTCTTATTTCTTGCAAACCACCTTTTTCTTTGAAATAATTTGACTTAGCAGTAATATAATCAAATCTTAAAAGTTTTTTATTTTTTATATATTGTCTAATACTATACTCATAATCTTCTCCGTGATTTGTTTGCCTTTCTAAAAAAGAATCGTGCTCTATTATAACGCCAAACATACTGGCAATTATGTAACTCAATTTTGTATAATATCTTTTTTTCATAAAATATGCATTAGCAGCAGCATATATCCCAAAGGTTTTTGCACCTATTTTTTCGCATAATTCAAATCCTTTTATGATAAATTCTTTTTCTAAATCTTTACATTTTACTAATTGGGTATCACTTACTTTAACCATCACTTGCTCTAAGTCATCATCAAACATCATTAATCTAGTTCCTTCTTTATAATATTTTTCTATAAAATTCCTTTGAGCACCAATAGTCAAAACTCCCACTACAATTTTGTATTCATTGTTTAAAGATTCTCTATATAATTTTTCTTCCTCTTTATTTGCTACAAATATTTTAATCCTCTTTTTATCAATATTATACTCGTTTAGCATTTTAAGAGTTTTGTCTTTAATTGTTTCATACCGTTTGTATGAGGGGATTGCTATTTTATAATCCATAATTTATATTACTTTTTTCCAATTATCGTGTTTATCTTTATTTACCCAAGTATTCAGTTTGTAGTCCTCAATATAGTAATTTTCTTTATTATCATTTGACCATTTTGTATATACAAGTTTTAAGGGTTTGTATTTAGGAAAGACTTTTTTAATAAATCTTGCTAAAAATTTTGGTCCAGTAGTTTGTAAAACAAACCTACCCTTCCACGTATTATAAATATCTATTTGTTTTTTTTCATTATAATTTATTACACAATATTTCATTACGTGTTTCCACAATTCGTGTCCTTTAATTACTCCCATAAAATCATTCTCTATAAAACTGAAGTTCGGTTTGACATACCTTATATTATGGAAAACTTTTGTATTGTTAATTAATGAATCTAAAGGTTGTAAAATAATCATATCAAGGTCTATATAAAAACCTCCGTATTTATGTAATATACAAAACCTTATAAAGTCAATCCTTTGAATATCATACCTTAAATCTTTATAAAATTTTAAATAAGTATTGTATTCGTTTTTTATTAATTCTAAAGAGGTTTGCTCATTCCAAAGCATATATTTAAAACCCTTTTGATTAGAACAATTTAAGTGGCTTCGATAAAAAAATTCTTGTTCTTCTAATTTTGTGTCGTATAAATTAAAATAGATTTGATGTATAATTTTAGGAATCATAATTTTGCATTGCTTTATAAAATAAGTCTTGCAAATTTACTCCTTTGTTTTTCAATTCATCATACAGTTTTTTAATTGGGTCAAAGTTTTTTGCAGGATATTCTAAGATAATTGATTTTTTTGTTTGCTCATACATAGTGTTAATTTCTTCATCAACATCAATTTCATCTAAAACAGAATAATCAATTTGTTCTTCTGGTTGCCAAACATCTATTCCCCAATCATTCAGCTTTTGGTTATCCCAAATATTTGCCAATATATCCCAATCCCAATCTCCAAAACTCGCATTATCTTTAATGATAAATTCTTCTTGCTTTTCTTTACTAACTTTAATTTTCATAGTAGGAACTTCTTTAAGACCAGCATCTATGGCAGCTTTGTATCTCATATTACCACCTAGTATATAGTTATCTTCATTTATAACTATCGGTCTATATTCTAACATTTCTGGAAAGTCCTTAATACTTTGAACTAATTTTTTAAATTTACTATCTTTAATTAATCTTGGGTTTTTAGGGTTTACTTTTATTTGCCCTACTTTTAGTTTTTTACTAATCATTTTTTTTATAATTGTGGGTGAGCATAATCAGGAACTCTTTTCATTTCTTCAATTTTTTGCTCAAGGTTTTTAACTTTATTTTCTAAATAATGTACTTTGTCAATTTCATCATACGTCAAATTACTTTTCCAAGAAAACATTTTTTCGAGGTCGTGTAAATTTTTATTATGTTTTTTATATACTGGATACATTTTACAAGAATGTATTGCTGTTGCGTGTGTCATTGGTTTACCATTATTACTAAAAAAATTAGCAATATTAATCCAACGCATACCTAATTTTTCTCTCAACAAAAAACAAAGTAACATACGAATTTCAAGTACATTTCTTTTTCTGTTATTTTCAAATACATTTATTTTTGTAACTTTTTTAAGTTCTTTAGCTAAGTCTATTGGCTTTAAATCTTTCATTGTGTTCTTAATTTTAGTAAGTTGTAGCATTGAATATATTTTTCCCTTGCTTTACTTTTGTAATTTTCTTGGAACAATTTAAACAATTTTTTTGTATAAGAAAATTTTGATTTGCAACCTTTGTAATATTCTTTAGCGAAAGCTCTGCCTTTTCCATAAAAATAATTTACATTATCAGAACTATCTCCTACTATCATCTGTTCATAAAAATTGTATAATGCCGTATCTTCTGTAATGTCATATATACATTTGTGCTTGTAATGATAATTATAAATCAAAGCAGGAAATTGTTTGTAGTCTTTGTCAATACTTACAATCATTACGTTATCTCTGCCTATTTCTTCTGATAAATTTTTCCAATATTTTGCAACCAAATCATCAGTTTCAATTCCATATCCATATACACTATTATAATGGTCTTTAACGTATTGATGCATTTCAAATAACAAAGGAGGTAAGTCTGCTTTTTTTCTATTGGCTTTATAGGTTGGATTTATTTTTTTTCTAAAATTTCCTCTGCATCCATTAAAAGTTATCACATCTTTGATATTAAATTCTTCTTCTAAGCGATTTACTATTTCCATAAACTGCTCATCAAACTTAGTAATTGCATCTTCTATTTCCGTAAAGTATTTTTCTTCTCCTCCAGAATAACAACTTGCAAAAACTAAACTATCTGCATCAACTAGCAGGACCATACTTGCATTTTTTTCTACTAATCCAATATTCTCCATACCTATCACTTAATTGATATTCCCTTAATAATTCAGTAGCTTCGTGTAATGTTTCAACTGAATCTATTGTTTCGTTTTGGCTATTAAATCTGTAATTAATATATATCATTTTTTAAAATTCATTGCAATTAATAATTGTAATTTTAACATTTCTTCCTTATAATAATCAGCAGGAATAACTTTGCTTAATTTATCTTCTATTTTATTTATTCTTCTTCTCATTGATTTAATGTCTTTACTATTTTTTAATTTAGAATTACTAAAAGATAATTTTATCATTCTAATTGCTTGTACCATTAAAATACATTGACTTTTGTTTAATTTAATTATCATAATAAATCTTTTATTGGTAATAAAATGCCTTTACTTGTATCATCATCTCCCCCTAATACATCTCTATATGGTGTTCCTAAATATCTTCTGCAAAGTTCTTTCAATTTTTTTGTAGAAATTAAAATAATTTTATCATTGCTAATTATAAAAGCATACCAAGTGGCTTCGGTGGTTGTTATTCCACTATCCTTTCCTCTGCTAGAATATTCAATAAATATATTTCCAGTAAAGTTTGCTTGATAATCTGTTTTCACTTCTACTTTTTCATTGTCTAGTATTTTTCCTAGATGTTTTTCTCCTAATTGGCCTAGTTGTAAATCATATTTAAAATCTGAATTAAAATCCATTTTATTCTTTTATATTAATTTGGTAAAATGTTCCATTCATACAAATAGGAACTTCCTCGTCTAACCCTAGCACGTGGCATCCATCTTGTTTTTGTATTGGTACACTAATATCCTTTGCCATCATATTTAATAAATGACATTTTTCTTCAGGAGTTGTTTCATTATAAAAGTTTAGTAATTTTTTATATCTAATCCTCATACGATTTATGTATTTGTTCTTCAATATCTTCAATAACATAATCAGATAAAACTGGCATAATATCTTCCTTTCCTCCTGCTGTAACTTTATATAAGTCAACTCTTGCAGGTGAGCCTGGACTACCAGAACCATCTGGATAATAAGTAACCTCTGCTTCTCCCTCACTATAATCATAATGAGCATCAATCCAAACCCCATCAACTTCTAAATTTAATTTTTTCATAATTTAAATTTGTTTGATAATTCTAATATTTCTTTTTTATCTTCTTTTTGCTTAGAAGATTCCATTCTTAAAAGCCAATATAAATATTCACTATCTTTTTCGCTTATTTCTATTTGTCTCATTTACATTTAACTATTAAAGACCTGTCATCTACAACCATTTCTAGTTTATCTTCTTTTTCTAAATCATATAATGGTTTATAAAGTTCTGATAATCCTAGAACTTTCAACATTCCTTTAGCTGATTTGGGTTCTTTTGGTTCACTTTCTTCTAAAGAAACCGCATACAAGCCATCTTCAACTTTTTCAAAGTAACTATATTCAAATAGTTTATCTAACTTTTTCATAATTTATTTATTTAAGTTACAGGAATTTATCGTTTTTAGACTTTAGTAATTCCATTTAACAAGTCTGTTATTTTTCTCATAACTAAGGAAGGTTTATTTTTTATATATTCTACGATATTCCATAACCCCTTCAACAAAACAAATATAAACAAAAATGTTTATAAAACCTAATTTTTATTGATGTTTATTCTTGACGCTTGATTTTCCTCAAGAAGATAGACTTTTTTTTTTAATCTTTTTTTAGTCCACATTGTAGTATCTGGACAATAAAGTAATTCACTCTTAGGGAGTTTAATATTATTTAACCAATACATAAAATTACCTTTCGGGTCATTAACAAAATATAAAGCAACTACATTCAGTTTCATTAATGAATCATATTTGTCTTTTTCTATAAGTTTTTTTTCGTAATATTTATCTCTGAATTTCATTTCAATTACACAATCTAATCCTTTTGGCGTTTTACCTTTTGCGTCATAGTTTTGATATTTTTCTCCAGTCCATTCTAAATCCCAACCATCTATATTGAGAATCATTACAACTGCTTGTTCTAGTTTATGTATTTTATTAATCCCCACTATCCCAAATTTTATTCAAATCTGCTATCCATTGTTTAATAATTCTTGGAGAGCAGGTGCACGGTAGATAATATTTATGTCCGAAGTACTTGCTGTGCAATCTGCATACCATTTCAAACTCCCCTCTTGATAGGTGCTGTTTTGTACCCATTCTAAATTGTTTCCACGTTTCATAATCTTTTTTTTCAAAGGTTACCATCTTTTAATTTTAAAATTATTTAGATTTTTTTTCCTATCATCACAACCACAATCCTCTCCCCATATTTTTTTTACTATCCATTTAATTCCTGTATAAGTAGTAATGGTTTCTATTAAATTTCCTAATTTCATTTATTATCTCTTTCTTTAAATAAAGCATATCCTAAATAACAATAATTTATAATATCTGCAAATCTTGATTTAATTGGTTCACTCTTTTTTAAGTTAGCATTTTTTATATGAGCATAAACGCTTTGAGTTTGCTTTTCAAAAAATGTAGCCCATACTTTAAGTTCCGAAACGTCTAATCTTTTTCCTGTGCTTTTAAAATTATTTAAAACATCTAAATCTTGATTTGTATATTCTGGTCTTTTATTTTTCATTATTTCTAAAGAATAATCATTTAAGTCATCAACAAGTTTATCAAATTGTTTTTGTGTCATAATAGTTGTTTTAATTTATTTTTAACTTTCGTGTAGGTATTATACAAAGAATAATATTGTATCCCTGTTTTTCTTGACAAAGATGCAATACTTTCTCCTGCATTTATTAATTCAAAAACTTTTTTTTCATACCAATACATTTTTTCTAGAGCATCTTGTACTATTTTATATTTTTTTTCATAGTCTATTCTATCATCTATTGCTTTAATATTATCAGCAGAAACTCTTTTAATGTTTTTACCTTTTCGTTTTAAATCTAAGAACAATGTACGTAAAGTTTTGAAAATATAATAATAATTGATTTCATCTCCATAAGAAATGTCTAAACCTTTTTCTAGTTTAAGTTGGATTTTAATATACATTTCCTGCACCAAATCTTCTGAAATTGATGGGTCTTCACCAAACGAGTTTACAATTTTAATCCAGTCGCTATGTTTTTTGAATAGCAACTGCATCTGTTTTTTTACCATTTTTCATTAGGTTAAAGGGTCATATAAATCCCCTACTACACAAGGTAGCCCTAATTCATTTACCTCAAAACTAAATGTATCAAAAGCATATCCCCTACTTCTTTTACATTTTACCGTCACCCATTCTTTGTTTACTGTGTTCGCTTCAAGTTGTATTTGTGTTTCACATTTTTTTTCTAGGAAACTCCCTAGATGCCCTGTTGGTTTGTCTGAACCAAAATTAGAATGTATTACGCATATAATATGGCAATTATATTTTGCTGACCATTCCATTAGCTTTTGAGTGCAAGCACTTGATTCCTCTAAGTTATTTACATCTCCAACTAAATCAGCTATACCATCAATAATTATTAATCCTGTATTTCTTTTTGCCTTTAAACAATATTCAATAAAATCTATTCTAGTTTTAAATCCTAAAGTTCGTAAGCCGTAAGTATAATAGCAAACATTTTCGCTACCATCCATATCTGCCATATCAACTGCTCTTTTAAAAACTCTTTGTGCGTGCCATTTTCCTTGCTCTGTATCAAAGTGTAATAAACACCTACCGTCTCTATGCCCTTTTATATCTCCTGCAAAATTATTTGTGCCACTAAGATACACACTTGCCAACAAAGATATGAAAAAAGTTTTCTTTGTCTTAGGTGGCGATTGAACGAATGAGAAATTTCCGTATGTTCCTATTGGTATCGGAACTAATTTATCTCCCTCTTTTGTTCTTAATAATTTTTCTCCTAGTGATAGTGCTACTGGTGGGTAATCCATTGAGACAGAAGTTTTGATTAAACATTCTTCCTCAATTATTTGCATTCTTAATTCCTGTTCATTATCCCTTTTTAGCATTTGATATAAAGATAAAAAAAAAGAGGGAAAGATGCTTACACCCTTACCCTCTAATTTTGATAGATTAATCCCTAATTTTTAGAAAGGCAAATCTTTGTCGTGTTCTGCTTCAACTACAACTGCTTCTTCTTCTTCATCTTCTGGGTCTTTTTCTGCCAAGACTACATTTCCATCAGTCCAAAGTACTCTGCCGTTACCTAGATAGTTTCTAGGTTTTTTTGCTTCTCTTTCCTCTTTAGTTTGAGAATCAAAGATAGCTACATTATTTCCAAATCGTGATTCGTCTTGAATAGATACAGTCAAATTATAATAGACTGCTCCATCTTTACCTTTGATAAATTTTTCTTTGGGTAATTTATCAACCCTTATACTCGCATTAATAAGTGTACTCATAATTATTGTTTTATTACATTAATTTTCTGTTTAAAATCATCTGATTCATCTTCACCAAAAACATTTTCTTGATAAAAATCTGTCAGCTTTAATATTGCTCTGGCAAATGCCCTTTTTTCAGCCATCTCTACCACATAAGAAGTGAAACAATTTCCTCCACTTCCTTTAAGTGCTGATGAATATGTTTCTATTCTTTTGTCTCCTTTTGTTGCAACTGCTTTAACAACCGCAAAATCTTTTTGAAAAACGATAGCATCATAAACTACATTAATTTGTTCTTGATTTTGTATTTTTTCTATGCCACTCCTCGTTACGATAGTGAAAGTTTTACCTCCCATTTTTTTAGTCCAAAAATCTGATTCTAGGACTAAGTCATATTTTTCATATAACTCTTTTAATTTTTCTTTATTCATAATCTGTGTAATATTTAAGTCTAACTTCTAACTGGGCTTTTTCAAACTCTAGTTTTTTTATTTCTCTAGCCATAGCCTCTACCCTTGCTTTATAATAAGGCAGTTGTAAATTATTATAATTGTGATACATCAAGAGAGATTTCTAGTTCGTGTTTTAATGATTCTAATGCTAGTTTTTTAGTATATAAAGAATCTTGTGCTCTTTGCACTTCTCTTTTATAAAAATCAACTTGCCATTCGGCTTCTTTAATCATTCGTTCTAAATCTTCCTTAGATTTAATATGTTTTCCACTAAATTTTAATTCGTTCATAATATTTGTATTTTATTTAAGTAACAAATATAAACAAAAAATTTAATAAAAAAAAACTAGACACAAAAAAAAAGGACAATTTATAAAAATTATCCCTCTTTTTACAAAGACAAATGAACAGAACTTCACAAATATATAATTATTTTTTAATATTTGTCAAATCCTTATACTTATTTATCAACATTTCTAAGTCGTTTGTTGATAATTTAACCATTTTTCTTGCTTTTTGTTGTAATTTATCGGCAGTTCCTTCTCCATATTTTGCATCTAAGCGTTGCCCAAAAATAAATTGCTCTCCGTATTTAAATACATTACAAGATTTACATTGAACTTGACAATTCATAGTATCCCAACGAGTAGAATAATGTTTACGCCCTTGAAAATGTCCGCATTGCATATTGTCTTTATAATGAGCAACTTTCCCACAGGTAAAACATTCTACCATTTCGTTTTTTGCATCTCTTAATCTAATATAAAGACTAAATACTAAATCTAATTTTTTGATTAATTTACTTCGTGAAAGTTTTTTTTTTGGCATTTATTTATCTTGAGCAAGTAAAAACATTTTTCCCATTGATGGGTTCAATTTAGCTATTGCCCTGTAAATATATCTGCTATTTCTTTTGATTGTTTGTTTTTCAGTTATTGTTGTATCTATTCCTGCGTTTGCGTATTGACTAGCATCTAATGCAAGTAATATATCTATTCTTTTTTTTATTGAATAAGTGTAATTAATTACTTTATCAACATATTCATCTGAATATTTCATAATATAAAGTTAAAAAAAAAAAATTAACTTATAAATAAAGAAAGAAAAAAGAAAAGTAACCAAAAGAAAAAAGAAAGAAAAACCCCCCCTGAAAAAGAACTTTTTTAGATTTACCTGTTCCAACAAGAGTGGTTACTTGAAGTTTAGCACCTTGGTCAGATGTGCGTCTGTTTTATAAATATAAAAAAAATTTCTAACTCTAACGTCCTTGCCCTCTATATTTTGTTCCCTTATAATATTTTCCGTTCTTTTGGTTAGTGTTTCTATTTTTAGAGTGTATTCCTGGTCTCTTTTTTTTCGGTTTAATTTCGTATGCCTTTGGAAAAAATCTTTTACGAGCCATTTTTCTTTACCTTTTCATAACTACGCCCACCAAAATATGCACCAATCATTGTTATTAAAACAAGTTGCAAAAGAGATTTCCACTCATCATCAACTTCAAATTTTATTGAACCTGAATCTATAAAAATCATAATAAGTGTTAAACAAATTGTAATTAATAAAACCAAAGGTCTTACATTTTTTGATAAAAAACTAGAATGCGATTGTGAATCTAAAGCCCACCTTTCCGTAACATTTTTTTGCATATCCGCTTCTGCGTTTATCCAAATTTGGTCCATTTCTTTTTGAAATTGTGCTTTTTCTTCTTTAGTATGCACAAATTTATCGACAATACCAGATAATTTTTCTGCTATTCCAGCACCAGTATTTCCAAATATTTTTGCTAATATATTACTCATTAATCTTCTCTTAAATAATGCATCAAAGCACCCATAATTAAAGCCGCACAAATTAACATTAATATAGATTCTATTATCATATTATCCTCCTAAAATTCCTATTAAAAAAATAATTCCTAATATAATTATTGCGATTATTTTTCCTCTATTACGTTGTTTTGTTGTCATCTTTTATAAACTTTGTCTTCTAATTGTTTTACTTGTTCTTGTAAATTATCAATTTCTTTCTGTAAAAATTCAATCTTTTGGTTTACTACCTCATCTTGTTTTATTTCATATACAGGTAAGTTTTTTGCAATCTCAATTTCTGATTTTAAGTTTTGATAACTCATTGTTCCTGATATTATAAAACCAGCTACAATCGCTAAGGTCTTAAAATCTATTTTTATATCTGGCTTTTTATCTCCGTCTATGTCTATTTCTATTTTTTTGTCTAAGATTTCTTTTGGCATTTTATTTGTCTTTATAAGTTTTGTAACATATTGCTACTGCTTGTTCTCTATCGTGATATTGCATCAATTGAGGAACACACCTTAGCATATAGTCTTTTTGTTTTTCTCCTTTTTTTACTTTTGGTATTGGCATTTAATAAAATAATTTTACGTGTAACACTAAAAAAAGAAAATAAAAATTAATTTCTAAAAAATCATTTTCATCATCTTTTGGATGTATAGAAATTCCTAAAATAAATTGAAAGCCATTATAACTTCTGTCTAAAATAGAAACTTCATACCTTTTTAACGACATTAAATCACGAAATATGTGGTTTGACTACCTTTTTTTTTCGCCCTTAATGCTCTGTTTCTGTTTTTTTTCGGACTAACGTATGAAACGTGAATCCATCGTGGGTTGTTATCATTTCCGAACTCCCATATAAGTTGGTCAAAACTTACATTTTCCCTAATCCAATTAAATAATTCTCCATTTGTTTTTTCTCCTAAGGTTGACAAATCTATTGCCTGTCCTTTTGTATGTTGACTTGAAGCACTTGAACCTATTGCTTCACATAATTCTGCATTTCTATACATACTATTAATACGAATAGGATGCTCTGCCCATTCTCGTAAAGGTTGGAAAACTTTTTCTGCTATCAGCTTCATATTTTTAATATGAGTTTCTGTAGGTTCATTTTTTATTTTTAACCTCTTTGCTGTATTGGAAAATGTAGCTTCCTTAAACGAAATATTTTCGCTTATTGTTTTACTTACTTTTGCTTTTGTTTTTTTCATACATTAAAAACCATTTATGTAAAGTGTACCCTATTGAAATTGAAACCAAAATTACTTTTAATAATATATCTATTTGAGTAAAACTAATTCCCAAAGTTGTCAGATTAAGACAATAAATTTTCAAATCAGTTACACTCATTGGAGATATATTACTTTTTAGGTTCATCTTTTTGTTCTTCAATTTTTTCGTAAGAGCCATCTTTCAAGTCGATATTTATTTTACCGTACTTTTCTTCGAGTTCTTTTTTTGCTCCCTCTTGCTGACTTACTATATCAGCCCAAACGTGCAACAAGCTATGCTTCTGCGTTTCTAAAACTCCAATATCGTGTTTTATAGCATTCTTTTTTTGTTCTTGTTCTTGTAATTCTTTTAATTCTTCTTTACTTATTTTACTCATTTTTTAAAATTTATATTAATAATAACAAATATAATATATTATTTACAATTACAATTCTTTTTTAATTCATCTACCTCTGCTTTAAGTTCTTGTATAGCTTTTAATAATACTGGTATTGTTTCAGTATATTTCATAGCTAATTTTTCTTCTTCTTTTTTGTTTTTACTTTTATAAACTGTTTCAGCAAAATCCTTTTCCCAATCCTGTGCTATAAATCCAATTTTTGTTTCTTTTGATTCATCCTCTTTAAAATTAAATTTAACGCATCTATAATCTTTAATTTTATCTAAAACATTGTCAAGAGGTTTTATATTTTCTTTTTCTGTTTCGTCTGAAAAAGTACCCCACGAAGTTCCTCCAGAAGCTAATTCTACGCCACCAGTTGTTCCAGAGTACATTCTCAAAGTCCTTATAGTAGAATTTTGATTTATATAATAAGCTGTTGCATCTAACCAATGAAAAGCACTATAACCACTCCCGTTAATATGGAATTGAGATGTCGCTTGTGTTCTGTTATTAGCATCTATTACATATAAAGCGTAGTTAGAATCGTAAGTACCTCCAGTAGTTACTTTACCATTATTATCAATAGTCATCATAACTGAGGCATCTGTTTCATTATAATAATAAATTTTACCTGTATCGTGTTCTAATGAAATAGTTTTACCGCCTGTCCTATTAAATTGTAATTTTTTATCGCCACTAACATTGTTACATTTTAAATAATTACCTTCAAGAGAAAAAATACCATTTGCATCAAGTATCATTCTGTTTGCAGCATTTGATTCATCTCTAAAAGTTAACGTGCTTGATGAACTACTATAAATAGAGTATGTAGCAGCAGCGTCTAAAGAAATTCCTGCACTTGTTGAATTTTCAATTTCTAAAACTCTTACGATTGCATCACTTGTAGGGTCACTCGTTCCCAATCCCAAATTTCCAGCACTATTAATGGTCATTCTTGTTGTAGCAGTATCATCGTTAGCAGCAGCAGTTCCAAAGACAATTTTTGAGCCACCATCTGCTCCCTGTAATCCTATATGA
>VTLG01007738.1_pt1 | contig 30976 bp, 52 predicted proteins | sample 4694571 | NCBI WGS metagenome assembly VTLG01 (sample SAMN12604809, study PRJNA352737) | marine metagenome | biome: ENVO:00000447; feature: ENVO:00000209|ENVO:00000569|ENVO:01000036; material: ENVO:00002151; isolation source: viral sequences binned using virsorter ...
TAGTATATTATTATATTATATATATATATATATAAAGGTTATGAACTTTTTTTACTAGATTTAGAAACAACTTTATCAACTTTTTGTTTGTTTTGTAAACTTTTTATTTAGACATTAGCCAACGAATCAATTATTAAAAACAATGAATTTAGATTATTTCACACAGCTACAAACAAGCTTGCAAAAAAACTCGCAATTAGTCGAGAAAGTAAAACTAGGCGATGTAATGTTCGCAATAGAAAGCAAAAAACTAACTATTGAACAACTTATTCAAACTAACGAAGAGTGGATAGCTAGTTCAACAATTGACGATATGAAAGAAATATGTCAAGCAAAGATTGAAGCATACAAGGTTGCTCTTGATTTGCTAGATGATATGTATGCTAACATTAAAAAGTTGTCGCAATGAGCAAATTAACAGAAAATACAATAGCAGTTATGATAGGTTTTATAGGTGCAGCAGTCATTGTTATGACTTGCAAATTATTTGGAATAGTAATAACAATGTAATTATGAGTACGAAAAAAGAAATACTAAACAGATTGTTCAGAGAAAATAAACTTGAACAAGAGGATGTATTCAAGCATCCAAGTGGACACTTTAATATCATAACAAGAGCAGGTATTGATAAGATCCAAGCTAATAACGATATCAACATAGATTACGAGGTTGTAAAATCTGAAAAAGATTTCGCAGTTGTAAAAGCATATGCAACACTAGGTGATAAGCACATACAAACATTTGGAAGTGCGTTGCGAGGTGGTTTTAAAGACGGCAACTGCAACACTTGGTATGTTATGGAAATGGCAGAAAAACGAGCAATGAGCAGAGCCGTATTGAAGCTAACAGGCTTTTATCAAGCAGGAGTATTTGGCGAGGATGAAAGCGAAGATTTTAAAAAGAAATAATGGATTGGATTGATGAGTTCTTAAATGACGAATGTAGTTTGTATCAATTGGCTAAAATAGAGTCGTTGATGCAAACCTCATCAGTTGCATATAAGTATGACAATGTAGATTTTCATAAGCTAACAGAAAAAGAGGCTGAAGAAATTATACAAGATTTATATGAAAATGACAATCCTACAGATCCTAGAGAACAATTCAAAAGAATATTCAAGTAAATACAATTATGAAAAGTTATCCTATATGGACAGAAGTTACAGCATGTAACTATAAAAATAGTAAAAGTTTCGGAAGCAAAGAAACTAGTCAACAAAAGATATATGTTGGTACAAGTAAAAAAAACTCACACGAATTAGCTACGATAGTAACTACAAGAAGAATAGAAAATGATGTTGTCGTTTTTCGTTTTAGTGTTGACGGTAATGTTTTGAAAGAAATAAGAATGTGTAATAAAACTAAAAATATAATAAATTAGTAATTATGAAAGTAACAGGTAAATTAGTTAAAGTCCTTGAAAGACAAGAGGGCACAACGCAAAAAGGAAACAAATGGGTAAAGCAAGATTTTGTTATAGACACACAAGCAAAGTATAATTCTGAAATTTGTTTTACACTTTTTGGAGAAGAAAAAGTGAAGATGTTACCATTATCTCTCACGATCGGTCAAGAGTTTGAAGTACATTTTAACTTATCAAGTAGAGAATACAATGGAAAATATTACACGCAAGCACAAGCGTGGAAAATAGTAACAGATAATAAAGCTGATGAATATAATGATGAAGATGAAGATGATTTTGAAAAATCATTAGCAGAGTTAGAATACAACGGAGATAGTCCATTTTAATTATGAGAGCAGGTAGCGATATAGGGTATTGCGATAGCGACTACCCTAAAGCACCTTTTGAATGGTGCGAACAGGATATTAAAGCTAATGTAGAGGCATTAGGTTTTAAGTTAGAAGAAGTAATTTTAGGAGATTACAAAATGCGTTTATACATTATAGATAAAGATACACATGTAGCGTATGATTATGAGGATCTAGAGTATACAACTTACGAAACTTTCACAAGAAGAGATTTCTTAAGAGAATGGGATGAGAGATTTAGTCCTTGTTGTGGATCTGATATTATAGAAGACTACGGCAGATGTAAACATTGTAAAGAAGCAGTAATATAGATATGGATTTAGCAAAAGAAATAAGAAAAATAAAATACATAGTTGAAGATTCAGCAAACTTACAAGCAGGATCTATAGACAGCAAAACAAGAAAAAGAGACATTGTATTAGCAAGAATGGTATTTGCAAACTTTTTACAATACGAAGTTGGTTTAAGAGAATCTACAATGACTAAACATTTAAATAGAGATCGTTCGTCATTTTATCACTATCAGAAACAACACGCAAAGTACATAGAAAATGACAAAATATATCCTGAATACAACGATATGTATAATAGAGTTAAGTTCAGATATTATTGTCAAGAAGATAAATTATTTGACGGCTCAAACAGAACAGAGAAATTAAAATACTTGCACGAAATAAATAATAAACTAGAAGAATATAATAGGCAGAAAGAGGTATTAGAAAATGAAATACAAACAATATCGTGAAAGGATGGATAAAACTACATAGAAAAATACTTGACAATGGTATTTTTACAGACGCTAATTTGCTTAAAGTATTTATATGGTGTTTAATAAAAGCAAATTCTAGTCAAAAAAACAAAAATGTATACAACGCAAAAATAAAACAAGGTCAATTCATAACAGGAAGAACAAGTGCATCAGAAGAATTATATATGAAACCGTCAACTGTACACGATCGGTTAAAGAAGCTTCAAACACTTGGCTACATTAAAATAAAGTCAACAACAAAATACACAATAATATCAGTATTAAAATATAGTCAATATCAAATTGTAGCAGAAACACCGAAAGTAAATATTGAATTAAGGCAGTTGTCATTCGTTGCAGAAGCAAGAGAGCATTTTGATAAATATTCTGATGATATGATTAAGGAATTTGTATCTTATTGGACAGAGCCAAACAAGTCAAAAACAAAAATGAGGTTTGAGTTACAAAGAACTTGGGATATGGCTAGAAGATTAGCGACATGGAAAAGAAATAGCAACGATGAGAAACAAAATATATTTGACACTTGGCAGGAAGCAAGAAATATGATAAACAATGGATAAGAGTAAACAAATTTGGAGTAGATTACACAAAGAAGAAAAGCAGCTAAAAACAGAATGTGTAGACATATTGAGTAAAGCATACACAATGTTAGGTCAGAAACCTGACACGCAACAAGTAGTTGTTATGGCATCACTATTATTTGGCGATTTAATTATTAACTATTCAAGTATGACAATGCAAGAGGTGCAATTTGCAATAGAGAAAGGTATAAGAGATGGCGAAGATACAAGTTGTTTTATTAACGCAAGATCTTGGAATGTATGGTTAAAGCAACACAAAAAAAGTGAACAGCTAAAAAGACAACAACGCTTGATAACAGACTACCAACACCATAAGCAAAACCAAAAAGCAATAGCTAATACTATTAAGAAAGCAAAGCAGATAAAATGAAAACAGTTAATTCACTAAGCGGTGGTAAAACAAGTAGCTATATAGCAGCAAACTATCCTGCTGATTACAATGTATTTGCTTTAGTTAGAACAGACGACAAAAACTGTATGTTTCCAGATAAAAAAGTAAGGCAAGTAGTATCAGATAAAATAGGTAAGGAGTTTATAGGCACTTTAGAAATGGATACTATAATTTACACTATGCTAGATTTAGAACAGTTTATAGGGCAGAAAATAGATTGGGTTAGCGGTTTAACTTTTGAAGAAGTTATATTATTGCCGCAAAATAATGTATTACCTAGTCCTTTGAGGAGGTATTGTACTGAGCACTTAAAAGTAATTCCTATTTTTGAGTGGTGGCAAAAAGAAATAAATAGTGTTGTAGAAATGAGAATAGGTTTTAGGGCAAACGAACAAAGAAGGGCTAATAATATCAAAAAAAAGTTAGTAAATAAGCTATTAGGTGTAAAGCATATAATAGGTAAGTCTAAAAGCGGTAGAAATAAATGGAAAACTACATACTATCAAAAACCTGTTTTTCCTTTAATAGATCTAAATAATCCTATTTTAAAAATAGATATAGAAAAATTTTGGAAAAACAAGCCTGTAAGGTTTGCTGAATTAAATAATTGTGTAGGCTGTTTTCATAGAAACGAAATACTATTGAAGAAAATGTGGCAAACTCACGAAAACAAAATGCAGTTTTTCTCAAATTTAGAAAAAGATAGAAAATATAATAACGATACTTTCAAAATGAGCGATAGTATAACTTATGAGAAAATTAAAAATTGGAAACTTCAAACAGAACTATCATTCGACGACTTCACAGACTGCGATAGCGGATATTGTGGCTTGTAATTAACAAAAATAGAGATATGAAAAAAGGTAGATTAAAAACAGAAACAATTAAAATTCTAAAAACAGTAACAAAACATTTAGAAGAAAGCACTACAGATTACGATAGTCAAGATCTATATGCATTATTTAGTGAAGCTATGGCATACTACGATTTGTATTTAATGAAAGCAAACGGTCATAGACTTAAAGCTGAAGAGTTAGAAAAAATGATTGTTCCTAAATATGAAGAGGGTTTGAGAACTAGAATCAGAGAATACCTCGATGAAATGTAACCAATTAAATTAAGTAAATATGAATCAGAAACAAAAAGTGATTAGACACCTAAAAGAATTTGGATCTATCACACCATTAGAAGCAATGAATGATTATTCAATTATGAGATTAACAAGTCGTATTTGTGAACTCAAAGACGAGGGTTATATTATTAAATCAGAACTTGTATCAGGTGTAAACAAATTTAAAGAAAAAGTAACTTTTTCTAAATATACTCTCGTAGATGCCGAAGAAAAAGAAAACAGTCAGTCAGCTTAAAAAACAACTTGACAAGTATTTTAGTCAATATGTTAGACTGTCAAATGCAGATAAGTACGGAATGTGTACTTGTTTCACTTGCGGTGTTAGCAAACATTGGAAAGAAATACAAGCAGGACATTTTATGAGCAGAAGACACACAGCAACGAGGTGGCATTTAGATAATGTCAAACCACAATGCGTTAAGTGTAATATGTTTTCACAAGGTGAGCAATATAAGTTCGGACAAAATCTAGGAACGAAAGTAGCAAACCAAATGCAAAAGTTGTCTAATACAACAGCAAAGCTAACATACAACGAGATTGTTTGGTATATAGAATATTACAAAGAAAAAGTTAAGGAGTTAACAAAGTAATGTTAATAAATATAAACTAAAAATCTTTGTTATGTGAAAAATTGTTGTAGCATTGTAATGTGCAACTTTCAGAACGAGAATACAACAAGCTGTTGAATATTGCAAAAAACATTTGCAAGACAGACTTTGCAGAAGACCTGTTGCACGAAGCGTTGTTAGTGTGTCTGAAATATGACAAAAATAAATTAGAGTTTATCATACAAGATGGTAAACTCTTTTTTTTTATAGCACGAATTATGGCAAATATGTATCATAGTAAAACAAGCCAATATTATTATCAAATAGCTAGATTTTACGACAAACATACACTACAAGATTGCACTAAAATGTCAAAATTTATATTTACTAATGATACTGCAGAGCAAGAGAAAATAGAGTTGATAGAGAGTTTATTAGATCGTTTGTATTGGTATGATAGAGAGATGTTCAAGCTATATTTCTTTGGTGATAACAACGGTAAGAAATATACTTTGCAGTCTTTAGCAGATAAAACAGGCATTAGTAGACGCAGTATATTTACAACAATAAAAAATGTTAAAGAGTATTTGAAAACAAATATAAATGAATCTTAAAGAATTGATTAAGTATACAGAATATGACATACCCTGTATCGAGTTTTACAATGAATACGGTGATTTAGAATATTCTGTAACATTATCTGAATTCGAGTTTGACGATATAGATGTAGTATACGGTAGATATTTTGAGCCGTTCGGTATAGTAAAATTAAAAAGAGAAAATGGCAGAAGACAAACCAACCTTAATGGTCAAGGCATACAACCTCCTGAAAGCAAGCTATAAAAGAGCAGCTTCAGGGTTTAAAGATGTAGACGAAGTTACATTTTACGATCGTGTTCATACTTGCACAAGGTGTGATAAGTTCGACTATATTGAATATGAATGCACTGTTTGTGGTTGTCCTATAGAAACTAAAGCAAAATGGAAAACAGAAAGTTGTCCTAAAAATAAATGGTAATGAAAATAATTGTTATATGGCCAAGCTAACAAAAAAACAAAAAGAAAGAGCAGAATACATTTGGGATGGTATTAAAACAGGTGTTGCTAAAAATCATCATTACAAAGTAGAGATGATAAAGTTTTACAATGAACTAAACAAAACAAGATACAAATTGACTACAAGTTGTAGTAGCTGTTTAGAAACTTGCAGAAGTTATATTGAAAGCATAGTAACAAAATCGAAAAAAAATTAAAATATGGCTAATTGTAAAGATTGCGTATGCGAAACTGAAGAAGTTTGTGAAAGAAAAATACCTGCATATTATGTAGGCAGAAATGGTATGTACGCAAAAGACGTATGTTGGGAATTTGATTTATCATACAATGTAGGAACAGCAGTAACATATTTATTAAGAGCAAAGCGTAAACACAAAACACCAAAAGATTGTATAAAAAAAGCAATAGCACATTTAGAGTTTGAATTAAATAATATAGAAAATGAAAGTTAAAGTAGTAAAAAGATCTAGCATAAAGTTAAACCCTGACAATCCTAGAGTAATAAAAGATTACAAATTTAAAAAACTAATAAAGAGTGTAGAGAGTCTGCCACAAATGTTAGAAATGCGACCTATAATTGTAGATGAGAATATGATGATATTAGGTGGTAACATGAGATACCAAGCTTGTGTTCATGCAGGTATAGTTGAAGTGCCTATAATACAATACACAAGAGAAGAACACGAAAAAACAAAAACACCAGATAGCTACGAGCAGACATGCAAAGAAATTGTAATAAAAGACAACAGCAGTTTTGGTGAATGGGATTGGGATGTGTTAGCGAACGAGTGGAATGTAGATTCATTGAAAGAGTGGGGATTAGATATACCAAAATGGGAGGACACTACATTTGATAGCGAGATAGAAGACACAGGTGATTATGATTTCCCTGATGATGAAATAGAGGGAAGCCATGTTAAAATGGTGCAGCTATTTATGAATACACAAACAGAGCCACAATTCAAAGAATGGGAATTGAAGCTTCGTGAAGAGTATAAAACAGATAACCTAACTGACACAGTATATGAGGTTATGAAAAAAGCATACACTGATATTTATGGAGATTAAAAAACATACATTCAAGCCAAGAATGAGTGACGAAGCTGCAAAAGATCTTGCAGGCCAATTGTTAAGTGAAAACGATTACAACACACTCATAACTTATGATGCTGATGTGTATTGCGAAGAAACAGGAAAGGTGTTAGCGAAGTTTAGGAAAAAGATTATACCAAGCAATATAGCACAAGCTGCATACGAAAATTTGAAAACAGTATCTGTTGTGTCAACAAACAGAGGTGCAAGTGCAGGATTAAAAGAAAACGGCAAATCTACAGCATACAATGTCAGAAAAGACGGCAAACTATCGAACACTAATTATTCAGGTATGGTGAATAGTGGTATTATTGGCTATTTTGATCGCAACGCTCGTTTCCCTTATTGCAGACAAACTGCATTTAACGAGAAACAATTCGAGAAATACAAAAAAGCATATCCTATAATTAAATTCGTTGACAGCAAGTATGCAGAATTAGTACCTGAACACTACAAGTTACAAAGAGATGAAGCAGATAACACATCGCAAGATTTTGTAATTAGAAATACTGCATTTACTACGGTAACTGTAAACAAGAATTGGCAAACAGCAGTTCATACAGACAAAGGTGATTTTGAAAAAGGGTTTGGTAACCTTGTTGTATTACGCCAAGGTAAATATACAGGTGGTTATTTTGTGTTGCCAAAATGGGGTGTAGCATTTGATGTGCAAAATTGCGACCTTTTATTAGTCAATGTTCACGAGTGGCACGGCAATACACCAATAAATAAAATAGATGATGACGCAACAAGAATTAGTTTAGTCATGTACTACAGAAAGAATATGATACATTGTGGATCTGCAGACGAAGAAGTAGAAATAGCGAAACACAGACAACTTGGAGATAGCTTAAACTGATGTGTGGTGTAGTAGGTTATAGTAGTAATAATCCAATAGACGAACACTATGAGATATTGCAAGGATTATTAAGAGAAAGCAAAATTAGAGGTTTGCATAGCTTCGGCTATACATATTACGATAAAGAACTCGTAACACGCAAATACCACAATTTAGAGGAACTTACAATACCAAGGTCTAATAAGATTATATTTCATAATAGATATTCAACGAGTGGCGATTATATAGAGCATAGAAACAACCAACCTATAACGAAACAATATGCTGCATTAGTATTCAATGGTGTTTTAGATATGAGAACGAAAGCTGAAATGCAAGAGCATTACAATATACAAATGGAAACTGACAATGACGGTGAGATAGTATTGTTGAAGTGTGGTAAAGATATAAAGTTATTGAGAGAATTCGTTACAAGCACAAAAGGATCTTTTGCAGGACTAATGTTGACAGAAGATAATAAAATGTATGCAGTAAGAAATACTAACAGACCTTTGTGGAAATTAGAATATAAAGAAGCACATTTCTATGCTTCAACAGAAGATATATTTAAGAGAACAAACAAAGACTTTAAGCCAAAACAACTATTTAGTAATGTAGTTTATGAAAGTTAGAGCAGCAGTAAAACAAGACGAGGACTTTATTAAGAAGTTACACAAGCAACACAAAAAACACATAGGAGGTTTTAACCTGTTTTGGATATGGGATGACTACATTAACAAAAATAAATACAAATATGTTGTTATTGATAACGGAGGTTTTATGAGATACGGCTATTCGAAGAAATACAACGCATATGTATTATATGAAATAGCAGTAGATAACGATAACAAACAAAAAGGTGTAGGAAGAAAGCTATTTGAATATTTGCCTAAACCTCTAATGTTAAAGTGTAATTTAGATAATGAAGTAGGCAATAAGTTTTACGAAGCAATGGGAATGACATTAGCAGGAAAGACACAAACAAAGGCAGGAGTTAAACAAAACATTTGGTGGACTACATAACTTATCATATATTAAGTTCGAGAGCAAAAGACATAGATCCTAGCAACGATTGTCTACGATATGTAGCAGATAGGTTTGAATTGAATATAGAACAACGCTATTGGCTTGCATTTTTGTTTGGCACTTGTTACTCTGCAACAATGGTCTATTATGTATATAATGAATTTCCTGACTACGAAAATGTAGACACAGGTAGATTGCAGAGGTGGTGGCAAGCAAACAAACACAAAACACTATTTCAAACTGATCGTCTACGAGTAAAAACGCAAGATAAATTTGTAGAAACATTTGAGAGCTATAAAAAGCTAATAGGAAACAGAACACAAAACGATTATTTTCTATCACTCAAACAGCCTACAAAACAAATGACATATGATAACTGCTATGAGAACTTATCACAAATTAAAAACTTTGGCAGATTCACTATGTTCATATATCTTGAAATGGTTTATGTTTTAACTGGCTATGACTTTGAGCCTACATATTTAGATCTTAAAAATGCAGAAAGCTGTAGAAACGGACTTGTTTATTACTTAGGTAGATATGAATTAGATACGCATGGCAACAATAAAAAGTTACAACCTAAACATATAGCATACCTGCAATATAAGTTCAAAGAGTTAAAGAACGAGATAAAAAAAATGAATATAGAACACACAAACATTTGGAATATAGAAACAACGCTATGTGCATATAAGAAATTTAAGAAAGGTAAAAGGTTTGTTGGTTATTACATAGAAAGGCAAAAGAAAGAAATAGAGAAAATGCAGAACAGCGTAACAGAGGGTGTAGATTGGAGCGTACTGTGGCAATTCAGACAAGAAACATACAACAAAAAATGGCTAACAGAATTATAGCAATAGGTGGTGAGCCTGCAAGTGGCAAAACAACAATAATGCGAAAGCTAATAAAAAAGCTGTTACCGTTTAAAACTATTCGCTACGGACTTGTTAGAGCGTTATATAATGCAGAAAGAAACTTGTATATAATAGGCATATACGATAATAGCACTTTTAGTGGCACAGATAAATTAAGTATGGCTGTACAACCTGACTTTATTAGTTTTGCAAACAAAGTTGATGCAACTATACTTTTTGAAGGCGATAGACTATTCAATCAAAGTTTGTTCGACAAGTTAGAATGCAATAAGATCGTAATACAAACAACAGAACAAACTAAAGAAGAAAGACACAAAAAGCGTAACGACAATCAATCAGAACAATTCAAGAAGTCAAAAAAAACTAAAATACAAAACATACTGCAAAACAATAGTGTTACAATACTAAATAACGACAAAGAAGAAGAGCACAATGCAGCATTAGAACACATAATACAACTAATTAAGTAATGGACAAAAGTAGACACATAAAAAAGGAAACAATGCTCAAAGCGTTAGAGCAAAGTTTAGGGGTTGTAACAACAGCTTGTAAGAAAACTAATATACCACGCAGCACATTCTATAAATGGTTACGTGAAGATAGCGAATTTGCAACGGCTGTTAGAGAAATAGAAAATGTAAGTTTAGATTTTGCAGAGAGCAAATTATTCGAGCAAATGTCAGATAATAATGTTACTGCAACTATATTCTACTTGAAAACGAAAGGCAAAAAACGAGGTTATTGGGAAAAGCAACAAATGGATATGACAACAGATGATGAGCCGATCCAAATAAATATTAAGCTAACTGATGAAGATTGAGTTAGAATTTACGCCTAAACAAAGCACAGCAATAAAACATTTATTTGACAATGAGACTAGCGAGGTATTATTTGGTGGTGGTGCAGGTGGTGGCAAATCATATATTGGTTGTGCTTGGATTATATACTCTTGCATACGCTATAAAGGTATTAGGTGTTTAATAGGCAGAAGCAAGCTTGACAACTTAAAGAAAACAACGCTAAATACTTTCTTTGAGATATGCAAGTCATGGGGACTACGAGCAAACAAAGACTATGAATTTAACGGTGCGTCTAATATTATTACTTTTTACAACGGCTCACAGGTTATGCTCAAAGATCTGTTCCATTATCCTAGTGATGCTAATTATGATTCTTTGGGTAGTTTGGAACTTACTATGGCATTTATTGACGAGTGCAATCAAATTACACAAAAAGCTAAAGCAATACTTTCTTCGAGAATAAGGTACAAGTTAGACGAATACAAACTTATACCTAAATTATTTATGAGTTGCAACCCTGCTAAAAATTGGGTATACAACGAGTTCTATTTGCCTAATAAACAAGGCGTGTTGCCAAAACATAGAAAGTTCATACAAGCACTTGCAAGTGATAATGTGCATATATCAAAACATTACGAAACGCAACTGCAGAAACTTGACGAAATAAGCAAACAGAGGTTATTATACGGCAATTGGGAATATGATGATAGCGAGGACAAACTAATAGAATATAATGCTATCTTAAATATGTATGACAACACATTAGCACAAACAGGTGAGAAATATATAAGTGCTGATATTGCTCGTTTTGGAAAAGACAAAACAGTAATAATATATTGGAATGGTCTACGAGCAGAGAAAATAAAGGTATTAGATACTAACACAATAACTGAAGCTGCACAAGAAATACGAGAATTACAAAGAATTGAGTCTGTTAAACTTTCTAATATAATTGTAGATGATGACGGTGTAGGCGGTGGTGTCAGAGATATATTACGATGCAAAGGTTTTGTCAATAATGGCAAAGTAATAAACAACGAAAATTATCAAAATTTAAAAACACAATGTTATTACAAATTAGCAGAATATATAAATGCAGGTAAACTCTATTTGCAAACTAACAACACGCTGTTGAAAGACGATCTAACAAAAGAGTTAGAGCAAGTTAGAAGAGATAAAATTGATAGAGATACAAAACTTGCTATATTGCCTAAAGAAAAAGTAAAACAGATTATAGGCAGATCACCTGATTATGCTGATGCACTTATGATGAGAATGTTTTACGAGTTGAAACCAAATATTGGCAAATACTTTATACAATAAAAGAGGGCGGCTACAAAAACAATGATTTAGCCACCCTCTATTTAAAGCAAATACGCACCAAACTTAATGAATTTATATTTACTAATAGACAACAGAAAGAAAAATGTTATTAACACTAAACGAAAAAGATTATTATATACCTCAAAAATGGACAGAGGTAAGTTTAGGATCGTATCAAAAGTTTATGGAAACTACTGATGACGATTTAGACGAACACACATTAAATATGAATGCAATTAACTCTTTGTTAGGAGTGCCTATGCAAACATTAGAAAAGTGTAAAAAAACAGATATTGATAAAATATCAGAATGCATAGTTAAGTTGTCATCAGTCAAAGTTAACACAACGCTAAACTTGATAGTAGAAGTAGATGGTAAAAAGTATGGTTTTCATCCTAATTTAAAAGACATAACATTTGGAGAGTTTGTTGATCTAGATAACTATTTAGAAAAACCGCTTGAAAACCTACATTACATAATGGCTATTCTATACAGAGAAATAACATATGAAAAGAAAAACAAATATAGTATAGAAGAATACGATAGTAGTAAATGTGTAAAGGTAGCAGATATATTTAAAGAGAAATTAAGTATAGCAACAGTAAACGGAGCACTCGGTTTTTTTTTGAATATAGGAAAAGAGTATCTAGCGACTATGCAATACTCTTTCAACAAGAAAAACAAGATGAAAGGTACGAAACAACAGAACAGCAATTTAGTAGAAAGTGGGGTTGGTATGGAGTAATACACAGCTTGGCAAACGGAGATGTAACAAGAATAAACTCAATAACAAAAGTAACAGCAGCAGAAGTTTTTACATATTTGAGTTACGAACAAGATAAACAGAGTATACAGAAATGAGTGGACTATATACAAATAACGCAGGAGTCTTACAAAAGAATATAACAGTACAAAATATAATACAATTACATGATTTTATATGTGTTAATTCAAGTTATATACAACAGGGTGGGTTTGGCGACATATTTGAAATTGACATAGACCAAAATCAATTATTTCCTATTGCACATCTTTCAATAGAAGCTGCAGATTATACATCACACGAATTAACATACAGATTTAGATTGTATGTTATGGATCTAGTTAACAAAGATCAAAGCAACGAGAACGATGTATTAAGCGACACACTACAATTCGTAGGCGACTACATAAGTCAATTAAAACACGGTTTTTCTGCTTTGGGTGTTTCTTATGATATGGAAAATGACTTTAGGTTAAACGATAACATAAACTGCGAACCTTTTACAGAAAGATTTGATAGTCAAGTAACAGGTTGGGCGGCAAACATAAATATAACAGTCAGCTTTAACGCAAGTGCGTGTTTAGGTGACACAATGTAAAAAAAATGGCAACAACAGTAACAACAGCAACTTTAAGCGTATCAGTAGCAGAAGAGATTACTCTAAATGGTACGACTTACGATCAAACGGTAACAAAGTCTATAACAGGTGTAGGTAATGTCTCAAAAAGAATACATACAATACCTGCTAGCACAACTACAACACTAGCTACATTTTCAGCTACAGGAAATGGTGCTAACTTCGATGTAGATGAAATTAAGTACATACGTGTTACAAATTTAGATGACACGAATGTATTACTACTAACAAAAGCATTTAGTGCAACTTCTGCTGCAACAGAATTAAAACCTGGTTGTAGTGTAACATTTTTCACACCTAACGGCAATGGTGCTACAAGCAAAGCAGGTATCACATCTACAGATGACATAGAAACCTTGTTTGTACACAACCCTCATGGTGGTGATGCATTAGATCTAGAATTGTTTATAGCTACGTCATAATGCAACTACAAAACACCGAAAAGATAATGAAAATGTTCTCGGACAAAGTGATTCGAGATGCTAAAAGAAACTTGAAAGGAAAAGGTTCAGGCAAATTGGCAAACAGTTTGAATTATGATTTGAAAGTATATCCAAGCGGTGCATTAGAGTTAAACTTTAAGTCAGAAGATTACGCAAAGTTTGTAGACAAAGGTGTAAAAGGTAAAGAGAGCAGCGCAAAAGCACCGCAAAGTCCTTATCAATACAAAAATAGAATGCCACCTACAAAAGCACTTGACAAGTGGGTAGTTCGTAAAGGTTTGAAAGGAACAAGAGATGAAAAAGGAAGATTTGTAAAACGAAAAAGTATAGTATTTGGTGTAGCAAAAAGCATACAACTATATGGCTTACCTGCTACTAAGTTTTTCACGAAAGCATTCGAGAAAAATTATGGAAAATTACCTGCTGATTTCACAAGAGCGTACGCAAATGATTTATCAAAATTTTTAAGAGCAACAACAGCAGACATATTAAAATAAAACACAATGGCATTTCAAATTTTTGACAGACCTTTAAAATTCGTACATCCTGCATATTCTAAACACACTATTTTTACTGTACGAGAAAGTAGCACTACAACTGTAGCACAAAGTGGTTTTAAATTTGTATTCGAGGTTAGAATATTTACAACAGATGAAAATGGTGATAGTGTATCTGACTATCATAGATTTACAGTTAAACCTAATTCTGATGGTTTTGCTAGTTTTGATGCAGGGCAAATAATACAAGACTATTGCACAACAGATACAGAGATATTTACAGGTACAGTATCAGGATCGCACAATGGCACACACGCTAGTGTTTTGCCTACACAAAGGTTTAGCATACACACAGTTGATAGATTCAGCAGGCAAAAGTCAAACTTAATTAAAGTTGTTGTTGCAGTATATTCACAATACGAGTTAGGAGGTACAGTGTTTTTACCATTAAATCTATTAGGCGAAGATTACGCATTTTTCAATGGTGTTCAACCTTATGAGCAAGGCAGTACAGATTTTGATGATACAAAATACTTACTAAATGATAATACAAAAGAATTTCTAACATATACAAGTCCAACAATAGAAAGGAAAGTTAGATTAGGTGATTATCATACTTTCGCATTTCTTAATGGTAAATTTAAAAGAGCAGGATCTATATTATCTCTCACTTCACAACCTAATGTCGTTTCTGTAACTTTTAAAGATGCGTCTGGTAGTACTTTAGGAACTAATACACTAACAAATAATACTATCAATGATGGCTCTAGCTTGTTTACAACAACAATAGAAGATGAAGATTTAATACAAGGATCTTTACTATATGTAGGAGTTGGTCCTGCAAATATAGTTAACAGAGGTGGTTCTATTCCTGCAAACACAGTCACGTACACAGTACAAGCATTTGATGGTAGTGGTAGTGCATCATCAGCAGTATACACCTTTAGATTAGAAGAAGATGATTGTAAAGGTTTTGAAACAATACGATTAGCATATCTAAACAGACTAGGCGGTTACGACTACTACAACTTCACTAAAAAGTCAACTAGAACTGTTGACACAAACAGAGGTTTGATGAAACACAACCCTGTACATTTTGGTAATGTGTATGCAAGCAGACAGAATTTTATAGGTGGCACAGGTGTTTATAGATCTAGGTCAGTTGAGATTATAGAAGCAAACACAGATTACATTACAGAAAATGAAGCAGCAGCATTAGAAGAGTTATTTACAAGTCCGAGTGTATACATACAAGACACTACACAAACGCCTGATACATTTTTACCTGTCGTTGTTACAGAAAAAACATACACAAAACAAACTACTGCTAACGATGCTTTAAAACAATACGTAATCAGTATAGAAAAATCTAACGAAAAACTAACACAAAGGTTGTGAGAATAGTAGCATTTACACAATATACAAGTGGGTTTCCTGCACTAAAAAAACAAGTAGAATTAGATTTGTTTGGCAACGAAGATATATCTATTAAATATGAAGTAGATAATATTAGAGAAGCAAACAGCAAAAATTCTAGCTACTCAAAAAGTTACGATATTCCTGCTACGAAGAAAAACAATAAATTTTTCAGGCACATATACGATTTGCAGTCTGATATGAAAGGGCAACCAAATGCTGTTTTAAACGCTTTCAACCCATACAAATCATGTGATGTTTTAGTTTATTCTGACGGATCTTTAATTCTTGAAGGCATAATGTTTCTTAATGAAATAAAAGAAAAAAACCAAGATTATTCATACAATGTTACAGTATATAGCAATTCAGTAGGTTTGTTGAATGCATTAGGCGAATCTACAATAGACGATTTAGATTTTTCTGATATAGATTGCGAAATAACTTTGGCTAACATACAAGCAGGTTTTACAGGCAATGTAACTCTAACTAACGGTACAACTAGCGATAATATTTTCTTTCCTTTAGTAGATGATGGAAATATAGGTTATGATACCGCAGGCCAAGGTACATTAAGCATAAACAGCAGATACAATTTTGCACCACATTTGCAAATGCATTACATTGTAAACAAAATATTCGATTTTGCAGGGTATACATATAACAGCAGTTTTTTTGACAGTACAGAGTTTGGAAATATCTATATGGATAGTAGTCTCAAAGGTGATTTCACATTACAAACTGCTTATGGAGATGTAGTAGCTAGACCGTCAGGCACTACAACTATAACAACAAGTTTTGCAACAGTTGTTTTTGATATAGAAACAAATGATCCTGATGCATTACATAACGCTTCTAATGGTGTATATACAGCACCACAAGACAATTTAGAAACAACAGCAGTTTGTTCATTTTTTATAGACAATTCTAATAGTAGTGCACGCACATTAGAAATTAAAATACAACATAACAGCACATCACCAAACCAAGTTGCAAGTTCTATTATACATACAGAAGTTATACCTGGAAATGCAAATAATCACCAAGTTTTTGCATTTGAAAACATATTGATAAACAATGGAGAAACAATTGAGATACAGGTTAAAGGTAGTGCATCAGGTTTGACAATAGAAGATTCATTTGTTGTTGGTGGCACAACACTAAGGTCGAGATATTATTTTTACACAAATAATTTAAGCGGTGCACAAAACATATTCCAAAGAAATAGAAGAAACATAAAATTAGCAGACATTATTAGAGATTTAACAAAGATGTTTAATCTAATTATCGAACCTGATCAATTGATTGAGAAACAATTAAACATACTGCCTTTTAATGAATTTGTAGCAGACGGTGTTGAACATAATTGGACAGATAAAATAGATAGGTCAGAAATAAAACAAACAATGTTTGATTTGCCAAGTAGAATTTTATTTTCTATGGCAGAAGATAGTGATGATTTTTACCACGAAGTTTACAAACAAAGTGTAGGTGAAGAGTATGGATCGCAAGAAGTTTTGTTAGATGTAGAGTCAGAAAATACAGAAGAGATTCAATTAGATGTTTTTGCTGCAAGTGCAATAGTAGAAATGCATTCAAGTTACGCACCTTTGAGTGTTGTAACATCAAGCAGCGATGGTATTGTGTTTGAACGATTTGACAACGCACCTAGATTAGTGTTCAAGAACTTCAGAACACACAACGCACCAACTGCTATTTTTGACAGTTTTGCAAGTTTATATCAAGGTACATTTGGCTCACAAGTTACGCTATATGGAAACGCACATCATTACGAAGATGATACAGACCAATTGGCAATAGGTGATAGTACGCTAACATTTGGAAATGTAGGCAATATATTTACGCCTATAAGTACTGTTCCTTTACAAACTTTGTATAACAAATATTGGAAAAAGTACATTGAAGAAAGATATATAAATTTAGCACATTTAGTAACTGTTAGAATAAATTTAAAATCAAGAGATATCAATGAATTTTCGTTTGCAGATACAGTTAGAATTGACAATCAAATATACAGAGTTAACTCTATTGACTATACAACAGGTAGAGATAAATTAGCTAAAGTTGAATTATATAGAATATACTAATGCCAAGATTTAAACTAACAAATACCGATGTAACTATTTTAGATGTTAAGGAAATAGATCCTAACACAGGAGTAGTTACATTTGACGATGGAACTGACAGCGGTGTTAGTGGCACAAAACTTGATTGTGATGCTTTTGGTTATGACTTTGTAAATAATCAATGTATAGCACCAGGTTATGAAGCTACTAAAAGACACAAGCCAACACAAGTTATAGTTGGCGGTGGTAATTTTGCAAAAGGCAATAACATAAATATACAAGGCAGTAAAAATACAGTCAATGCAAATAATGTGAGAGTAGTAGGCACAGGTCACGAAGTTAGTGAAGATTACACACACATTATTGGCAATAGTGGTAGTGCTATAAGGTACGGTGAGTTTGTACACGCAGAAACACCATACGAACAAACAGTAGCAGTAGGCAATCCTGGAAGAGCACAAAGAAGTGTTTTAATTTATCAAGGTCGCACAACTGACAATACAGAAACAGAAATATTTTTAGGGGGTATAGATGGTAAACGATTTATTGTAGATGAAAATAAAGAATGTGTTATATGTTTTGAAAGCAGAGTAGTTGCAAAAAGAGTCGACAGTAGCAGCACAGCAGCTATGGGAAAATTTCAACACGGAACATTTAGAGTAACAGGCGGTGCGTTAGATCGATTAGGATTAAGCAACAAAACTAATCATAATGATGGTATTAGCGGATGGACTAATGACTTTGTAGCAGTTAATGATGCTGATTTAGGTGATCATATAAAAGCAACTGTAACAGGACAAAGTTCGTGTACAATAGATTGGACTATAATAGTATATGTTAATGAAATAAGAACAAGTTTAAGGTAATGAAAGAGTTAAGATTTGTAGGTGCTAGTTTAGTAACAAGTATGGTAGTAATGAAAACAGTATTACCGTTGTTATCAAACACAAAAATTAGAACAAAAAACAACGATATAATTCGAGGTAAATGGCACAAGAAGAGGTAATATTAAAATTAACAGCCGAAATAGGCAACTTAAAAAAAGAACTCGAAACAGTCAAAAAAGGTGTTGAGGGTATAGGCGATAGTGCTAAAAAAACAGAAAAAAGCACAGGTGCATTACGCAAAGGCATCAGTGGTATTGGACTTGCACTAAAAGCAGCAGGTATTGGAATTGCATTAAAAGCATTTCAGTTTTTGACAGAAGCACTACAGCGAAATCAAAAGATAGCAGACGCCTTGTCTATTGCATTTGAAACAGTCTCTATTGTTTTCAATGAGGTTTCTAATGTTCTTGTAGGTGTTTATGAAAATGTAAGCAAATCTTCTGAAAACTTTGACGCACTTGGTAAAGTGTTAGGAGGTATTTTAACTATAGTTATCACACCTCTGAAAGTACAATTCTTTGCAATTAAACTTGCTATACAAAGTGCTATGTTAGCTTGGGAACAAAGCTTCTTTGGTGGTAAGGATGCAGATAGAATAGCAGAGTTAAGAGCTGATATTCAAGAAACAAAAAACGATTTAACAGACACAGCATTAGCAGCTGTTGATGCAGGTAAAGATATTGTAACAAACTTTGTAGAAGCTGCAACAGAAATAGGTGACATAGGTACACAAGTTATAGACGGTGTTAAAGAAATAAGTGTAACAGCAGCAATAGAAACTGCAAAAACTACAAAGCAATTACAAAACCAAACTCTGTTAGCACAATCTCAAATCAAAGGATTGATTGAAGAAAATGATCGTCTTGCTGAAACACAAAGACAAATACGAGACAACGAGAACGCAACTTTTGAAGAAAGAATAGCGGCTAACAATAAGCTAGAAGAAATACTTCTTAAACAAAAAGAAGATATGTTAGCATTAGCAGATATAGCAATAGCATCTGCGCAAGCTGATTTGAAAGCATTAGACAATGTAGAAAACCGAGTAGCACTACAAGATGCTATAAACGAGAAAAAAGGAATAGAAGCACAAATAACAGGTTTTTTGTCAGAGCAAATGACAAACGCTGTTTCTCTTGAAAATGAAAGACTAGAAGTTGCAACACAAATCAATGCAGAGATGATGAGTGAAAGGCAAAGAGAAATAGAAGATGTAAGACAGCATTATGCAGAACAAATAAAATTAGCAAAAAAAGCAGGAATAGATACAACAAAACTAGAAAAACAAAAGGCGGATGCTATTATGAAAATTCGTACTGCACAACTTATGGCAGATATGGATCTAACTGCAGCTACATTAGGAGGTATAGCAAGTGCATTCGGTGAACATACACAAGCATATAAAGCAATAAAACTTGTAGAAACAACTATTAGTACATATACATCTGCACAGAAAGCATTTGAGAGTGCATCAGGTATACCTATTATAGGTGCAATTTTAGCACCAATTGCAGCAGGAGCAGCAATAGCAGCAGGTTTGAAAAATATATCTCAAATCGCATCAACGCCAGTACCTGAAATGGCTTCAGGTGGTATGGTTAGTGGTTTTGGATCAGGCACTAGCGACAGTATTAACGCAAGATTAAGCAGAGGTGAAAGCGTAATCAATGCAAGAAGTACAAGAATGTTCAGACCCTTATTATCTCAAATCAATGAAGCAGGTGGTGGCAGAGGTTTTGATGGCGGTTTAGAAGATAACGCAGGTGGTATGACAACAGGTGTTGTTAAGGCGTTCGTAGTTACAGATGATATAACAAATTCACAAGATAAATTAACAAAAATAAGAAGAAAAGCAACAATCTAATGGAAAAGAAAGCTACAAAAATAGTAGAGTTGGTAATAGATGAAAATAATGAAGAATTAGCAATAGATGCAATCTCGTTAGTTACTGAACCTGCAATAGAACAAGACTTTGTGTATTTTAACAAAGCTAAAAATAATTTAACACTTGCAAAGGTAAACGAAGAGCAAAAATTATTGATTAGTCCTGCACTCATACCAAATAAACAAATATTCAGATACGATCCTGACAAAGACCAAGAGTATTATGTTTATTTTACTGAAAAAACTGTGAAACAAGCTTCTGAAATGTATTTAAAACATAACAATAACAATAGTGCTACACTACAACACGAAAACAAAATTACAGGAGTACATACTGTTGAGAGTTGGATTATACAAGATTCAGACATGGATAAAAGCAAGCTATACGGCTTTGATTTACCTAAAGGCACATGGATGGTTAGTATGAGAATTAACAATGATGATGTGTGGAATCAAATAAAAGACGGTACATTGAAAGGATTGAGTATAGAGGGCTATTTTATAGACAAAGTAGAGAAAATGGCAAGAGTTGGATCTATGGTAACAGAGGGCAAAGACGGTGAAATTGATTTACCGTTATACGACAATGAAGAAGAAGCGTTAGCAAAAGCTAAAGAACTAGGTTGTGAGGGTATACACGAGCACTCTCTTGACGGTAAAACTGTATATATGCCTTGTGCAGACCATGATATAATTAGCAATTTGTCAGAAATCATGAATGAGGACTGTGGATGTATGGAAACAGAGTTAATAACGCCTAATCCTTGTCAAAGTGGTTACGAGCCATACGGTCATAAAATAAAAGACGGTCGCAAAGTACCAAACTGTGTTCCTATTCAAAACAAAAAAAAAAAGAAAAAGAAAAAGAAAAAGAAAAAGCGTAGATATTTAGAAACATACAACGATTATCCACAAGGTGCAACGAATAATGCAAAAAGAGCAATAAAATATAAAGAAGAAAATGGCACGACATGTGGCACACGAGTTGGTTGGACTAGAGCAGGACAATTAGCAAGAAGAGAAAATATCAGCAGAGATACTATTGCAAGAATGGCTAGTTTTAAACGACATCAACAACACAAAGACGTACCGTATACAGAGGGTTGCGGTGGTTTAATGTGGGATGCATGGGGTGGATCTAGTGGCATAAATTGGGCAATTAGCAAATTAAAAAAAATTGATGGCGAATAAGTAACAAAACATTATATATTATATTTACTATAAACACACCAAAATCTTACCGAGATGAGCAAACTATATTTTGAAAAATTAGATACTGAAAAGTTAGCAGAACTTGAAAAAGTTGAATTAGCAAAAGCGAAAAAACTAAAATTATCACTTGTAGCTGATGCTGAAGAATTAGTTGAAAAGGTAAATGCAGCATTAAAAGAACATAAAGAGGCAGTTGAAACTACTGAAGATGAAGCAGATAAAGTTGTGCAACAAATTTTTAAAGTTGAAGCAGCTAGAGAAACAGTTTTTGATTTTGGTTCTGATTTATTAGGATTACAAGGAGATATCAATAGACATATAACAGCGTTAGAGCAAAGCGCAGATGACTTAGGGTTAGATGCTGATAATATACCTGTTTACAGTATGTTGGAATTAAAAATAGAAGATATTGAAACAGCATTTGGCGAACAATCAGATAGATTAAGACAGGCAGAAGATTTAATAAAAGCACTTTAATAAAATCACAATAATAACTATGGACTTAAAAACTAGAATTAGAGTTGCCCTAGGAATTGAGGAAGAAACTACTCAACTAGCATACGAGGGCAAATTAGCAGACGGTACTATTATAGTATCAGAAGCAGACGCACTTGCAGAGGGTGTCGCAGTTAGCGTTCTCGTTGAGGACGGCACACAAATACCATTACCTGTTGGCGAATACGCAACAGAAGATGGTGTTGAATTCGTTGTTGAAGAAGAGGGTGTGATTGCATCTATGAAAGAAGAAGCAGAAGAAGAAGAAGAAGATATGGGCGGACACGAAGATGACGAAATGTACAAAGACAAAGAAGAAATGTCTGACGAGCACGCAGAATTATTTAATGAAATAGGATCTGTTGTTAAAGAACTTTTAGAAGAAGTTAAAAACGACATTTCACGTCTTACTGCTGAACTAGACGAACTTCGTGGAGAGAATTTAGCAAAAGACGAAAACATTGCTGAATTACAAGAAGAGAATACAGAACTATCTAAACAAGTAAAAGAGTTAGGAAGCGAAGCCGCTGACAACCCTGTTGCTATGAAGAAGTTCAACAAAAATAAGTCTGTTGGTTTATCGAAAGGTGAATACAACAGATTATCAAGAAAAGAAAAATTTTATTACAACTTAAATAATTAAAAGAAATGGGTTTATCGATTACTTCAAACTACAGTGGTGAACACGCAGGACAGTATATTGCTGCAGCACTACGATCTGCTGATAGTTTAAATTACTTGACAGTTTTAGAAAACATCAAGTTTAAAAGAAACATTACAAAGGTAGCTACATCAGGATTGATTACTGATGCTACTTGTGATTTTACAGATGCAGGAACACTTACTTTAACAGAGCGTGTTCTTAATCCAAAAGAATTACAAATCAATGTTGATCTTTGTAAAAAAGATTTACTTGCAGATTGGCAAGCAGCTCAAATGAGAGCAGGAGCACACAACAACGGAATGTCTAACGACTTTACTGCATTTGTTATGTCTCATTTATCTGACACAATTGCTGACCACGTAGAACAAAACATCTGGAATGGAAACAATTCAGCAGCAGGTGAGTTCGTTGGTTTTATGCACCCAACTGACGGTACATTTGCAGGTGACGGTACATTAGTTAATGTAGATGCTGATGGTGGTGCTGCAACTGCATTTATTGCAGGAACAGGAACAGGTTCTATCATTACTAACTTGCAAACATTAGCAGCAGCTATTCCAAGTGCAGTATACACAAAAGACGATTTATACATCTATATGAATACTAAAACTTACAGATTGTATATACAAGCGATTTCTGCATTGGGTTACTTAAATGCATACTCTATGCAAGACGGTTACTTACCAATGTTTGAAGGTTTAAAAATTGCTGTATGTCCTGGAATGCCTGACAACCACATGTGTGCGGCACAACAGTCTAACTTGTTCTTTGGTACAGATTTAGTATCAGATCACACTACTATTAAAATGCTTGATATGAGTGAGTTAGATGGAAGTGATAATATCCGTGTTGTTGCAAGATTTACAGCAGGAGTACAACACGCACAAGGATCTGACATTGTACAAATTGACTAATTAAAAAACAGCTAATGTAGAGGGGGTAAAACCTCTCTACAAAAGCACCTAAATTCTATATGATATGGCATGCGAATTAACTAAAGGTAGAGGTCTAGATTGTAGAGACATTATGGGTGGTGTAAAAGCTGTCTATTTTGTTCAACACGCAGACGCTACTATTGCCTCATCTGCAGGTGCAGTCAGTGATGTAGACTTATCAACTAACTTGTTCAAATACGACTTACCTCGTGGTACAGCTAGTTTTACTGAAACTATCCAACCATCGCAAGAAAACGGTACAGTATTTTATGAGCCAAGCGTTAACATTAAGTTACACAAACTAACTGTAGCAGATAGAAACGAAATTAGATTACTAGCACAAAACAGATTGTTAGTATTCGTAGAAACACAAGCAGTAAATGCATCAGGTAACACACTTATTTGGTGTTTAGGTTTAGAAAATGGTTTAGAATTATCTGCAGGGACTTCACAAAGTGGAGCAGCGTTCGCAGATATGAATGGTTATGACTTAACATTTACAGGAGCTGAAAGTGCACCTTGTTTGTTAGTTGCTGACTATACATCTACACCGTTCGACAACGCAGCATTTACAGTAACTATTACGAACTCGTAATCTACTTCCTTAACAGGACTACATATTACTTGATTTTTTGATTAAAGGCAGGGTAAAACCTGTCTTTTTTCTTATATAAGCGTAACAAAACAAGGTTTTTTATATTTACTATAAACGAATGCTGTATATTAAGAAAGACGCAGGTAATGTTTTAAAAGTGACTGTAGAAAAACAAACCTCTACTGTAACGACTTGGAAGATTGTTTTCAAAAATGACATAACGCAGGTTGTATACGAACACACTTTTACACCAACAAAATTTACTAGATTTTTCTCTTTCAATATTACAGAACCAACAGATGTCGACTTTGGAAATGAAGAGGGCAGTTATACATACAAATTGTACGGAGATTCTATATTATTAGAAGAGGGAAAAGCAAGAGTGTATGATGGATCGTTAACAGGTACAGGTCAATTTGGAGATGAAGTTACATATACAGAACATACAAACCCAACAACTAACACACAATATATAACAATTTAACTATGGCTAAAAACATGAACGACCACCTAACTGAAATGTTAGGAAAAAAAGGAGATTGTATTGTATTCACGACTGCAGCACAAACATCAAAAGATTTTTATGCAGTACACTTTGTAACAGAAAGTGTTGTAACAGCAATAACAATAGCTAACGGAACAGGAGATAGTTCGTTACATACTACGATTCCTGCAGGTACAGTTATTTTTGCTAATATTACAGCAATAACAATGACAAGTGGAGTAGCAATCGGATACAACAACTAATATGTTTAATCTAGCACAAGTACTTAAAAATAAAGTTAGTAAGACATTTGCTATAACTGATGTTAGTAATTTAGAATTATGGCTTAAGTTCAACACAGGACAAGGTACTATTACAGATGGAATACAATGGAACGACAGTAGTGGTAATAATAGACATGCCAGTCAAACAATAGACAATCAAGAGGGTAGTGGTTTTAGTGGTGGTGCTTTTGTAACTGATGCAGGTAGTCAAGATAATTTAGATTTTGCAAGCACATTTAATCTTGCGGGGGAGTATCATGTATTTATGGTTTTAGATTTATCAGAAGAAAGCAACGAAACATTTTTAAGTAGTGTTGACAATGCAAGTTTTATGCGCTTTGCACAGGGAGGTACTGTTGAAAGTTTTAGAATGAAAAATGGTGGCACTACATTAAACATGACTTTATCAAGTGGTTTTGGACTTACTAAAGCAATTGCAGAAGTTGTACGAAATAGTAGCAATGCTATAAAAGTTGCTAAAAATGGTGTAACATTAGAAACTGCAAGTTCAGGGTCAGGAACTTTTGCTTTTGAGCAAATTGGCTCATCGTCTAATAGTTTAAGTAGTGCAAGTATCTTTGAGGTTGTAATTTTTAGTAAAGCACTAACATTTACTGAAGTGACTAATGTACGCAACGACATAGCTGACAGAAACGGTATAACGATTTGATTATGGATAATAGATTACTACAAGTATATTTACAGCAACAAACTGCGCCAAGATTTACTGAAAACGCAGCAGACAATTGGGTATCTTATGGCGATGGTGAATACCGTAACACCTATCCTCAATTTCTTATAGATATATATAATTCAAGTGCTTCACACTCTGCTATTGTCAACGCAACAGCAGCAATGATTGCAGGTAAAGAAATACACATTGAAGAAAATACCGAAAATTTACAAGCGTTTGTTGAATTAAAGAAATTTCTTGCACAAGTAAATAGACACGGAGATACAGCACACGAGTTGATTGTAAAGTTTGCATTTGATTTGAAGTTGTTTGGTGCTTATGCTATGAATATAATTTGGAGTAAAGACAAATCGAAAATTGCAGAAATACACCACATACCTGTTGAGCAAGTTAGAGTTGGCAAAACTGGCGATAGCGGACATGTAGAAGAATACTACATTTCAAGTGATTGGAGTAAGTATAGACAAAAAGAATATACGCCAAGAAGAGTAGCAGCATATAATGCAGTAGATCGTACAGAGCCATCGCAAATTTATTATTGTGGAATTTATTCGCCTGGTATGGAAGCGTACTACACTCCTGATTATACTGCTTCAACTAATTGGATATTGACAGATCACTTAACATCAGAATTTCATTTATCGAATATTGCTAATGGTTTTGCACCTAGTTTTTGGATTAACTTTAATAATGGTGTACCTACAGATGAGGAAAGACATAAAATAGAACATCAAATAACACAAAAGTTTACAGGAGCAGGTAATGCAGGTAAGTTTGTTTTGACATTTTCAGATGACAAAAACAGCAGTCCTGATTTACAACCAATATCGTTATCTGACGCAGATAAACAATACACAGTATTAAACGAATTATGTATACAAAACATAATGATAGGACATCGTGTTACAAGTCCAATGTTATTAGGTGTTAAAACTGACGGTCAATTAGGTGGTAGAGATGAGATTTTAGAAGCTTACGAGCTGTATTCCAATACAGTTATTGCACCAATGAAAGATATTGTCTTAAAAGGGCTTAAAATGGTGTTAAATGTAAACAATATTAACTTACCAATATCATTAAGCGAGGTTAGTCCATTAAATAGTATGTTTGACACATCTATTTTAGAAGATGTACTCACACAAGACGAGATAAGAGCAGAACTTGGTTACGAGCCGCTTACACAAACGCAGAACATTAACAGCAGATTTAACGAAGTTACTGCATTAGATCACTTTATTAACACTTACGGAGAAGATGAAGAATTAGATAAGTGGGAATGTATAGATGAACAGGAAGTCAATTTAGAAGATGAACACGAAGAATTTGACTTTGAATATAATCTTAACAAATTAGTAGAAAAAACAGCGTTTGTAAGAACAGGCGAAGCAAGAAAAAGAGGTAGTAAACAAGATGGTTTTGTAAATGATAGTCTTTTTAGAGTTCGTTATCATTATGAGGGTAAAACAAAAAACCATCAAAGCAAAAGAAAGTTTTGTCAAAAAATGGTAGCTGCAGGCAAAGTGTATAGAAAAGAAGATATTATAGGACAAAAACATTCTTTAAGTAACATACCTGCTAACAAAGGTTTTGGACCTAATGGTGCAGACATATACAATATTTGGTTATACAAAGGAGGCGTTAATTGTCATCATAAATGGGTTAGAAAAATATATGTTACAAAGCTAGGAGAGAAACCAAACTACAATACAGACGAGGTAATTAACAAAACTAAGGCACGAGCAAGAGGGTTTAGACCTGAAGAAAATGATCAAAGGATATACCAAGCACCAATTGATATGCCTAACCAAGGACGACTAAACTAATGGCAGTACTATTTATATCAGAAAGTAAATTAAAACAATCTACAACAATCAATGGTAATGTAGATGCAGAATTGCTACGCCCTTATATGAAAGTAGCACAAGATTTACACATACATCCAAAACTTGGTACTGACTTATACAACAAAATACAAGCAGATATTACAGGCTCTTCCTTGTCAGGTGATTATCAAACACTAGTAGAAAATTATATACAAGACGCATTAGTGCATTGGAGTTTATACGAAGCTATTCCATTTCTAGGTTACAAAATAATGAATGCGAATATTGTTAGAAAATCTAGCGAAACAAGTGATGGAACAAGTTTAGAAGAACTTAATTATTTGCGTGAAGTTGTGCGTAACACAGCAGAGTGGTATACAGAAAGAATGATAGATTGGTTGCGACACAATAACAATTTGGTTCCTGAATACAATACAGCTACAAACGAAGATTTAGCAGCATCGCAGCGTAATTTTTATTCAGGTATGAATTTAGATCCTGTGCGAAAGAAAGGTGGAAGAATTACTTTAGACGATTTCTTAACCCCTGACTTGAGTATTGACTAATGTATAAGCCAAAAACAAAAAACATACAAAAGTTAAAAGCGTATTTAGAAAAAAAAGATGAAAGAAATAATACAACAAAACGCAGACGTATTCGGACTAAATAGTATAACGCTATTTATTTCATTTACAGAAGTCGAACAAATATTACAGATAGTATTATTATTGCTTTCTATACTATATACAGCACAAAGATTTATTGACTATAAGAATGGCAAAAAAGGCAACAAGTAGTTTTGTATATAAAACAAAAGTTAAACGCAGAAAACACTCTAAAAACGCTTCTAAAGGGCAAAAGGGTTACAAAAAGAAATATAAAGGACAAGGCAGATAATGGAAGAAATTTTAAGATTAGTAGAAACCTACGGTATTACATTGGTTTTGTTATTAGGAAGTTGTTACGCACTTTACAAATTTTTCGTGTTTTCAATTTATGAAGTTAAAGGTCAATTTTCGAAATATCACGAAAATAATGCAAAAGATATGCAGCACATAAAGGCAAAAATTGGCACTATTTTAGAATTTATTAAAAAAGTAGAGTCAAAATTATAGCTTATACAAGCAAATCAACAAAAACTTTGACAACAAAAATTAGTCAATTTTTTAATCATGCAATTTTGTGGAGTTTGAAGAACAATGAAAAAAGGTATAAGCGTTTGTTAGACACATAAAATTCCCTAAAAATAGCTTGTAATTGTGTCTAAAACAATTTTGAATTATACAAGCAAATACACTAAAAACATAAAATTCAGCGAGATGAAATATTTCAAAATAGAAGAATTTGATAGTCCTGACGAGGTTGGAAGTGGCAAAAATATGTGTCCTGACTTTTTAGAAATGATAGACAGAGCAAGAGACATAGCAGGTATTCCTTTTAAAATAAACAGCGGAATGAGATCAGAAGCGTGGAACCGACACGTAGGCGGACGATTAGGAAGCAGCCATTTGAAAGGTTGTGCAGCAGACGTGCATTGTAGCAATTCTGCTAACAGATCTAAAATTGTAGCAGCACTAATACAAGCAAATTTTAGAAGACTAGGAATAGCGAAGACATTCGTGCATGTGGATTGTGATAATGACAAACCAAACGCAATATGGCTTTATTAACATCTCTCTTTTCAAAACTTCTAGGTAATGCTGACAAAGTAATTGATGAGGTCGTAACTTCGCAAGAAGAGAAATTAGTTCTTAAAAATAAGTTACAAGAGATTGTGAACGAGCATCAAGGAATTATTGAGCAAGAAGTAACAAAGCGTTGGCAAGCTGATATGCAAGGTAATTGGTTAACTAAATCAATACGACCGTTAGTGTTAGCATGGCTTGTAGTAGCAACAACATTACTAATTTTTATTGACGCAGGTGCAATAGATTTTATTGTAGAAGACAAATGGGTTGATTTATTACAAATTGTTCTTATTACAGTTATCGGTGCATATTTTGGTAGTAGAGGACTAGAAAAAATGAAGAATGGCAAACAATAGATACCGATTAAAACCACACGAAGAAAAAGTAATACAAAACCTACGCAACAGAGAACATAATAATGTTTTAGTCGTAGGAGATTTGCATGCACCTTTCACTCGAAAAGGTTATTTAGAACATTGTATACAGGTATATAACAATTACCAATGTAATCAAGTTGTGTTTATAGGTGATATTATTGACAATCATTACTCATCATATCATGATGCAGATCCTGACGGCTACGGTGCAGGCGAAGAATTAGACAGAGCAATTGCACACATACAGCCATGGTATAAACAATTTCCTAAAGCTAAAGTTTGTATAGGTAATCACGATGCAATTATTTGTCGTAAAGCATTTAGTAGTGGTATTTCAAACAGGTGGATTAGAGATTATGACGAAGTTTTAGAAACATTTGGTTGGGACTTCAAACAAGAACACAATATTGACGGTGTTACATATGTACACGGAACAGGTAGTAGTGGCAAAGGTGCAACAAAACGAGTAAGAGAATGGCATACCTCTATTGTACAAGGTCACATACATACAGAAGCGTATGTAGATTGGTATTGCAATAAAAATTACAGATTATTTGCAATGCAGGTCGGCTGTGGTGTTGACGATCGTAGCTATGCAATGGCTTATGCTAAAAATTTCACGAAGAAATATATTGTCAGTTGCGGTGTTGTTTTAAACAACGGCACATTACCTATAGTTATTCCTATGAATTTGAGTTAGTTAGGCATATCAGCCAACAACAAACCAACACAAACAATAAATATATATTATATATATTATATTATTATAGTATAGTATATTATTATATTATATATATATATATAAAGGTTATGAACTTTTTTTACTAGATTTAGAAACAACTTTATCAACTTTTTGTTTGTTTTGTAAACTTTTTATTTAGACATTAGCCAACGAATCAATTATTAAAAACAAT
>VTLG01008814.1_pt1 | contig 30974 bp, 50 predicted proteins | sample 4694571 | NCBI WGS metagenome assembly VTLG01 (sample SAMN12604809, study PRJNA352737) | marine metagenome | biome: ENVO:00000447; feature: ENVO:00000209|ENVO:00000569|ENVO:01000036; material: ENVO:00002151; isolation source: viral sequences binned using virsorter ...
ATTCTACATTGTATTCTTCTACTAAACCTAAATAGCTTAATCTATTGTAATAATTCATATATAGTTCGTGGTTGTTGTAGCCTGTTAGTTTCTCTAATTCTAAGTCAGTAAGAGCTTCTTTAAATACCATTACGCTTTTTACATTACCATACATATCATTTGCATTAGCACCACCCTCTAATTGTAAAGAATTTAATCCTGTTGGAGCAGAGCCTGTTGCATCAACATTTACTTCTGTTCCATTAAAAAACAAACTAAAGTCATTAGCTTTATATTTAATTGCCATTTTATTATATTCACTTAAATCTATTGCTGAATGTGTTAAAGTTGCTTGTGTTGCGCCACCTGAACTTATAAAGCCTTTAATTGTGTTTTGTGTAGTTTCATCAAATTCAAATGATACTCTGTTGCCTATAGTACCATCAGAGATTGATATTCTCCTTGAATTAGAACTATCATAAGTTGATTTAGCTTCTATATAAAGCACTCCCTCACTATCATTAAATAAGTCGCTGTTTCCTGCATTGTTTGCAGTATCTGCACTACGAGTAACTGCACTTCCTGAAGTGTGTATTAGAGATGTTGCATAGCTTCCTGCTTCAAGTTGTGCGCCATATATATAAACACCTCCACTATCAGTAACAGGAGCTGCTGTACCATTATCTGATAAATAAAAAGCAATAACTGCTCCTGTTGTTATAGTGTATGTAATAATACATCTATACCATCCATTAGGCATAGCTATCATTTTTGCTGTAACACCTGAGGCTACTGTTCCTACTTTACCTGTTTCTAAATTAAAGTAAGTTCTTGCAGCATTAGCATCATATCCTACTATAAAATTTTTATCTTTCTTTTTCGCATAAATACTTTGTGTATATGTTCCTGATGATAAACTTACGCTAAAAAAAATAGAACCTGCAGTTGTTTGACCTGATTGTTGCTCTAATAAAGTTCCGTTGTTTAACCCATCAGGAGAAGTTATTTGATTTGCAGTATCTGTTGTTCTTGCATTACCCCATTGAGTAAAGTCTTGTGAGTATGTAATTAAATTCTGTCGTTGAGGCTCAAGCAAGATACTCGGCTCTCCGTTTGTGTAATCTATTCTTGGTATGTCTAATCTGTCTGTTGTTTTTAGATAGTCTTTTAATTTGTCGCCTTTTACCATTTGAGCTGATGTTATAAAAACTGAGCCATTTGATGAATATATTGCATAAGATATTGTAGCATTAGTTGAACTTGCTAAAACACTACTAAGTTGGTAAAAGCCATTTCCTATATTTTGTATTGCACCTGTTACGCCTGAGCTTTCTGAAGTAACGACTCCTGTATCTAAATTAAAATCAACATTTTTATTTATAGAACTACCAAATCTTAATCTTATAAAACTTGATGTATCTTTTTTAGCTATTAAGGAAATAGTATAAGGCGAACCAACCATATTACCTGTTCTTGTTTGATGCACACCAAGTGTCGAACTTGATGATTCTGTTAATTTGTAAATCGGTCTTCCTAAATATGTTTCATCTTGTAGCACTACGCTATCACCATTTAAACTCCATTGAGTAAAATCTTCTGAGAAATTTATTGCATTATAAGGCACATCTTCTATAAGATAATCTTCGTTTACTCTTGTTCCTGTTGAGTTTCTGTCAAAGTCAAAGTCGGCATCTGTTATTTCTTTTATGCTAACATTGTCAATTGAGCCTGTAAAAGTACCTATACCATAAACCCTTAATGATAAATTACCACTATGTTCAGGTTTAAAATAATCCGTAACTGTTACTGTTTCTTGAGTAGTATCTTCATAATTACCTCTTGTTGTTCTTGTAGAACCACTTACAAAATAAGAAAATAAATTAGTTTGCCCACCCCCACTTACATACGTTCTATCATATTTAACTATATAATTTCTACCTGCTATTACGTTAAAATCTTGTGATACATAACTGTTTGTGCTTACTCCACTTCTATTTGCTTTACCTCCTGAAATAGTCCATCCACTCGATTTAGTCCAATCAGAATCAGTATCAAACGTACCATTAGTTACAAGCTCTGAGCCTAAAGATTGTGCAGGTTTTATAGAATATAAGTAGTCCTCAGCATAAGCTGTAGGTGTGGTTATTATGGATGCTTTTTGTAGTAAACTCATTGTATATTCTCTAATAGTTGATTAGTCATTGTGTTGTTCTCGTATATCTGCACTCTCCTGTTTAAATCAGAAGTCAAATACTCTACTATATAATCATCTCCCCAACTGTTAGTCGTTGTTGCGTTGCCCCAATAACTCTCGCTGTATGATTTTCCCCAATTTATCGTATTTGCCATTTAAATACTGTTTTAGTTTAATTATATTTTTTTCTTTCGGTTTGTATCTCACAATACCCATCCGTTAAATGTAGCATCTGAATCAGGATAAACATCGCCTCCTGTATTCTGATTATACTCAGGAAATAAATTACTGTTGTTGTTGATGTAATCTAAAAATCTTTGTGTATAATACTCTGCTGTGTTTCTTGCTTTGTTTACTAAAAAGTCTACTTCACTCTTAGAAACTGATTCTGAGTTTTCGCTTGTATGCTTGAATACTCCACCGTTTTTTATTTGATATGCTGCATAAGGAATATACTCTGCTTGTGCATACCATATTAACATAGGCTGTACATAATCATTAACTAAAGTCTCATAGTTTCCTGACAAGCCTGATCCTGCTATGTCTGTACTTATTTTGTCGTATAGTTTAGTTCCTAAGTAGTTTCTTATTTCGATTTGTTGCGCTAACTTGATAAACTGTATAAATTTATCAGTATCTACATTACCATCAATGATACTATTCTTGACTAAATCTGTTCTCGATATGAATAATGCTGTTGCCATAATTATCTACTTATTCCTATTTTCTTAGCGTATGCTGCTGTATATCCACTATAAGGCATATCCTTTGGCTTTATTGCTACTTTCTTTGCATTCTTAGGTGCTATAAATCCTCGCCTTTTAGCTTCTGAATCATATAACTTTTTTCCTAAACTCTTATTACCATCTTTTCTTAAATACGTTCTACGAGACCAATAATGATGGCATCTTGCTCCTCCCTTATATAGCCATATTGAGTAAGTATCTGAGCCACCTTTACCAAACCCTGCATTTACAGCTCTTTGATCCATAGCTTTTATATCTTCTTTACGATACACCTTTTTAGCACTTACCATTTTTTTACAAAACTCTCTTGATGTTCTCTTTACTCTTTCAGGTGCGTATTTGTATCTTACTAAAAATGTATATCCTAATAATTTACTTGCAGGTGTTTTACCATCTTGTTCGCTTTCTCTATAAGGCTTTGCACTACCTGTACTTGCTAAATTAATTTGTTCGTTAGCATTTTCTATTAACTCATCCATCTCATCATCAAACTCATAGTCTACTTGTGATTCATCTACTAACTCGAAGTCGTTTAATAATTCTTCTTCATCTTGACCTAAGTCTATAAGCTCTTGTGCTATGTTGTCTCTAAAATCATCTTCTGACAAGTCTTGTGTTTCTGAATGATCTTTACAAGGCATATACCAAGTCATACCATTTTCTTCGTGTTCGTGGTAACCCTCACACCCCATCTCTTTAGCTTTTTCTATAGCTTGTTCTTTAGTAGGGTAAACATCTTCGCCATCTATCTTTTTTAACTTAACGCCTGTTTCTTCTTCTCTTGTTTCCTCATCTTGTACATTCTCTAAGTCTACAAATTCAAGCGGCTGAAGCGTTTTAAAGTACAAATGCAGAGAGATGTCGTTATAAGCAAGTATTCTGTCAAACGCATCTATTAAAAGCCCTTGAAAGCTCTTAATTACTAAGTTGTCAAATAGTATAGAGGCTGTCTTTAATTCATCTGCGTTGTTACCAAGACCTGTATCATCCTTTATACCAAATAACATAGGACTTACAATTCTGTGTGCTACCATTATTTTTTTAGAACTCTCATTACTTAAGAACTCGTATTGTTGGTGTGCATCACTTAACTGAACAGGCTCTATACTTGCTGCTGTTTCAGGATTGTCGTTAAATGCTAAAATAAATTTACCTGCATTACTTGAGCCACTAAACTTTTCGTAGATTCTTCTTTCTATCATTTCTCTTTGCTCAGGATCAGGAGTTCCATTGTTGAAGTTGATTAACATACTTGGTGCAAGTCCGTTTAGTATGTTGTTTAAATGGAAGTTAGAAATCTCCTCCTCCAACTCGGCATATTGACTTCCTCCCTGCCAATCCACAGGACTATAATACTTGAAACCTGCTCTATAAGGCTTTATATAAAGTATTTCTAATCCCTCTTTAGAAGTTCCAAATGCAGGTATTCTTTTAAGTTCGTTTCCTCGCTTGTACTTTGCCCAATCATTAAAATAATAGTAACCCTCTATTTCTCCTTTTTCGTTGCACTTTTCTGCTCTTAATGTCTCTATAGGCATATGTTCTAACTGTACAATCTTAGCTCTGTTTTTTGAGTAGATAACTTGTACTGCACATTGTCCCATAAGTTTAAGATCATAACATAATTTTCTTACACAATCATTATTAAATAACGACTTCATTTGTGCGTACTCATTAGGCTTTTTATTTGAATTGGTAGCATCTAAGCCTTTTCCGTAAATCATCTCGCTAACACCATTAATAATAGCGTTATTCGTAGGACTTCCGTTGTATCTGTCTATTAGGTATTGAAAATAGTTGTTATCTTCTCCATACTCGATGAAGTCTTTGCCTCTTACTTCCTTTACTACAGGAGAAGTATAAGTGCTTAAATTTACAATACTTAAATCTGATTTGTTTTTCATATAATTATATAATCATTATCGTAGACATCGTTTCCTGTTGGTACTGTGTATTCTCCACTATTGACTGAGTAACTTGAAATAGTTTGGTCAGTACAGAAAACTTTATCTTTATATATTACATTACTTCCCTCTTTTAAAGTGAGATCATAAAATCTACCCTCTACAAGTACAGGACTTAATGCTTGTGATAACACTAAATAGTTTTTGTCTGTTGTTGTGCTTACTGTGTATGTCGTTGAGGTGTTTGTTGAATCATCTCTTAGTATCATACTAACACTCGATGCATAACTTCTCGGTATTACTTTTAAAGTTTGAGCTGATGCAGATGTCGTTAAGTGTATCATACTTATATAACGTATAAACTTTGAATTTTGTGTATAAAAAAAGGGAGGCATAAACCTCCCAATTCTGTAGGGTAAAGACTCGAACTTTACTTGCTAACCAATTACTAAGAATAGTGAGTACTATATTCCTTTTGTTGTTGTTTAACACATACTAATAAATTAATTACTTTTATTAGCAGAGGTCAATTAGCTGTGCTACCTATTACACTAACCCTATAACGTAATACCTGATAAAGATATTAGATAATCTATGCTATCACTATCTTTTTCTGCAAACAGTAAAACATCTCCGTATATAATTCTACCTGCTAAAGCACTTGCATATACGTTAGGCGCATAACTCCATCCACTTTCATTTATATACATAAAGTCTTTTGTATTTGGTATTTCTACTCTTTGTATGTCGCCTTTTACTGCTTTTTGATACTCTTGTAATGTACTTACTTTATAATCGAATAAAGTAGTATTGTTTGATTTGATTAAAATTGTTTTGAAAATATTTAAGTTTTAAAATTAATAATACTACAAACTAAATATATATACACGAAATAAAAATTCGCATAAAAAAAGGGAGTCCGAAAACTCCCCTTTAAAACAAAACTAATCTATTTTATGAAAACTTATATAAATATAAGAAATTATTTTTAGTTAGGTGTTATTTGTGTTGCACTTGCATCTCCTGTTACTACAGAGCCTGTAATAAAGTAAGGTGGTGCAGTTTCTTGTGCTACCATTGTTAAAGTAAAACCACTAAGATCTCCCATAGCAGCTCCACTTACAATACTTCCACCTGTTACTTCTGCTCCGTGTTCTAAACCTACTACAAAGTAATTACCATTATAATCTTCTACAAAAACGTGTGGTCTTGCGTGTGCGATTAATTTTAATTCTTCTTGTGTAGCTTTTTCAAGAAACGTAAGTGTAAGGTTTAACGTAGTTTCGTAGAAAGTAGTACCATTTTCTCTTGAGCTATTGATTGCAGTTTCTAAAGATGAATTACCTTTTATATCAAACTGAAATAAGGCAGGTGTTCCTGCTAATGCAGTAACCTCACCTGCTGTAATAGTAGCAGCACCAAGAGTTCCGTAATCAGCAAAGTAAACAGTCTTTAAACCACCTACCCCTGATTTACAAGGTAACTTTCTTCCTGTTGTTAGTGTACAAGCCATAATTATTAGATATTAAAAAAGGGTAGGCAGAATACTACCCACCCCTTTATATGTTAGTTAATTTAATTTATTAGTCGTAAAGAACTACATCAGCACCTATACCAATTTGGCATCCTGCTGTATATCTCATTACTACTCTTACATTTTGTGAGCCATCAATATCTGACATATCAATAACTTTAACTTCGTTTCTGTCGTTTAATAGACCTGTTCCGAAGAATAAGTTGCTTGATCTTGCAGCGATTGCTTGGTTATCTCCAAAACCTGAAGATGGGTAAATCTTAACACCATCAAAGAATAAATTATCTAATGATTGGTTGTTACCTTTGTTATCGTAACCTGCTGCACCTAAACCTGATGCACCAAAACCACCTAAAGCTCTAATGTAAGCTCTGTAAATGTTTTGTGATACATAAATGACAAGGTCATCAGCTCCGTAAACTCCTGATGGAATAGCATCAACGATTTTACCTAATTCAGTAATAACGTTAGCTGCTGTAACTGTTCCTGCTGTAACATCTACTACAGTAGAATCAGCACCTGCTAATGTTACAAAACCATCGAAGTTACCCTCTCCTGCACTACCACCCCAAATAGAAGATTCAGTTGCACTTGCAACCTCTGCTGCTACTCTTGCGATAACGAAGTCAGAAAATAATGGAGGTAAGTTGTCAAAAGCAGAAAAGCCCATTTGAGCAGCTTCCCAATCTGCGTGTAATTCTTTCTTACAGATTTGTAGGTTTACTTGTAACTCAGTTGGAGTTAATACTTTTTCAGTCAGTGTAAGACCTGAAGTCGTTGAATCGAAATCACAGTCGGCACTTCTTACTAAATTTGAATAAGCCCCTACTTTCATAGCAGCTTTGTACTTAATGTTAGGTAGAATAGTAATAGCAGCATCATCTAAAGTTTTTGCTGTTAATAAAGATGCAGCAATATATTTACCTGCAAATTCTCCTGCATAACTACTACCTGTAATTGTTGGATTTGGCATTTTACTTAATTTTAATTATTGGTTAATTTTTTCATTACTCTATCTAAAGCAGTTTCTTTTCTGTTGTTTCCGAATCTTACTTTAAATTCTTGTTTAGCTTCAGGATTGTGAGTGATTGGCTCTACAGCAGGAGTTTCGCTTAATTCTTGTTTTACTTGCTCCTCTACTTCAGCCATTTCTTCTTTTTTCTCCTTTAACTCGTTGATCATACCTTTGATTTCTTCAACGGCAGATTCAAATTCTTCTTTTGATACATAAGCCATTTCTTCTTCTTCAGCTTCTACTTCTTCTTCAGATTCCTCTGCTTCTGCTGACTTAATCTCTCCGATGATTCCCTCCTCGCTTACTACGAGCATTTGACCATCTTCCATTTGATATTCGCCTACAGGGACTGCTACTCTTTCATCTTCAGTAACAATAAAGATTTCGTTTCCTGCTTCAAAAGCCTCAGCTTCTAAAACTGTACCATTATCAAGTTTAGCTTGTGCTAACTCGACCTTTGATTCTTCTAATTGAGTTTCTTCAACTTGAGTTTCCTCAACCTGCTCAATTTTTTCCTCTCCTAAGAAAGTTTTGATTTTGTTTAAGATTTCTGTTGATTTCATATTACTATAACGTGTTAAAATTTATATTTGCATTTTTATATTATCTAAATAGATCGTATGCTCTTTTTATTGCTTGTCCTTTTTTTTCAAAACCATCTGCTATATCTTCAAGTCCTTTTAATTGTGCAGGTGGATCAATTCCTAATTCTTTAGCTTGTTTTATTAATGTAGCATAGTCAGCTTTAAAATTACGTGCTGCTCTTAACAATCCATTATATCCTGATAAAACACTTTTCATATTTTTTTCAATGTTTCTTCCTCGCAGTATTGAATCTTTTAAATCATCAACTAAAGCTAACTCTACCTTTTCTGTAGATAGTTCTGTCATTATTGACACATTTCTCATCGCTTTTTTTCTCATAACTTATATTTTACCGATTCCTTGATTTATTATATTTCCCTTACAGCACTTTACTGAATAGGTTTCATCTTTACATAAACAACCTCTACGCCCTCCTCTTGGACTTGTCTTACTTGGTGTTTCAAATTTTTTCATATTAGCTATATTGCGATGCGTTTAATTCCTTTATCCAATACTCTGCATCGTTTTCTGTTGATTTTGCTAAATTTTTTACTCCTTGTGCCTCTTTATCATCTATACCTAATTCTTTTGCAGCAGCTATAAACTTATCAGCTATTTCTATTGCATTTTCAGATGCTCTTAATAATTGAGTATATGATCTGTCTGCTTTTTGCACAGCTTTTCTAACATCTGATAAACCTGTGCCATTTGCTTCTTCGCTAAATTTTTTTACATCAGCTTCAGCTTTTCTTAAATCATCTATTAAAGCTAATTCTACTCTTTCTTTGCTAAATAGCATTTTACTAATTCTTTTACTCATCTTCCTTGACCTTTATATGGTTTTTTATATTTATTTTGTCCTACACTCGCATTTTTGCTGTGTGGGTGTGATTTACGTTTTGGTTTTATATAAACACTAATTACTTTTCTTGGCATTACTTAATTGGAATACAATTAGGAACTAATCTTCCGTTTTTTATTTTCATTCCGTATTGCTCGTATCCTGCTTGACAAGGTTTCTTCAAGTCAATAAGATCAAGCTCTTTAAGTTTGCCCTCTGCCCATCTTTTAGCAGCTTTACCACCCCATAATAAATATGAGATAGTACCACACGCTTTAGAATCTCCCTCATCGTAATATTCTTCTGCTCTACTCAAATAAGAGTACATTCTTTTTATAGTTTCTACACTTATAGGTTTTCCTTGTGCTAATTGTTGCGCCCTTACCTTTCCTACTTGTGTAGCACATTTATTGTTTACTTTTTCGTTTAGCTCTAAGCCTCTCTTTGCGTTGTTTTTTACTCCGTTAGGGTAATCGCTATATGATTCGAGTTCTTGTCTCTTACCACCCTTTACACGCTTGTCTGACTTAATTATAGATCTTATATAAGACAACATTTCACTTGCTTCAGCCTCTTCTAAGTCTGCAAAGTCATTTACAGGCTCTTTAGGTCTTTCCATTTTGTCTGCAAAGTAACCCTCTATACTAAATCCTTTAACTTTACCTGTTTTTACAAAGTTGTTCCATATTTCATCGTTGTTTACCTTAACAGCACCCATCCACGTACCTACAGGAACATTCAACCCATACTTACGAGATTTATCGTGTACCTCATCTTCTACTAACCAAGATTCTACTAATGTTAGTCCGTTAATCGTATGTTGGTGTTCTAAAGTAGCTTTTGACTGATTTCCATTCATTAAATAAAGCTGTGATGCTTTTTCTACTGTGTCCTTAGAGAAATATATGTAATATTCTTCTTCGCCTTTTCTACGATAGATTGGTTTGTTAGGAATAAGCAAAGCACCCATTAAGATACGTTTATAGTTGTCTACCTCAGCAAGTTTTACTTCTTCGTTTTTTAGTGCAATAAAATCTTCTTCTATTGCAGGATTCTCTACTACAGATATAGCTTCTATTCCTGTTAGCTCATCATCTCCTAAAATTAATTCAACGATTCTCATATATGTATAACGTATTAATTTATTTTTTTGTTTATCCTAAACTTGCACTACTTACAATATTTCTATCTAACTCTTGAGCTGTACTCACATCTCCACTTACTACATAAGCTCTTGGTGGTTTCTGACCTCCTAATAATTCTGCTAATTGATTTGTACCACTTGCTCCTACTGTATTAAATTGTGGAGGTAGTGATGGTGTGGTTGTCGCAGGTATACTCGGTGTTGGCTCAGGTGTTGTTCTTGCTCCTAATGATGCAGGTGGATTTGGAGATTTAGAAGATGTAATTTGTTTTACGTTTGCTATACCTGCTGCAATTACTGCTGCTGCACCAATAAATCCGAAAATACCACCTTGCGCTAATGCTTTGTTTGCACCTGCGTATGTGTCTTGAATTGCTTGTACTATTGCTATAGCTTTTCCAAACTTACTATTAGCTCCTACTATTGTTGCTATATTAGATAATGCACCTTTTAAATTTGCTACCTTTTGTTCTTGTAGCATTTTATCTCTTGCTAATGCTTCATCGGCTAATTGCTTTTCTACCTCTGCTGCCTCTTCTATTAAATCTTGTCTTTCTCTTTCTAATGAGTTTATGTTTGTTAATTGCTCTGATCTAAAACCCTCAACTTGAGCAAGTACACCCTCTCTTTCTGCTTGTGCCTCTAATAATGCTATTTGATTTTCTTGACTTGCATTTTTGTCAAATTGTGCTTGTGCTGCTGCAACTAAAGCATCTACGTTAGCTAACATTAGTCTTTCTTGTTCATTTAAAACTTCAGCAAGTTTATTGTTAGCTTCTATTCTTTCTTCTATAGTTCTTGATTCATCATCTCTTATTTGTCTTAGCTTTTCAGCTTCTCTATCTTTTTGTTCTAAAATTATTCTGTTTTGTGCTATAGCTAATTCTGCTGTTTTTTGTAGATCAACATTAGCCTTAGCAGAATCATAAGTAGATTTAGCATATTCTGTAATACTCTTAGTTGCTTTTGTAACTGTTTCGACTGATTTTTCAAAAGTACCATCTACACCTGTAAGCACATCTAAAGATTCTTTACCTGCATTTTTAACATCATCTAAAGCCCCTGCAAAGTCTCCACTAAATACTTTTTTTACTGCACTTGCTAAAAAACCCAAAGTATCTAAGAATGAATTAAATCTTTCTATAAGATTATTTTTAATAGCGTTACCAAATTCTATAAGTGATTCTTTTGGGTTTTCAAAAATACCTTTAAAATAACCTATTACCGTACCTACATTGGCATCTAAGAAATTAAAAAAGTCATTAAATGCTAAAGATAAAAACTCAAAGCCTGTATTAAAACCATCTACTACTTTTTGGTTTTCTTCAAATACTTCTTTTAGTTTTGTAAACGCTGCTAATAAAAGACCTATACCAATAGCTTTTAAGGTTGTACCTATTTTACGAACACCTTTAGCTGTATCTTGTGATGCCTTTTCTACACCCTCAAAACCCTCAGCAGTCTTATCTACATTTTTGTTAAGAGTTTTGATTTCTTTATTTATTCCCTCAACATCTTTTTCAATCTTGTCAGTTTTTGCTTTTAACTCTATTATTACTTCTTTTGCCATTCTTTTAATACTTTAAATGTTTCCTTAAATGTTTCAGGGTATTTGTATTTACCCTTAGCTATTTTTATGTTTTCTGTTTCGCCTTTTGCATAAGGCAATAAGTCTAATATATTTTTTATCACGTTAGTACACTATTTGTATAGGTTAATGTTTTTACTATAAGTTCTAATTCTGTTTTACCTGTTGCTAAGTTTGTAGTTAAGCTGTTTATGTAATACTCTTGACCATTAATTACTATAATATCATTTACACTATAATTTAAAATAAAACTAACAGGCAACTGCGCTGATATTTTTATGATCCTACCTTTAAGATTGAATGATTGCTCAATGTATTGCTGATAGAATCTACTAAACAAACTATTAGTGTTCACATCTCCATTAAACTCATCATATTCAGCACCAAAGTTAAGCGTGTGGTTTTCATCAGTAGATACGTTAGATGGTGCATTATAACTTGTTAAGTTTGAAGAGGTTACTGTATAACTACTTGAATCTACTACTCTGTTAAAAAAGATATAAGGTTTACCTAATGCTGTGTTACCACTTTCATCTGCCCACCATCCTATTACATTGTTTGTTTGATTACCGTTATTATCTTGTAAGTTTATTAATACACTTCTTTCGTAAGGCACTTCTTGATTGAACTCTTGACCATCGTATTTTTCAGGAGCAGAATATCTAAGGTCTCCAAATACTTGACTAAACTGTGCTACAAATCTTAAACTTGTTTGAGTAACAGGATCAGAATATTTAAAGTTTACTCTATTGTAAGGTACAGGTCTATCTATTGCGCTTTGTGTTATATCAACGTATCTTGTTATGTCTCTTGATACACCTAAAGTCATATAATCATCAAAAGTCTGTACATAGATTTGTGAGCTATCTTTTTTTGTATAAGCTACTAAATTAAACATCTTAAATAAGCCTGTTAGAAAGTCTAATACTTTCATTTTTGGTAAATAGTCTTGTATAAAAAGAAAGTCGCTTAAACTAAATGCAGAGTTACTATAATTATGTAATGTAGCACCATTTTTTGTAATAGTCATACCTGTAGTTAATGCAGCAAAGCTAACTGCTACTTGACAGTTGATTCTAAACTCTATATCGTATGTTCTTTGGTCAAGATTACCACTTGTAAGATTCATAAGAGGTACTGTAATATTTGTAGTATTATTAAAGGGTACATCTTCTCTATAGAATAATAATTCGTTTGTTGTTTTGTCTTTTACTATTATTTCTCCTGTATTGTTTGTAATGTTAGTGTCAAGAACTAACCTAATAGTATATGATTCTCCTTTATTGACTACTAACTTGTTTGCTGTTAATACATCTCCACTACCTGAGCTATATGTAAAGTCTGCAAAGGTTAGTTTTTTAGCTCTTGTTGTTATATCTACTCCAAATGTTGGTGGATCAGTTTCAGGTTTAGTAATAGGTGTTTTTTCTCTATGTAACCATAAATAAAGCTCATCAAACATATCACTACCAAAGAATGTCTTGATACTTCCCTCATCTGTCATATTAAAATCTACATTGTATTGTGTTTCTATGGCTTCTATAATTCTTTTTAGTTTTATAGCAGGTTTTAACTCTTTTTGTAAGTTAGTGTAATTTACATTCTTTAATTGATTAGTACTTCCTGTATCGTAAGTGTAATATTCTTTAAGTAAAATAAGTGGCAATACTATATTACGATTAGATAGGTTTGTTGCTGCTGTTTGGTCGCTTTGTAGTCCTGTAGTAAATGCAGTTCGCATATTATTTATAGCACCACTCGAATAAGTGAAATCATAAGTAGACAAAGGGTTTAATGAGTTTAGTTCCTCATCTCCAAATATATCTTTTAAATCACTTGGCTTTCCAAAAAACACTACTTTATAAGTATGAGGTTGATTGTCTTTCATACTTACACCATCTAATCTTATTTGCCCTGTCTTAAATGGAACGTGGTTGATCTCTATCCGTGCATCTACTCTAAATCTTGCATCAAAGCCTCCTGTGATGTCAAAGTTGTAATAATGTTTAAATAGCTTGTTGTTTGTTGGGGATGCAGGTAAATTAAACTGCTTAGAAAAGGGTGTAAAGACCTTACTTATATCTGAGATATTTTGTATTGAATCTGTAATACTAATTGTCTCATCTTGGAATAAATCAACTCGAGTATCTTGTATATATAATTGTACTTCACGCCTCATACTATATTATTGATAATATCGTTAGCATCTTCTACCTCTATAGTGTATTGTATTAACTTATCGTTTACTGATGTCTTTTTTAATAATGTGCTTGTAGCGACTGTAACAGGATGCCATTTAGAATCATAGTATATCCAAACATACTCGCTTAACAATATGTCTTCTATTACTGCGTTGTAAGCCTCAGCTAAGTAATCTGTGTTTAGTGTAAAACGTTTCTTACCTGTTTTGTTAAATGTTTGTGTTTGATGCGATTTAGCATCGTAGTTAGATGAGGAATAAGTAAATATATTTCTTTTAAATGTTTCGCTTCTTGTGTTTACGTTTTCTACAGATTTTAAAAAGAAGTATTGATCTTGTGGTACACCATTCTTGTTTATAAAACGCATTTGTATTGGACTGTATTTAGCACTACATACTCTTTCTATTGTCCAAGTATAATTTCCTGATGTTGCAGCTACGCTTGTTGCTGAGGTGCTTATTGTTGCTTTAGTAGCTGTGCCTCCGTTCATATCCCAAGCAAACCCTGCTGTGTTTTCAGGTAGATAAATTATTTGTGTATTACCTGTATTAGTTAGTTCGTAATCATCAGGATCAAAGTCTTGATTTACACCATCCCAAAACTCTGAATATCCGTAATAGCCTGTATGTGTTACTGCGCTTTGTGCTGTGGCTGTACCTCCACCATCAACTGCTGTGTAAGTAGTTATAACGTAAGATATAGAAACTGTATCTAAGTTGTTGTAGTTAGCAACAAAGTAATCTTTACATAGGGTAGCTATTTCAAATACTGTTCTATTGCTTGTAGCGTTTTTAAGTATTGTGTAACGGAGTGTACCATCTATCGTTAATGCCATTTGTGCTGACAAATGACTTGCTGTAGTAACTGTAACAAAATACGGACTTCTTAATAATATATTTGCCATTATATCGAGTTTTCTATGTCTATTCCAAATTTCTCTTGCAACTCCTTTGGTAGTCTTTCAAAACCTACGTTAAAAGGCTTTGTAAAAAACATACTTGGTTTTATACCTTTCATAAATACACTTCTTGCTATTAAGTATTGTAAACTTTTTCTTGGTATAAATCTTCCTTGCTTGTCTCTTGTTCCTTTTAAACCTTTACGAATTACCCACTCACTAAAAGACTTAGCAGGAGGCATTTTAGACTTATAACTAAAAGGTGTATTGTACTTATTCTTTTTACCACTTACACCCTGATCTTGAAACTGTCCATAGTCCTCCATTTCAAAAACTACACTAATAGAATCTTTACTAACATTAATGTTGTAGTCTAAGCTATTATATAGTTTCTTAGAACTGTTTTTTTTGCTTTTAGTAAGATTTGTTCTTGATTGTTTTATAACATACTTAGCAAAGTTGTTTAAAGCGTTTCTTGTTTCTCTTAACTGCATACGTTTATATCATTTGCGATTAATACATTAAAGGTACAAGCTACACCTGCCATTTGATTCTCAAACCTTTCATAAAAGAACTCACAAGAAGCATCTCCCTCTAATTGGTATTTGTCTTGGTATAGAGTTCCCTTGCTTAAAAGTCCTACTAATTTATTTACTACAGCTAATTGTGTGTTTATAATGTCTTGCTCGTTGTTGTTGCCTCTAAAGATGTCTGTTGTTTCATCCTTAGATTGATCTACTATATCCATAGACATTACTGTAATGTTAAAGTTGAGGACTTGTTCTTGTATTGTTACGTTGTTTACTATTATATGACTTAAAGGAAAGATTGTTTGCTTAGATAAGTCTATGTCAAATATATCGCCTGTTGTTACAGTATTGACATTTTCATCTGCTAAGAGATTTGTCTTAATGGTGTCTGTGATTTGGTAATAGCCTCTTACTCCTTGATTCATCGATTAAATTTACTTTTCATTTGTTTTGATTCTACCTCTGCTTTGTCTTTCATATAGCTTAAAGCATATAGGCAGGTGTGTATGTTTAGTTTAGTGATATCTTCAAATCGTGTAATATCTCCCTGAGAGAGTCCGAAAAGCGATTGATACCATCCCCATTTTTTCCCAAAATTTGCTGTTGCACTAAGGCTATCTCCTCCTCCTCCAAATAACTCATCATAGCTTGAGACAAGTCCATCCCTAAATGATAAAAAAAAAGTATGGAACTTAATACAGCATCCATTGGCATATCTTTCATCTTGTCAGGATCTTCTCCTGTGTAATCTTCTATTAAATACTTTTCCTCGTACTTTTGTTTTATTGGTCTATATAGAACATTCATAGCTCTATGTAGATTATCCATATCTCCTATATAAGTATCTAAGTCTATATACTCTCCAAAGCTCATATCTTCTAACTTAGGTATAAAGCCATAATTTACTTTACCTATCTTAAACTCTCTTACAAGCTGAGGTTTTTCATTAAACATATTTGTAAGTATTGCTGTTATATCTCTAATGCTTTTAGCTTTCATAGCCATTATTGTATCGCCTCTTAGTCCACAAAATATTTCTATCATTTTAATAGCTAAGAAGTTCTCATCTTCATTCTCAGATTGTATCTTTAGATACTTTTGATATTGACCTAAAGTAATCTCGCCAAGAGTATCAGGAATATAAACCTCTACTTTCATATATATATAACGTAAAAAAATAAAGTTTTAGAAACTATCTAATTGCGTATTGTCCTCTATTTGGATTCTTTAGTTGCATCATTAGTGCGTATCTTGCAGCATCTATACAATCAGGGTGTGTGCCTGTAGGTTTTTGTAGATTGTTGCCCTCTTTGTCTTTATCCCATACATAACCCTGTAACTCCCTAATAAGATTCTTAGAATGACTTGTTATGTATATTTCGTTTTGGTTGATTAGGTTTATTCCGTAGACTATAGAATCTCTACCCTTTGATACAGGGAATACTTTGTGTCCGTAGTTTCTTAACTCCTGAATAGACTTAGGCTCTGCACTATCAGCGTATATGTGTTCTCGTATCTCGTTTTGTTTGATGAAGTAGCTGAGGTCTCTATTTAACATTCCCTTACGATAAAGTACCTCATCAAATATATAAGCATCATTCCATTTATATAATCTGATAATAGTTGAGGGATCAACACTGTAACCAAAGTCAAGCCCTGAACAAAGTAATCTTGCTTCACTTGGTATTTGATCTATAGGTTTCCAATCAGGAATACATACACCCTCTAAACTACCTATCTGTCCAAGTCCATATACTTTCCACCAATTAGCCCAATATGTTGATGTCTTACCTTTCTCTCTTGCTTTCTCTATTTCTTTGATTATAGATTCAGGTAGACTGTCGTTGTCTTTGTAAGTTAAGGTTATAAAGTTCGCATCTTGCTGTCCTATTAGTTCTTTATCTACCCAAAATAAATTAGCAGGGTTGTAGTCAAGCCATATGTTGCCTGATGTTCTAACTGCTAATTGTTGGTAAGAATCAAAGCTAACATTGTTACACTCGTTTATAAATAAGTCTGTTCTTCTTGCGCCTCTTAGTTTGTCAGGCTGATCTGTGCTAAAGAACTCTATATAGCTGCCATTACTGAATTCGTATTTTAAGGTGCTTTTGTTGAACTTTCTATCATCATACCTATTCAAACCCTTTAATATGTTTAAGAAGTCTTTTAAAGCACCTCTACGTAAGTGTGGTATAGATTCAGCTACTATGCTTATTTCTTTTCCCTTTTCTCTAATTGCATAGTCTATAAGTATTGCTATGATTGCTATTGTCTTACCTGCTGATGATCCTCCTCTAATGATACGAACTCGTTTCTCAAGTTCTCTGAGTTTAAGTAGTGCTGAGGTTTTGGTTACTTGCATTAATCAATAAATAAAGGTACATCTTCGTTTATGTGTATGTCCTTTGTTTCTTTTGGTTTACCCTCTACATAGTTGTAGTATAGTTGTACATATTTAAAGTCTCCTTTCTCTAAACCTTTTTTAAGAGCTGCAAATGCTAAAGGCTCTAACGGAGATAGTTTCTCTATTAATTTAGATTCTTCCGACTTAGGTTTTCTACCTGCACCCTCACGCTTACCACCATTAAATTTACGTTTATCCATAATTGAAAAAAGATTGATTAATCAATTATATAACGTAATAATTTTAAATTTTAGATACCACAATATCCACTATCACAATCATTAAAATCATTGTCAAAAAGTTCATATTGTTCATTAAAATCAATAATTTGTTGATATGTTAATTTATCAATTCTCCAAGTCCTGTCCATACCTGATTCTACACTTTTGATTTCTTGTTCGATAAACCATTCAATTTTGTTTTTGTTTTTTTTGTATTGATGCTTTATATAGTGAGGTGTAGCATTCATACAGCCAACACAATTATTTATCCAAGCAAATCGTACAGGTTTATTTTTCCAATATTCTTCTATATCATCTCTAAAGATATTATCTTGTATTAAAGGAAATGAGAATTTTCTGTATGGTAATACTTTCCATTTCTTGTTTCCGTTTTTATGGTAACCTATTTGAAATTTAAAATCTTGTAAACCATCTTTGTTAGTTTTTGATAATGATATGTCAGCTCTCCTTTTTTCGTTTGCTCTGAAACCTATTCTCATTTCAACAGGCAAACTTTTATTATAGCAGTATTGTGCAATTGGTACAATTTTCATTTCTGTCGTGCAAAACCTCATATTGGCTTGTGGGAGATAAACTTTTGTTTTTCTATTTGGACGATAAATAATTTCATCAAATGTTTTTCCTGTAACCCAATCTATTTTACTGCCTATATATTGTTCTAAATCTAAAATTGTATAAATAATAGTATCATCTTCTAAAGTTCCTATAAACTCTGCTCCTATTTTATCTGACACTTCTTGTCGTATTTTTGCATCAGGAAACATACAATTTTTGTCGTTAGTTCTAACTAATGCAAATACATTATAGTCAGCAGGATAATGTGCAGCTATGTATGCTGAGGTTTTACCACCACTAATCGAGTTTACTGTTTTCATCTAATTGTTTCTTAATTACCTCAACACTCATATAAATTTGACTTACTATATTCTCTAATCTTTTTATTCTTTGTATTGTGGTGTATTTTTTGTTTACCATAATTCTGTTTGGTTTGTATCTTGTTTTGTCATTATTCCCATAGCTGTATCTAATATAGTTTTACCTGCTTTATAGTCTACTAAGTTTCTTGCTATTTTCAACTTTCTTTGCTTTCCTTTATATTTTGTAAAATCGTAATCGTGAAATTTACACAAGTCTTTAATTCTACTGCTTTGCACTAAAGATGTATCATTCCTATCACTTACAATTTTTGGTATTTTAAAATTAGTCCAATAGTGATGTCTTTCTCTTTTTTGTGCAGGTATTAAAGGCTCATAATAAGGATTGACATTTTCTACTACATATTTACCTTTAAAATGATACTCTAAAAAAATTATTTCTTCATATAATTTTAAATCAGGGTATACAGGTTTTTTTCCATTCTTACCAAAACCCCAATACCTTGCTTTGCTATGTGTAGGACAAGGAGGAGAACTCCAAATGAAATCAAACTCTTTATAATGGTCTAACAAGTATTGGTGTGCATCTGCTACTATTACTTTATCTTTTGGAAATCTCTCTTGATAAAGTCTTGCTAACTCCTCATCCCATTCAACAGCTGTAATATCGTGGTCATCTCCCCACTTATATCTATTGCCTCCTAAACAAGCATAAAGATTTAGTATTCTCATTCTGTACCTGCTATTATGTGGTCTGATGGATGTCTATTGCGATTGTATTGGTCTATGTACCATTGTTCGCCTCTGTCTCCCTCTATTTCTTTTTGTAGGTGTGCTAATGCTCTCCAAGCTATTTTTGCTGAGTGTCTTACTCCATCTATATCGTGCATACCATTCTCCATAAGGTGTCGCATAAGTGCATCTAAGTCATCACTACTCTTTTCTCTATCCCAATGTATTTCTTTATCAGGATGATGTTGTTTAGATCCTATGTAGCTTACTCTTGCTACTTCGCATAGTGCATCAGGAAAGTATTTTATTAGTCCTTTATAAAGTGGTATCTGCTTTCTTTTTTGTTTGTTCTTTTCCATCTATATCGTTTAAGGGTAATGTGTCTACTATTCTAAGAAGTTTCTTTAAGTCTTTTTCTTTAGTGTAGTCTACTATGTGATTTATTAATGCTTTTCTTAGTTTTGATTTGTTTCTTATTCTAAGTAAGACTATATCAAAATACTTATCTATTTTAGGGTTGTATCTTCTATGCGTTTCAAATGCTTTTAAGCTATGTATAGCTGTAGAGTGATCATAACTCTTTCCTTTAGATTCGTAAAAATCTCTTATCTGTGCGTATGTCATATTACAATGATGCCTCAACATAAACGTAAGTAAAGACCTCATCTCTATATATTCTCGTTTCCTACTGTTGTCAAATACGTTAATACCTGATATGTCTATAATGTGTTTTGCTATTTTATTTGCCTCTTTCATAAAGTACCTTTTATGCAGTAACTATCTAAGTCTGCTCCGTTAATAAAAAATGTTTCAAATGTTTCTAATGCTTTGGTTACTTTCTCCTTTCCTGAATTGTAAAACTCTTGGCTACAATCATAGATACCTACATCTAAACTTCCTTTGTCTATAGCTATGAATTTAAATTCTTCATAAGGTTTGTTGAATAGTTCTGAATAGATATACACTTGTACATCATATCCATATTTTCTTGATGCGTATGGAAATGCTTTTAAGTCGCTTGTTGTTTTAAGATCTACCACTCTATAGGAATCTAACACATCAGCTTTACCTCTAAAAGGATAGCCTTGTATCATACCTATTGCAGGTACTTCAAACTCACAGTTTGTTATTAGTTGTAATGCGTGTTCGTTTCTTAGAAAGGCATCAGCTAATCTTTCAGCATCTCTTTTTTGTTTTATAGTAAACACTTTTCCGTGTTCTTCTTTGGCTAACTTATATGCCTTAGAGTTTTTAGATTGTACATCTACATATATTTGTTTCTCAAATACATCAGGCTCAAGAATTGCTGTATGAAATAACCAACCTGCATCTAAAGCATTTGATTCTTGTGATCCGTATTCTGTTACGTATTTGTATTTCTTAGGACTGTCTAAGAGTAGTTTAATTGATGAGGAGCTTAGAGCTGCCTTACCGAGATAACCATAGTAAAACTCATCATTTTTCATAAGTTCTAATATCTCATCGTGTCTAAATAGTTCTCCGTTTAAGAGTTCAATAGTATCCATATAAATATAATTATTAAGCCTAAGTAACTAAATGCTAAGGCTTTCATTTTGTTTTCGTATTTTTTCATTTTCTTTTTCTGCTTTTCTTGCTCTTTGTATAGCTCTGTTTCTTTGTAGCTTATAGTCTGATAGAGCTTCTTTATATAATCGTATGTTGTTTGAGTATTCTTGAAAATAGAAAACAACCCTGACTAAAGATTCGGACATCTTCTCTAAATTCTTTGTTTTTCTTTTATCTAATTGGGAGGAGACAATAGATGTCAAGAAGTTAAGATCAGTCCAAATCTCTAAGTCTTTAAGGTTGTCTATCTTTTTCATCTATGCAAATATCCAAAGTGATACCCATAGTAAGGTAAATACTGATGCAACAAAAATAAATTGTCCTATAAGTTTTAGTGTGTTTTTCATTTGCTTAATTCTTTATATAAGTTTTCTAACATTGTTTTAGTTTCTTGTAGAGTTTCTTTTTTAAAATCATCCTTACAATGTCTAATTAAGTATTGTAGATTACCTTTAATCTTTCCAAACTCTCCTGCTTGATGTATATTCATAATTATTTAGCTTTTTGTGTTTTATTATAATACTTTCTAATTTGTGGACTTTTCTTAATTCTTCTTGCATATTCTTCTCTCATAGCCTCTACATATAATTTAAAAAATCTATTGTTTACCTTTTTAATATCCTTTTTAAAATCTAACAAAGCCAAAACGTATGGTAAGTTTTTAGCCATTTCAGCAGCTTGTTTATCTGTTAATAAATCAGGATCAGGTATGTTTTCATAATTTTTCATAATAATAAAATTTAGTTTTTGTTTTTAATAATAATCAAAACTAATGAATTAAAATGAAATAAACAAATGTTAATATGTGTTTAAGTGAAAAATAGTATTTATTTGGTTTACTATATCTGATTTTTTATAAATCTTATGATTCTTGTGATACACATAAATATATGGTGCATACTTAGATTTATACTTTTCGTTCTTTAGTTTATGGTTTTCTTTAGCCTTTAGCTGATAAGGACTATTCATTAGCTTATAGCTTATAGGTTTTATTTGTATGCCTAATAATAAAGTATTGTTGCTGTACATTTCTGCATCTATGCAATACTCGTGATCCTTTTCAAATGATGTTTTATATATCTTTACGTTTTTAAACTCTGCTTGTAGTTCTTGTATGATTCCTATCTCGTTTCTAAAGCCATTCCAAGTTTGACCAATTACTCTGTGCCAAACATATCTCTTTAAGTAAATATCTTTTTGCTCAGATAGTTCTTTGACTTTTTCATAAACAAGCTCTAATTGTGTAAATCCTACTATTTCTTTGTAGTAATCTTCCCAAGCCTTGTGTGTGTAGTCGGATGTTGTTTTGTAAAAGTCTGTAATCAATTCCATACAATTACCTACATACTCTGTCTTAAAATACTTATTGATAGATTGCTTCTTGTTTAGCTTTCTATAAACAGCAGTAGGAACTGATAATGTATAGTAGTAATCTTCCATTATACAAGTTTGTTGAGGTCTTGAATCCATCTTCTGTAAATACTTCCATTACAAGTGCAAGGCTCATCGTACTTATGATTGTAGTATTTAGCGTGTAGCTCTGCCACTAACTCAATTTGACTTCTATTTAATTCGTGTTGTTTTGGTCGGTTAGTAAACTCTAACCATCTTTCTTTATCTTCTTCTACCATAGCTTTACTTTGTTTGCTTTGTTCTTACGATCTTCACACCCACACTTATCTCCCCATATCTTTTTTACTATCCACTTAATACCTGTGTAGGTTGTTATCTTTTCTATTAAATCTCCTAATCTCATAATTATTAATTTATTGCATTATTTCTATATCATTAAACTTAAAAGCTACAGCTTGATGAAATTTTAAATCTCTTAAATATTTTTTACAAGCTATTTCTAATTTTTTATCTGTATTATTTTTCTTAAATTTTGCTGACAAATAATAACCTAATGCTTTTGGAGTAAATTTTCTGTTTTGATTTTTATACCAATCAAGCAGCTTTTCTATATGATGTCTTGGTATCAGACCTACCCAATTATGTAATGCTCTATGAAATTCTTTAGGCAACATAATTAAGTTGTCTATGTTATTGTTATTCCTGTTTGCATCTATATGATGTATTTCAAAACCTTTTGGTATTTTTATGTTATGATGTTTTTCGTATGTTTTTGTATAACTTACTCCCATTGTATATTATTTTTAATTAATGATTTTACGTTCTTGTATGTGTTGTATAAAGAGTAATAACTAATACCTGTTTTCTTTGATAGTTCAGCTATTGACATCTTTTCTTCTGTAAGTAGTCTAAATACTTTAGCATCATACCAATAGACCTTATCTAATAAGCTATCTAATTGTTTCATCTTACCCTCTATGTCTTTGTATTCTTTTACTTCTTCTTGCTCTACAAACTTCTCTAAGTATTCTACGTTTACTTTTGTGATCTTAGCTTCTTTGCGACATAAATCTATAAACAACGACCTTAAGATTCTGTATATATAGAAGTGGTTTATTTCATCTCCGTAACTTATGTCAGTACCATTACTAATAAGTGTGTGAGCTTTTAAGTACATCTCTTGTACTATGTCCTCGCATTTGTCTCCCTCACATCCAAAACTTTTGACTATGCGTAACCAATCTTTATGCTTTTGCGCTATCTTTTCGAGTATTGTCAATGGTTAGTTGTTTCTTAGTTGGATATTCTATTAAATTTTTTCCTGCTATTTCAAAGCCGACATTATTTATAATACTTTTCCACATTATGGGTTGATTTATTGAATTTGGGCGAAAGCCGAGTTCTTGGTGCTTGACCTTACTAACGTACATCCTTGTATACATCCAATCTCTTTTATCGTATATGTATCTATGTATGCAAATAAAATCATCTGCTCTTGAGGCATTTTGTTGTCCATTCTCTGCACTCGCATAATTTGGTACGCTTGGTTGTCCCTCAAAATCGTGTCCTTTAGGATGCACTTTTCTTAATGCTTCTGTGTTCGTGTGTAAGCAAACCCAAGTAGCAACATTATATTTTTTTGAGAAGATTCTTATTTCGCTTAGCTGCTCATACCCATATTCATAGGAATTGCTACCTGCTTTTATATCTTTCTTTAATGAGTTTATAGGATCAATCATTAAACAATCATACTCCCAAGCATCTTTTATATTTGTAGCTAAATCTAATAAACTTGTATAAGTGTATTGTTTAGAACAATCTACATACTTAAAATGTCTATCTACAAAATCTACACCTTTTTCATAATCAGCTTCATCTATTTTGTTTATAGGCAAACCATATAAAAACTCTATTTGTTTACGTATTAGACTTGTAGCTTCATTCTCGCTTGAAAATACTAAAAACTTTAATTTGTGTTTAATAGCAAATAACATCATCATATAAATCACAAAATGTGTTTTACCTATATTCGGAAAGCCCAACCACATTACTAAGTTTGATCTTACAAACCTAAAATGATTGTCTATCTCATCTATACCTAATGTTAAAGCTTCTTTTACTTTGCCTTTACGGACATCGTTTAGTCGGTTAATATGTTCTGAATAGTTTATAAGCATAAAAAAAGGGAGTCGCTAAACCCCCATATTAATTAAAATGGTAAATCATCTGTTACTAACTCTCTGTCAGGTGCTTGGTCTTTTGTAGTTACCTCCTCCTTTGCTTCATTGATTCTCCAACCCTCTATAGAATTAAAGTATCTGATTTCTTTAGTCTGTGGATTTTCCCACTTTCTACCTTTTAAATTTATAGATACTTCTACAGCTTGACCTTGATTACAGAAGTGTGCATCAAGTAAACCACAATTTAGTTGTTTAAACTCTATTGCTAATGTCTGTGGATAGTTCTCTATTGTTTCTAAAATTAATTGTCTCTTTCTAAACGTTTGACTTATTTCTTGTACGTTTCCTACTTCTACTATTTTACCTTTTATTTTCATTTTTTATTTATTTAAATATACTCGTTTATGTTTTGGTACTCTATTGTATCTTACTCGTTCTGTGTGTCTGTCGATATTTGTACTATCAATTAGTTGGTTTTCTAAATCTATAATTTTGTATTTATACTTTACCAATAACCTCATAGCCTCATCTATCTTATGCACCTCTTCTCTATAACTTTCAAATATTTGATTGTGTATTACCATAACTTAGCTTATTATCCAATTATAGAAGTGTTTAGCATCCTCTACTACACTAACTCTGTCTGACTGAGGTCTACCTGCATTAAATTCAGCAGCAGCCTTTAAACACGCTAATTTAGATATTGTTACATCTTTATTAGGTATAGCTTGTGGTTGTGTGTAGATTAGCTTAGCAGTTCCGTATTGTTGATTAGTAACTTCGTATTCTACTAAATCGCCTATTTGCTTTTTAAATTGACCTTTAGCTAAAAACTGATAACTTTTACCATCATCGAATTGTACTTGAAATTTGTTGAATGTGCCTGAACTATTAGACCATTCTCCTTTTTCTTGAATAAATTTAATTTTTCCTTTCATAATTATTTAATTGGTTTTGTAATTGATTAATTTTTTCAGTCATAGCTTGTACTCTTTGATAATACAATTCTATTAACTGATCTTTTGGTGTTTCCATAATTTAAATTTTAGTCGGTTTTGTCGCTTCATGCGACATGAACCTTAATTGTTTTCTCTTTCCTTTATTTCTTTAATAAGGTCTTGTGCAAGTTCTAAACAACTTTCAAGCTCTCCTTTTAAAACACTTAAAGGAATCTTGCTTAATTTATTTTTATTTAAATACATTATGACATAAAGCTACAAAAAAATATTTAATATAACCAAATGTGTATAAAAAAAAAGAGGCTTACCGAAGTAAACCCCTCTAAAAACAAAGGAAAAATTTAGGAATAATGTTCTATTAAATCTTTTAAATCTTGGTCAGTAAACTTTTTTATTTGTCTTGACATTGTGATTAATTCATCGGCTGTACCCTCTCCGTATGTCTTGTCTATGTATTTACCCATTATGTAGTTTTGACCTCCGTGAAAGCCATTACAGCTTTTGCATTGAACGTGTACATTTTGTCTATTCCAACGTGTAGCATAATGTCTGCGAGACACAAAGTGTCCTGCATCTACTTCTTTCCAATGTTTACGAGTTCCACAAGTTACACATTGTACTAAGTTTTCTTTTGCAAGTCTTGTTCTTATGTAGATACTAAATACTTTGTCAAGTTTTTTTACAAGTCCTTTACGTGATATTTTTCTTGGCATATTGCAATTTACAAAAAAAAAGACTAACTTCGCTTATATACGTGTTATAGTTACGTGTTACATACTTAAACAACAGAAACGTATTATAGTTACGTGTTGTATCACGTATTACAGCGAAACCTACTTTTTAAATAAACTTGTTGCTTTTTCTGTAGTTCTTCCACCAAAGTAAGCTAACACCACAGCCATCATAACTTTCTCAAAAGTATCATTCCAAGTTTCGTTAATGTGAAAAGGGATAGTTTCTACACTATCTAAGATACCTGCTAAAGAAAATATACATATACACCATACGAGTACAAGTGGTCTTACGTTTTTACTTAGCCAAGAATCAGACATACTATCTGCTTTCCATCTTGAGGTTATAGCTTCTATCTCTTTGTTTTGTTGGTCGTATATTAGCTGTTGTAACTTGATTTTATCCTCTTGTGGTGCATCAGCCTTAGTTATCTCTGCAATCGCTTCCTGTGGACTTGTAACGCCTTTTAAAACGCTTCCTAATGTAGGATTAAGCATACTTGCAGCACCAAGCAATACTTGACCTACCTTTGTGTCTTTAAATTTCTTACTCATAATAAAATCTCCATTTTAATTGAATGATTAATAAATAAATATTAAGTTCTTCGTAGTTGTGATCTGTGTCAGCAGGAAAATAATTAAAGCCTACATTAATTCCGTTTGGTAATAAAAGTATTATTGAAAAGTCCATTAGCAGTTGCTTATAAATTCGTATTCGCTTCTTGCATCAAAACTCGGACAAGCCTTTACAGAAAAGTCTCTGTGTCCGTATATTTTTGCTTTAGGGTATTGCTCTTTAAGTTCTTGTAAAATGTCAAGTAAGGCATCTTTTTGTGCTTCTGTGCGTGTATCTTTAGCCTCTTTCATATCTTTAGTCATACCACCTGCATAACTTATTCCTATACTACAAAAGTTTTGACCTGAGCAATGTGCGCCTGTTCTCTCTATTGGTCTTGCTTCTTGTAGAGTGCCATCTAACTTTATGTGAAAGTGATAACCTACATCTGACCAACCTCTTTCCTCAACGTGCCACTTTCTTATTTCTTTCACATCAACTTCTCTACCCTCAGGAGTAGCTGTACAATGTACTATGATCTTTGTGATTTCTCTCATAATTTATAATTAAGTCCTACTTTAATTTCTTTTAGGTTTCTATCCCAATATCTTTGTAAAGTAACTTCCGTAAACACTCCCAAGTTACCCCATCTAAAACCAAATACACTTCCTGCTGAGTAATCTATCCAATCTCCCTCTACAAAGTTATTGTAAGAGTATCTCTCATCTCCACTCATTAGTTGATGTTTAGTTAGTAGATTAGCGTATATATGCACCCAAAAGTTCTTTTTGTAGTGGTAGAAATCTAAACCTGCTACTGCTGCTAAATCTGCAAAGCTACCTATCTGAGCTAATTCCTCTCTATTGTAACGATTAACCACATTTTGGAATACGCCATTACGATAGTCTGCATCACTTGCAGCTATTAAGTTTCCTTGTTGGTTAAACCATTGATAATCGTAGCCTAATACTTCATCTGTCCAAGGATCAACCATTTGATATAGTTGGTCTGTATGTCCTGCAAATTCATATGCTAAAACATACCAAGGCATAGTTTCTAAATACTTTTGAATTGGGTTATGCCCATAGGCTTTTGAATAAGTCCTATAGATTGAGCCGATACTTATACTTAGTTTCTTACCAATAGGTAGTCTAAATCTAACCTCTGCACTTTTGTAGTCGATGTCAATTAGTTCGTTCTTTTGATACTCGCCTTTTACTAACCAATACTTAGCTAAATATCTTACAAATACTTCTTGATTGTCAAACTCTCTACCTTGTTGTCTACCTCTTGAGTATTCGTATAGATACTCTAAACCTTTGTAAGCTCCTATGTTAGACTTGACTGATTGATTCTTTTCAGAGCCATCATAAAACTTGTTTCTGTTTTCGTATTGAAAAAACGCTAACTTTCTTAAACCATAAGTAACCATCATATCAGATGGATGTTTACGAGTAGTTTCTATTAACTCGTTTTGTTGTGTTACAATAAATGTTTGTGGTGCTTGTATTGAGTTGGTTTGTGAGTAAGCTCCGTATATAGTAGAATACTTAAATACGTTTTTTACCCAACTTTCTTTTTTTTCTTGACTGTTTGCGCTTATGCTTACGATAAGACTTAATAAGATTATTATTTTTTTCATTGTCTAATTTAATTATTAAAGTTACAGCTAAACCACCTAATGTAGTTGCTAATAAATCTTTTGTGTCAAACTTACCATATTGTATATAGTCTAAACTTTCCTTACCAAAACCTACCATAAAAGCAGTACCTATTGGAAACTCTAATTTGTTTCCTGTATATTCTGTTATTACCCCTGCTCCAAAATGATAGTATTTATCCTGTCCTATTTGTGCTAAACTTAACGTACTTAGAAGCGTTGCGATAATAACAAGTCTATATGTTCGTTTAGTTGCTCTTTCCAATCTTCAGGTAGTTTTAAACTTATACCACTTTCTATTCTTAGTTCTTCCTCACCATCGTTATATAAAACAATAGTAGGATAATATCTTATGTTTTTAAATTCATCAGGAGATTTAGATACAAAATAGGTTTTACTATTGTAATCTTTATAATCTTCTAAAGTTACTTGTTCTGCAAATGATGCTGTATACTGAACTATTGAAATAGATTCAGTTTGTGCAAAATTAACAGCCGATACAAAAAGGACAATTCCCGTTACAATCCATTTCATCTTTGTTTACTAATTTGATATAATCTCTCATCAATCTTTTGTAGTTGGTCTTTGACTTCTTTTACATCTCCACTCAATACATCAGTCTTTTCCTCTACTCTTTGGATTGTACTTCTCACTAGTTCATCTTTATACTGAAACTCTACAGGGTTTACGCTGTTTGTTTTAAGAGCATCTATGTCCTCTGTGTTTGCAGCTACACTACTTTGTAAAGTAAAATAAATACCAAACAAACTAGACAAAGCTATAACAGCTCCTACAATCTCTTTTAGAGATAAACTAAATTTACTTTCTGGGTTTAATTCTGCCATTACATTTTGTTTTCTTGGTAAGACACTCCCATAAAACCATGCATACCCTCACTATCTAAATCAAGAGAATAAGACTTCCAACCATACGGATGGTCTACACTTACGTTACCCTCCTCATCAGTTTCTTCAATATCTTTCCATAATACATCTACATGATACTTGTCAGAAAGTACAGGTGCTTTAGTTTCTTCTCCGTTGTCATCATACTCGCCTTGCTCTAAGACAATATTACCTAACTTAACAATAGTATGTTTGTGAGAGGGTACATCGTTACCATCTTCATCTTTTACACTTGGTAAAGCGTTTATTTTGCTTAGCGCTTGTTCTTCTGAATCAAACTCGTATTTACTTACTTTTATCATTTTTTTTGATTTTGTATTCTTTCCATTCTTCTGGCTCTTGACCATCCCATTCTATAATTACAGAATTACCATCAAGTACAATTCCATGTGAGTGTGGAGTAGGAATACTGTTATACATTTCAATTAATTGTTCTCTATCTTTAAATTTATATTTCATCTTAACTTGTTATTTTAGTTAATAATATATCTACTTCTGAATCTGTCATCTCTTTAGTGTTATATACTCTTATATCTCGTATCTTGCCATAGAAGTCAAAACTACCTTGCCCTAAATCAAAATTAATTCTGTCAAATGTTCCTGCTGATGGCGTTGAACCTGATGTGTCGGTTTCTACTTCCACACCACCTATAAACATTTTATGGTTGTTATTTCTAAATAATACAGCTACTTTGTTAAAACTTGTTCTATCACTTACTGTGTGATTCATATTTGTTTGTGCTGCACCACCTACAACTAATTGAGCTTGTATAACATTTGTTGTATTAGGAAAACCCATATACAATGTATTTGCACTACTACCATTACTAATAGAAAAAACAGAAGTGGTTATAGAATCAGATAAAGCAGCTATTTCAGCATATAATATTCCCTCCTCACTTGGTAGAATAGAAGATGTACCTGCACCATTACAGGTTTCTGCTGCTCTTGTTTGTGAGCTTCCGTTTGTTGGTATGAAACTTGTACTGTAGCTTAATTGCTCTATCTGCGCACCCCAAACATATACACTACCACCACTTGCATCTATTGAACGTATTTGAGCATATCCATTAGCAGGATTAGTTGGGTTGTTTTGTGTAATACTAAATCGTTGCCATTCAGTAGTAACATTAACATTCACAGTAGCTGTACCTGCAAAGCCTGTTCTAATACCGACTGTTTTCGGCTCATCAGCTTTTAAATATACAGCAAAGCTATAATCTCCTGAACTTGCACTTGCTATTTGGTCTTCCATTCTACTACCAACAACTGTGTTAAAATTTAATCTTGAAGCATTAAGAGTACCATCAGGAGAGATTGCTACATTAGCATCTACCGTTGCACCACTTATTTTATTCCATTCAGATTGCGTGTAATCGTTACTATATTTAATTAAATTTGTGCTTTGTGGCTCTAATAAAAGTGATGGCTTTGTGTTTACTAAACCTCCCTCTATTTCATAATTTAATCTTGCTCTGTCGCCTGTTACTTCTTTAACGGATACGTTATCAACTATTGCATCAGAACTTGCGCCATATAGTCTAAAAATACTATCTACTGCACATACTACATACTCCGTATATGTACCTGCACTTGTTCTTTGTGTAGCTAACCCTGTATCGCCTAATCGT